>Ga0306921_10002973_pt1 | contig 17088 bp, 14 predicted proteins | sample sta12Cox44000080_FD_203760 | JGI IMG/M metagenome (GOLD analysis project Ga0306921, IMG submission 203760) | Lab enrichment of tropical soil microbial communities from Luquillo Experimental Forest, Puerto Rico - statoxic.12C.oxic.44.000.080 (v2)... | ecosystem: Environmental > Terrestrial >... | reverse complement strand
TCTGTGCCGCGGCTCCTGCATCGAACAGCAACGACGAGGCGAGTGCGAATGCGATCCGGCGATTCATCTGGTCCCGTTCTCTCCTACCGAACTTCGCAAAAAATATCGACTAAGCAGTCGGATAAGTCAACACCGGCGACACTAGCTTGGCATTTCATTCTCCGGGCGTGCGGCGAAATCTGCACAGTATTCAGGCAAGGTGAATTCTTCCGTCTCCGTCCCCACGCGTGACATGAATGTGATCTGCGCCATGAGGCACCGCCAGCACCAGTTCAGTCATTCGCTTCGTCATGGCCAGTAGGTAGTTCGAAGGTCCAGAAAGAAAGCCTGCGGAGTGAAACGTCTTCACCCAATCTGCATGGCTATGATTCACCACCACCAAGTCAGCGCCCTGCGACGACAGTTCGCGGTCCGTGAGAACAGCGGTCGCGACCATCGCCTCCGCTTGTGCCATGCAATCGAGGATCGACGCCAGTTGCAGATTCCCGAAATGTCGGTGGTTCGATAGCCGGGCATTGAAACAGACACTCCAACCCACGGGATTTCCATGGCGCTCGATGAGCAATATCTTTGTCTTCGGGTCGGAAGTCGGGTACAGGCTCTCCAGCGTCCGCCGGTCACGCTGCACGGCGAACGAACAGCCGGCGCGACAACACTGCCAGATTTCCTCGGCCCAGTCTCCCCAGGTCGTCACCTGGCGAATTGATTCACGAACCACATTCCTGCGCCGCTGCATGACGGCCAGTCCGCATGCCCCGATGCCCGAGAACCGCGCCGCGCTCGCCGCGGTACGCCGAAGCAAAGTTGTTTGTAACATTCGGAGCTCTCGCAAAACGTTACCCGCGCGGTGCACGCGGAACAGAAATGGCAGCGGGCGCAGCCACCAGCCTGAAGCGGAAAGCAGTTTGGGTAACGGCCTGTCGGACGAACCCATTCCCGCAAAGTATCCGGCCTCGCCCTGCTTCTGCATGAACTTCACCAGCTGCAGGGCGACCATGGTGTACTTCGGGTCGACGATGCCTTCCGACAAAGGCGACTGAAAATTGACAGCGCGAATCGAACGGCCGTTGACCCACCCCGGTTGGTCCATGGTGATCACGCCACCTCGGACGTCTTCTCCGTCAAGAACCACATATTGCGTCCACTGAATCGGATCTTCCGCCGGTCGAACACGGCTGTCGGGTTCCGTGGCCAGCAGAAACTCACTGTCAGCGTGTCCGGCGAGCATCCTCCGATTGAAGTCCTTTACAGCAGCCACATGACTGTCGTCGAACGGTGCAAATCGCATTGGCATGATCGAGTAAGTGGTCTACGATGTACCGCGGAAAAGTTTCTCCCACAACCACCGCGTCTCCAGTTGGCGTCTGATGCTGTCGTTAACTGTTGTAGGTCCCTTGCTCTTCATCAGAAAATCCAAGAGTTGGGATACGGGCACGAACCAACCATTCTTGCCCCCTAGTCGCTGCATCGTTCGTCGGAACTCGGGATTGAGCCTACCGCCTTCAACATAGCCATGGCCGAAGTGAGTGTACATAATGCACGCGCCACCCTGTTCCTCCAACCGGTCCTGGTGCTTATCCGCTAACGTCTTGAGAAATGCAGGTGCATGGTCCCCCTCCGACGACGAGTACCAGAAGCGCACGTACGGACGGAGTGGATCGGCGTAAGGCATCCAGGGATTCATGCGCAGAGTGTTAATGTCGGTGTATACAAAGTTGCGGCAATAGCAAATTCGCTCGCGGCATACGTCTCCCCAGAAGCTAGGGTGCCCCTCGATATGACCGAAGAAGCGCTTGCGGCTGCGGCCGAGGGTGAATACGTTGTAAAGCATGCGCCGCCAACCGCTCAGTCGTGCTGGCCCCCAGTACAAGGCGTCTGCGTTGTAGTGGTTGGCCATTGCGTGGGGATCATGTCTAAAGTATTGCCGGAATAAGTCAAGGGCCTCGACCGTCTCTGAGCGAGTGGTATCGTAAGGCGCGGCGAGGTGGAATCCGATCTCGAAGCCACGATTTTGCAACCCCTGCAGAAAGGCTCGATATTCTGGGTTGCCGCAGGTTTCGCCGCCTGAGTTAGTAGCGCGGCGGATATCGAGGGGCCAAACCCCGATCGTCGTGCGAAAACCTAGGTCGGCGAGAAACGAATACACCAGCTTAGTGGTCTCGAACGACTGCCCGTCGGGATCATCGAAGACGGTAAATGCAAAACGACGCCCCTCAGGCCACTGCACTGGTTCTTGGGATGACGGCAAAGCGGTGTCATTTCCCATCCTCAGCCCAGCCTCCCGGGTTCCTTCTGGATGCACGGATTTGCATACGACAAAAGAACAGACCACAGAACTCGGTCAAGTTAGTCTCCCAGAGCAAGACGCGAGTTGGACGAGTCAGGCACCCGCCACCGGTTCGTCCAGGCTCTCGAACCACAGTTCGAGCATGGGCACGGCATACAGTTGGTGATGGTTATTGCGTCGGCCAGTGAGGTCGATGATGCTGAGCCGCCCCGTCCTGATGCCGCATGGGCCGTCGGTAGAGATGGCCTCGTTGGGCGCACGGTGCCGAATCACGCAGTTCATGGCGCGCACGTCGGCGGCCTTGGCTGCGTCGTTGCGCGAGAAGAATCCAGCGATACCGCACATAATGTTTCAATCGTATCATTCCTCGTGATGCACAGCGCCGACCCATCGTGCCAAGACGCACAATGCCATAATCGAATAACCCCGGCGGTTCTTGCTGGACTTCGTTCTGCTTTGCGGAAAAACCTTCTGGCATGAGTCAACACGCGACAGAAGTCGCCGCCGGTCAGTGTTTCGAGTTGCAAGAATTGGGCGGGATTTCTGGAAGCTGAATTTCTGGAGACGCTGAATAACGAGAAGATCGATGATGCAGTCCGCTTGCTCCGTGACATGCTAAGAGATCGGCAGCCTCGCTGGCACATCCCGAAGCGCACATCGGCTCAAGGATGTAGGTGGACAGCCACTGCATCCTCGGCAAGGTACAGTCGGCGACGACACTTGCTCGCCTCCTCCGTGCAGTCCTCAGCAGTCAGCACCAGCACGAGCGGGGTTCTTCCGGTCCTGCCTTTGATGGCGGCCAGTTTGTCCAGGTAACGGCCGGCTCTGATATCTGGATCGGAGCGGTGCCATTGTGATGGCAGATGTTTGGCTCATGCCCACCTCGGTGCCTCGTCGGTGGTCGCGTGGCCAATTCCTGACAATTGGGTTGCGTGGGAAGTCGCGCACCCGTCATCCGTGGCGCTAGAGTGGCCGACCAGAATGGCTCGCTGGAAACCTCAAGGTCCTGAGGCCGGCACTGCTTCATCACCCCATCCGTGCGAAAATCTCAGCGCGCTGGCGACAGTCATCGCGCCGCAGCCATCCAGCAGATGCGCTGTCATGTTGTCTATTTGGACCCTTCGTCCAGAACCTTTGTATTTCCGAAGTACTTGCGCACACCGACCGTGAAGTAGCGGCCCCAAGGGCCGTTCGGCCCCAGATAGCCCGGCCCTAATGGACTCGACCGAAAGTTTTGCAATAACAAGTGCTGCGTCAGCCGCAAGTCAAATCGTTTGCCAATATAGAAATCGCCACCCCACGCCCGCTCCCAGCCAATTCCTTGCCATGACCATGTGTAGAGGTATTGCGGCACATTCTTGCCAAAGATGAACGTGCCGTCATAGAAGATCTTGATTCGCCGCAGCGTCGTCTTCCCAAATGGCCGCACATAGACTTCGGCTGGAATCAGGTAACGCGCAAAGGCGTTGCAGGGAGCATTCGCGCCGCCAAACATGCCCGAGTTCGCGGCGCACAGGTTCGGGTCCGGCTCATTGTGCGACGGTGCAAAGTCCCACTCGACGTAACCATAAATCCAGTTTCCTTTGGGCAGCCACCAGCGCTCGTCGGGAGCCTCGATCCAGTGTGTCGGCCATCCCTGTGTATAGGTTTGTTCAGTTGTTTGGGCAGCAGGCTTAGGCGTGCTCACCGTGGCCTGCGCTGCTGCGGACTTGTTCTCTGGAGCAGTAGATTCGGTTGATTGTTGGGCAACCGCCGCGATGCCGCAGCATAAAAGCGCAAAACTAAGCAGAACTCGACGCATTAAGCCTCCACAAGCCCGTTTTTGTGCGGGCCGACTATTGCAGGATTTCTAAGTCAAGCAGACCCGGGTCGCCGAGTCCGCAACTGCGCCCACTGAACTCAGCGAACTTCCCTGAGTCCCCGTGCGGGACTTCCTAATTTACGGCAAGAACCCTAAGGTATCGAACCTGCTCTCCAAAGTCACGCGTTCGTAACGCACATTTAAACACCAGTTTGCTGCGCTGGGTCGGTTCGTCGCGTCTGCCTGTGATTCGTCACTTTTTCAGTTCGTCGTAGCCTGCCCACTGCAACCCGTGATGTGATTACGGCTTTGAATCACGCAGCTGGATCGCGCATTTGCGCTTCCTTGCCGCCGAGCACTCCAAGGAGAACAATCATGGCAGACCTTGAACAACGCAAGCAGAAATACGAGCCTGTCTAACGCACTCCGGAGATCGAGGGCGCCCAGGGTGCAGCCCCTCAGTCTTGGCGGCGATCGATTGGCTCTGCCGCTGTTGTGGTCTCCGAAACAATGGCGACCAGAAGGCCGGCATCTTGAACCAGTTGCTGGCCTCCGGTGGGCCTGCCTTGTTCTCTCAGCTGGCCGGAGGTGGTGGCCGGCCTCGCGGCTTTGCTGGCAGGTGGAGCAAAACAGTTCACGCCCCAACAGGCCGAGCAGGTTTCTCCGGAAGTGGTACAGCAATTGGCGGCTCACGCGGAGAAGGCCGATCCTTGGCTCATCGACAAAGCCAGTGCGTTCTACTCCGAGCATCTGACACTGATCAAGACAATGGGCGGAGGTGCGTTGACCGTGGGCGCTTCCGGTCGAATCGTTGCCGTGCTTCGGGATTTTGCGCCAGACGTTCAGGTAGAATCTTGACTGCTACCTCGCGCTCCGAACGCGTGTCTTGTCGCGCAATACACCTCGCCCATGCCGTCCGCTCCGAGCGGCGAGACAATTTCATGTGGGCTGAGTTTCGTACTCGGGAGTAGCGCCATCCGCGCGCGCATTATAGCGCAGAGAGGCTATACCAGAATTCGCGTCTAGCCTGCCAACTCTAACCTCGCACTGTCGGGAACGGTAGCGATTGCGACAGAAGGCATGCTCTCACACGTCGGCGCTCCAAAACCCGCTAAACTGACCACAGCCGATCTGATAGCTGATGGCTAAAAAGCTAAGGACTAAAGGACAAAGGCTGATAGCTGACGGCTGACAGCTCGCCCCAGGAGTTCTCATGTCTGCCTCATACACCTATTCCGACATCGCCAAGATGATTGACCACTCGCTTCTGAATCCGGCGCTCACTGTTCCGGAACTCGAAGCCGGGTGCCAGCTTGCCCTGCAATACGACGTCGCAAGTGTCTGCATTCTGCCGTACTATGCGGCACGGTGTGCTCAAATTCTTAAGGACAGCACGGTGCAGCCCAGCACCACGATTGGGTTTCCTCACGGCGGCCATGCCACCGTGACGAAACTGGCAGAAGCGCAAAGCGCGTTGAACGACGGCGCGGGTGAGCTCGACATGGTGATCAACATCAGCCAGGCCTGCAGCAGCAACTGGGAATATCTTTATGCCGAGATTTGGCGCCTCACTTCGATGACTCACTCCGCCGGTGCGAAAATCAAAATCATCTTTGAAAATGCATACCTCGATGACGCTGCCAAGATTCGCCTGTGCGAAATCTGCGGTGAGATCGGTGTTGACTGGGTGAAGACCTCCACCGGCTACGCTCCCAGCGGTGCGACGCTCGCCGACCTCAGGCTCATGCGCCGCCACTCGCCACCCTCGGTGCAAGTGAAAGCAGCCGGTGGCATCCGCTCGCTCGACGCCCTGCTGGAAGTACGTGCCCTCGGCGTGACTCGAGTCGGCGCCACCCGAACTGCCGAAATACTGGACGAGTGCCGCAGGCGCCTGGGCCTTCCGGCGATTCGGACGCTCGCCGCCATGCCTGCGGGTCATTAGCTGGATTTCGCCGATTCCCTGCGAAAGCTTTAGCGTTGTAACCATCATGCTTCTTGCAGGCCCCGCTGCAAAAAGAAAACACTACCGCTGTCCAGTGCCACGATGTGGTATGTCTCTGCCGTAACAAAAGCAGCGGGTTTCTTCGGCTGCAAGTCAGCCGGCGAACCGGCGCGCTCCGTCTGTGGAAACCGTCGCAAATGCCGGTTTCGGCCGGTTTCCCGCGGCTGCGTGCCATGTCGCCGGGTCTTGCACCAGGTGCGGTTGTGTTTATCGATCGTCATTACAACTCATTGCGGCAGTACCACCGGGCGTCCCAACTTGTAGGCGGTCCGAGCGGGGGACCTATGGGTCTCGCGCTACGTTGCTGTCGGCACTGGACGCATCATCCTTAGGCCGCAGAAGGATCAGTGGCCGATCGAGTTGCTGGAGATTGCAATAGGCAAGGGTCTGGCACACTACATCGTTGGACGAGCCTGCCACACTGCGCTTGAAGTCTGAACTGCGCGGCCGCTTATGATCCGTCGCTTGGGCTGCTGATGTAGTCGTTGCAGCTTTGCTATCATTCGTTCACGTCGGCTTGCCGACCTTCATGCAAGGAGTTGGCGTTCATGGAAGTACCGATCACCAGCGCATTAGGCACAAGACGCACCGAGGACATCGCGCTCGACTTAATGAAGTTCATCGCCGCCACCACCTCATACGGCAAGGCAGGCGCGCCCGGGCTCGGCTTCCAGGGTAGTGTTTCGCCCCACGCTGCCGAGGAGTATGCTCAGCACTTGCTGGAGCTCTACGGCCGCTGCCTCGAAGCCGTGCAGGGAAAGAAATGACTTCTCGGGTTTTTCTTCCTGAAAAAAAGGCGTCGTCCTCCGCCGCCACCGACGCTGCAGTCGAAGGACCATTTTTTACTGAAAGAGTTACCATTGTTTGAAGTTCACAATTTCTCCAGCCTTCCATTCCTCACTCGAAACCTCAGCTCCCGCCACTCGACCTCATCACTGGCGAAGCTTGCGATCCATACTGCAAGGGCAACGAAGTCGCGAACCGGAAATAGCCACAAATCCCGCAAAACATTCGGATCGCGCAACACGCTCCGGCCGATCGCTACCACAGCCGTTACGCGGGCGATAGCAACAATGCCTAGCGCCGCCCAGGTCCACCACGCGTGCCAGTCCAGCAGCACGGCAAGCACACCCCAGGCCAGACCGAAGGTTACGATAAGCCCCAAGTACTGCGCGTGTCGCCGGTCCTTTACGTTTCGTGCCCAGCGCAACTGATGCGACCAGAAGTCGGCCCAGTTGTAGTCCCGCAGCGCCGTCTCGACCACAACATCGGCTAAAGCAACCCTGAATCCTGCGGCGGCCGTTCGTGCTCCCAACTCGTAGTCATCGCCGAGATAATCAACCAGCGCTTCTAGACCTCCGATTTCGCGCAGCACGCTCTTGGTGGTTGCCATCGTGGCCCCGAGCGCAAATCGCATGCCGCCTTCCATCTCGCGCGCCACCAGCACGCCGCCCATGAAATCCGTGCTTAGCCCTAGCGCCTCGAGCCGCGAAGGAATCGTGTTTCCGGCCAAGCCTCGATAAAGGGAGGTGACCATCCCGGCGCCCGTACCGCCAAAATTTCGCATCACTCGACGCAGATAATCGCCAGGTGCCACAATGTCGCTGTCATTAATGAGGATGTGCTCATACTTCGCGTCGGGAACCATCTGCGTCAACGTGCTCACCTTGCCGTTCATGCCCAAGCTTCGCGGGCAATGAATCACGCGAATCTGGCGCTGCGGAAATTCCTGTTGCAGTCGTTTTACCAGTTGCAGCGCTGGCTCTTGTAAGTCACTTACGCCAAACAGCAGCTCGTACTCCGGGTAGTCCAGAACGCAATGGCTTCGAAATGCCGTGTACATTTTCGGATCGAGGCCCTTGAGCGACTTCAGTACGCTTACTGGAGGCGCAAAGTCCCCATGAACTGCGCCCGAATCCTGTCGACGAAACCGTTGGGCCGCCCACACGCAAAGCCCGAAGTAGAACGCCCCAGCCAGCGCCAGCAGCGCACACCACGCCGCGACAATCGTGCGAACAACAAGCATGATTCAGAGTCAGATTAGCAGACGCCGAACTCGCCTACTCGTACCGCAAGGCCTCGATGGGGTCGAGGTTTGCCGCCTTCCACGCAGGATAAATGCCAAAGATCAGGCCGATTGCAACCGAGACCATAGTCGCCGTCAGCACCCACGACACCGACATGCTCGCCGGCAGCGAAGGAAACAGCAGCGGAACCATCGTTGTCAGGATCGCGCCGATCAAGATGCCGAGAATGCCGCCCAGCCCCGTCAGCGTAATCGCTTCCAGCGTGAACTGCAGCAGGACATCACGTTTGCGCGCACCGATCGCTTTGCGCACGCCGATCTCGCGCGTTCGCTCCGTCACCGACACCAGCATGATATTCATCACACCCACGCCGCCAACGATCAGGGCAACGCTTGACACCGCAAACATAAAGATGAAGATTCCGCCGGTAAGCTGGTTCCAAGTATCGCTGAGGGCTTCCTGGCTGAAGACGGCGAAGTTGTCCGGCTGGTTCGGCGCGAGATGCCGACGTCGCCGCAAGAGCGCACGCATCTCGTCCATGGCCAGCGGCATGTCGGCATGCGATGTAGCTTTCACGCTGATCCAGTGCTGCTTGAGCTCAGGATGCATCTTAAGCAGTGTCGCAATCGGGAAATAAACCAGGTTGTCCTCGGGATTCGCACCGCTGCCAAATGCCGCCTTGCGTTTCGTGAGCACTCCGATCACGGTGAAAAGCTGGCCTTCGATGTTGATCTCCTTTCCGAGCGGCTGCTCGTTTTCAAAGAGCTTGTCCGCCGCATCGCGGCCCAGCACGATCACGGGAGCTCGGCGCTCATTGTCCGTCTCGGTAAACCATCGGCCCTCATCCAGCTTCAGGTCAAACACCATCATGGTGGTTGGCAGATCCCCATCCAGGATCGTGTTCTTGGTCTTTCGGTCCTTGTACTTCACGGAGTAGGAGCCTGTACCGAACTGCGGAAGTTGCAAGCGAATGCCATCGGTAACGGCCTTGACGTGCGGCAAGTCCCTCATGGCCAGTGCGTCGTCGAGGGTCAGCTCTTTGCGCGTCAGCATCTCGGTCGTGGGGCGCCCAAACTGGAATACGTCGATGTGAAACGCGAAGATGATGTCCGAGCCCATATCTTTCACCATGTTCTCGACATTACTGTTCAGACCGCGCACCACCGAAGAGATGAGGATCACCATCATTATTCCGATGACGATACCCAGCACGGTTAGCCCGGAGCGCATCTTGTTTTTGGCAATGGTCTCCAGCGCCATGCGCAGAATTTCTCTGTAGTCACCGCGGCGGATGCTCATCGTTAGCCCTCTTGCGGTTGAGTCGCCACGGTGCCATCGTCCAGGCAAGAAGCAAAACGGGCAGGGAAGATACAGCCGGCGACCACGAATTTAGCTGGCCCGTGTAGGCCTAAAGCTTGTAGGAGCACGTCTCCGTCACCATCTCATAGCTCAAATCTCAGCGCCACGATGGGATCGAGCTTGGCCGCCTTACGGGCCGGATATACGCCAAAGAAGATTCCCACACTGGCCGACACCAATAGTCCTGCAAAGATCGCCCACAACTTGATGGCCGACGGCATGCCAATTGCGGCCGTCACGCCTTCTGCGATAAGAATGCCGCCGATTACGCCCAGCAGCCCGCCGATCAGCGCCATCGTGCTGGACTCGATCAGAAACTGTCGCATCACGTCGCGCGGCCGTGCGCCCAGCGCCTTACGAATGCCGATCTCGCGCGTACGCTCGGTCACTGAGACCAGCATGATGTTCATGATCACGATGCCGCCCACGATCAGCGAGATCGATGCGATGACGATCATCACGATGAAGAACGTGCCGCTCAGATCCGCCCATAGGGAAAGGAAGCTGCTGTTGGTCTCAATGACAAAGCTGTCTTTTGTGTTGAGTTGGTCATGCCGTCGTGCGCGCATGATCACGCGCGTCTGGTCGATGGCCTGCTCCATCGGCGTGCCTACGTCGAAGCCCTTGGCCCAGATGCGGATGCTGTTATGCGAACCGTACGCCTTGAACCAGGTGCTGATGGGCATGATCACGTAGTTGTCGCGGCTCTGCCCCAGCGTCTTGCCTTCCTTTTTGCCGACTCCAACCACCATGTACTCATGGCCGTCCACGCGTATAGTCTTGCCGATCGGGTCGACACCCGCCATCAGGTTCTCGCGAATGTCTTGTCCGATAATGACGACCGGCGTAGCGGCGTTCAAATCGGTATCGTTCAGCGGACGACCCATCACCACGTCGAGGTCATAGATGCGCTGCATGGTCGGCGTCCAGCCGCGCACCCAAGTGTCCTTGCTGTTTTCCGTGCCATATACCACGTTGCCGTTGAAATTACGCACGTCCGCGCCCACCACCTTGCAGGCCGTGCAATTCTCGGCTACCGCGTGGTAGTGGTCCATGTCAACATCTTTCCGCTTATTGCCCTCGATGAACTGGTCGGCGTCCGTGATGACGTTGGGCATTTTGCTGACGATGAACACATCCGCTCCGAGATTGAAGATCTTCTCGGCCACATAACCATTGATGCCGTTGACGAACGTGACTACGGCAATCACGGCCGAAACGCCGATTACCACACCCAGCAGCGTTAGGATTGACCGCAGCTTGTTCGCCCAGAGCGAAAGCAAAGCGATGCGGATTGCCTCGGAGATATTCATGGCGCCGAGATCAGGCTCCGGAAAGGGCCAGAAGCCTTAGTTTAGCAGCGTTCTTGCGCGACCAGTCGCAGCCTGTCACGGACCTGTATGAGTTCGTACCAAGCTGGGACACTCAGGTCGCGAGTTCGTTGCCAGCTTGCTGATGTGTGATACGAAGCAACTTGCCGAAATGATTCATGAATTTACAGCGTCGGAATGGCACGAGAGTCGCATGGCCGCAATGCGACCTTCGGGGTAGACTAGCAAAGTTGCGCCAAAGCTAATCCCAGCTTCTCTCCAGCTGGGTAAATCTACTCGCCCATGGGATTTCCGGTCCATAAAAGCGCGCTACGGTATCGCTCTTCATTTCGCGAACCGGCACTCATCGCGCTACAAACCATGCGCGCCCACAAGCTCCGCTCCTTTCTGGTGCTGCTCGGCGTCATATTGTCGGTGACCACGCTGATCCTCGTCGTAGCTCTCATCAGCGGCATGAACCAGTACTTCGCCGACCGTGTCGCCAACCTCGGCTCGAATGTCTTTGTCATTAACAAGCTGGGCATCATCAGCGACTCGGCCGCCTATGTGAAAGCCTTGCGCCGCAATCGCGATATCACCTGGGAGGACTATGAGGCGCTGCGCGACGGCCTCAAGTTGCCCAAAGCGGTAGGCGTGCAAGTCAGCCGATTCGGCAAAGCTCGCTCCGAAAGGCAGAGCCTCGATGACGTCAGCATTCGCGGGGTCACCGCCAATCTCGGCGAAATGGATATCGAAGAGGCCGCCACCGGCCGCTACATCAGCGACAGCGACAACGACCACCACGCCATGGTAGCCATGATCGGCTCCGAGGTCGCCGAGAGGCTCTTTCCCGACACGGAACCGCTGGGCAAAACCATCAATGTTGACGGCCAGGAAATCACGATTATTGGTGTGGGCAAGCCCCTCGGCAATGCCTTCGGCCAATCGCAAGACAGTTATGTGTACCTTCCGATCAAAAGCTGGATGAAGCTGTACGGGCGCAATAAATCGCTAGCCATCAACGTGCAGGCGCGCGGGCCAGAATGGATGGCGCAAACTCGTGAAGAGGCCCGCCTGCTGATGCGCGCGCGCCGCCATCTTGACCCAAAGGACAGTGACAATTTCGGTATCGTCGCGAGCGAAGGCCTTATGGATTTGTGGAAGAACCTCACCGGCACGCTGGCTTCCGGCATGGTGGCGCTGGTGTCGATCTTCCTCGTGATCGGCGGCGTGGTCATCATGAACGTGATGCTGGCTTCGGTGACTGAGCGCACCCGCGAAATCGGGATACGCAAATCGGTCGGCGCGCGCCGCACGGACATCCTGATGCAGTTTCTGGTCGAGTCCACCGTGATGGCCCTGGTGGGAGGAGGCATCGGCGTGCTGGCCGCATGGATACTCGCCATCCTGGTGCGAAACGCGACTCCCGTGCCTATGTCAGTGCCGATATTAGCGGTTCTGTTATCGATTGGCATCTCGTCAGCGGTAGGAATGTTTTTCGGCGTGTATCCGGCACGCAAGGCGTCACGGCTCGATCCCATCGAGGCGCTGAGGTATGAAGCATGAGTAAGCCTCAACTGGCGACTGACTACTGGCTGCTGGCAACTTTTTGATGCAACTCCAACTCGTCGAAAACTCGCGGATGGCTCTCGACACGGTGCGCAATAACAAGGTGCGCTCGTTCCTGACGGTGCTGGGTGTCGTCATCGGCGTGGGCGCGATGATCTTCGTGGCGTCCGTCCTGGTGGGCATCAGCCGCGATGTTTCTGCCTTCCTTGATGACTACGGCGTCAACACGTTCTTCATTTACCGCTTCGATGTCGGCATTCGAATCGGTCGCATCAGCGCCGAAGAGCGCGCCCGCAAGCCGCTCACGCTGGAAGACGCTCTGGCCATCCGCGAAGAATGCCCGCATGTGAAAGACGTCACAGCCGAGCTCTTCCCCCGCTTCGACCCTGGCGTGGCGCGTCGCAAGCCGCCGGTAGCTCGCTACGGGTCACACGAAGTGAGCAACATCGATTACGCCGGCACCACCTCGTCGTATGAGGATGTCCTCAACGCCCGCCTGGCGCAAGGACGCTTCTTCACCGAATTCGAAGACCTCCATCGCATCGACGTAGCCGTCATCGGCGACGAAATCAACAGAGCCTTCTTCCCCGCCAACGACGGCATCGGCAAAACTATCATCATCGACGGCATCCCATTCGAAGTCATCGGCGTGCTGGAGAAGCGCAAGGGCACCTTCCTGCGCGACGACACCGCCGATCGCGTCATCCGCGTTCCCTACCACAGCTATAAGAAGCACTACCCGATGGATGACGACCACTTCATCAGCGCACAGGCCTACGATGGATACGATTCCGCTGCCGAAGATGAGATTCGCGGGGTGCTGCGCCGCCATCGTGGCGTGCGCTACAACAAACCAGACAACTTTTCCATCTCGACCCCCGAAGCCATCGCCGCTCAGTTCCGCCAGATCATGAGCACCGTTGCTCTCATGACCGTTGTAGTCAGTTCAATCGGATTGCTGGTCGGCGGCGTGGGCGTGATGAACATCATGCTCATGTCGGTCACCGAGCGTACCCACGAAATCGGCGTGCGCAAAGCCATTGGCGCGAAACGCCGTGACGTGATCTGGCAATTCCTCACTGAAGCCATCGTGCTCACCGGCCTCGGAGGCCTGCTCGGGGTCATCGTCGGTAGCGCTGCCGCGGCGACCCTTCCGTACTTCTTTCCCTCGATGCCAACGACCGTGCCGATGTGGGCTATCTTTGTTGCCGTGCTGATGGCCATGAGCGTCGGCCTGTTCTTCGGAATCTATCCCGCCGTGAAAGCTGCCCGCCTCGACCCGGTGGAAGCGCTGCGTTACGAGTAGCGCCTATTCGCTCTTCGGCACCGTCAGCTTGAAATCCGTCACTTTGTGGTCTCGAGCACCCAGCGCCACTGGTGCCGCCTCCGATTTGATCGCCCGCGCATCTGGTGAAGACTTCGGCATTCTCGCGCTGACCTTGTACTTACCCGGCGGAACATCTTTTAGCACGAAGGGGCCATTCTGGTCAGTTGCCGCCTGTGGCGAACGCTCGCGGTTATAGTCGGTCTCCGGATCAAGCCGTGCCCTCACCTGCGATTTGCGCGCCCTCATCACTGACGACGATGTCGAGGCTTCCCTTCAGCGCACCGCCTTCCACCTGCACGCCATTTTGCAGTACGTCCTCGCTGCCAAGGTGCGCCGACTTCACGAACCAACCCTGTTCGACATACGCCCGAAGCGTGTAGCCTCCATCGGCAACACCGTTGAATTCGAAGGTGCCGTCTTTGTTGATTTCAGCCCACCCAAAGCCCCCACTCTCATCTTCTTTAACTGGCTGTAGGGCAGCATTGCCGCGCCTTGATGGAAGCGGCCCCCCGCTGGCCGTCCGCATGCGGCCATGAATGGTAGCGCCTCCACCCAGGCTGAGCATGAGGCTGTCGATCTTCGCTTCCCCCACCTCGAGCTTTTGCCGAGTGCTGTAATGTTTGTCCTTCTCGTGCATCTGCGCGCTAATGAAGTAGCTGCCTGGCGGCACGCCTCTGATCGAGAACTCACCGCTGTTATCAACGCTTGCGCTCAATTCGCCGCCCCAATCGTCCACGCTTGTCTGGCTGAGCCGGACGTACGCCCGGCTCGCCGGCCCTCCGTCCGGACCAATCACTCGTCCAGCAACCTCCACCATCTTGGTCTTGCGCATGGAGAAGTCGGCCTGCGCCTCTTCTCCGGCACTGATCGTGATCGTCTGCGCCTGGTCTAGCTGCAGTACGCCGGGATAATAGATCGGTGCGAACGAGCTGCCCAGCTCGAGAATGAGCTGCCAATCACCGCCGCTCATCGTCGTCACGCCAGCCCACCGTTCACCCGTTTCCGTTGCCTTCAGATAGTACTCACCCGGCTTCAGGTTGAAGATTCGATACTCCCCGCGCTCGTCGGTTGACCCGCCCGACACCATCGTCAGTTCGACCTTTCTCCGGCGCGGGCCTGCTTCCTCAAGCTCTTCCTCGCTCGGTGTGTGCAGGATCGACACATTCACCCCCATCATCGGCTCGCCCGTGTCATCCACCACTTTGCCGAAGATGACGCCGGCACGCACCAGGCGAAACATCACGTCATCCACAGTCTGCCCCGATGTCAGCGACAACATGGCCCCTTCGCCTTCAGCGGCCCCCTTGGACTTATACTGCTGCTCGAGATATCCGGTATGGGACGCGAAAAACTCATAACGCCCCGCCTCAATCTGTTTGATCTCGAAATGCCCCTCGTTGTCCGTTGTGGTGGCGTAAACCAGCGGATGCGTGCGCTGGTTTGCCTCGACCAGGGCTACTCGCGCCGAACGTAAGGTGCGCCTTCGGCCCCGCTTACCACGCGCCCGCTGACGTTGCAACTCCCCGGTGGCCTTTCGGTCTGGTCAGGCTTGCTGGCAGGATTCGCAGGTACTTGGGCAAAACCAACCGCAACAGCAGAGACGATTGCGAGGACAACGATCATGCGACGCAATATGCCGTAAATCCTCATGGCAAGGATGCCTAAAATTGTAGGTTACTCCTTGTCGTGTGTTCTAATTCTTCTTACTCTTTTCACACCCTTCACACCTTCGGAGAACAGATGCCCTCAATAGTGCTGCGCCACGTACGCCTTATTTGGCTGACCGTCGCCCTGACTCTCGCCTCCGCCGCTCACGCCCAAAAGATCAAAGTCGAGTACGACCAATCGATCGATTTTTCCAAGTTCAGAAGCTACGGCATCGATTCGCAGGAGAACTCAGCCAAGCCGATGTTGCGACTTGCCATCCAGGCCGCCGTGCAAGACGACCTCGGCAAACGTGGGCTCACTAAGGTCAATAGCACTCCCGATCTGTACGTGCAGATGTACGGTGCCACTGACTACGATTACACCGCTCACTATCACGACCCGATTTACGGCGGCGGCATTCCGCCCATCAACTATGGCATCACGCTGTGGCACAACATTCCGGGAACCGTGACCTCGGTCGTGATTCCGAAAGGTACCCTGGTCATCGATCTTATCGATACGGGCAAGAAAGAACTGGTTTGGCGCGGCATTGCCAAACAAAAGCTCAGCGATAACCGAGAAAAGCTGGTTGAGCAGGTCAATACCGCGGTAGAGAAGATGTTTGAGCAGTATCCAGTAAGGAAGAAGTAACCGCGGCTCGAAAATCAACCGCGGATCACGCGGATGCCGCAGATTTCCGGAGGATCTCCTTCGATGCTATTCTGATCCGCATCGGCGCAATCCGCGGTTGATTTTCGGGTTCAATCCGCCTCGATGCCGGCCGGTTGTGCATCCCTCCGTGGCCGCTTGTTCGCCTGCAGAATTTTCTTTCGCAGCCGCAGCGACTTGGGCGTAACCTCGACCAGCTCGTCGTCGGCAATGAATTCGATCGCCTGCTCAAGGTTCAGCGCCTTGAACGGTACCAGACGAATCGCCTCATCGGCGGTGGACGACCGCATGTTGGTAAGCTTCTTCTCGCGCACGATGTTCACGTCGAGATCGTTGTCGCGTGCGTTCTCGCCGACCACCATGCCTTCATACACCTCAACGCCCGGCCCTACGAACAGTTCGCCTCGCTCCTGCAAGCCATACAGCGCATACGCCGTGGTCGAGCCCGCGCGGTCGGCGACGAGCGCGCCGGTCACGCGGTGCGGAATCTCACCCTGCCACTCCGTGTAGCCCTCGAACAGAGAGTTCATTACCACCGTGCCGCGCGTGTCGGTGAGCATCTCGCTGCGCAGCCCAATGAGCCCCCGGCTCGGTACCGTGAACTCCGTGCGCACGCGCCCGTAGCCGTGATTGTGCATCTTCTGCATCTGCGCCTTGCGCGTGCCCAGTTTCTCGATCACCACTCCGACGAACGTATCGGGCACATCGATGGTCAGCCGCTCGATCGGCTCCATCAGCTTGGCGTCGATCTGCTTGGTCACTATTTCGGGCTTGCCGACAGCGAGTTCGAACCCCTCTCGCCGCATCATCTCGATGAGGATGGCCAATTGCAGCTCTCCTCGCCCCATCACCTTAAACGAGTCGGTCGAGTCGGTGTCCTCCACCCGCAGCGAGACGTTGGTAAGGAGTTCTTTCTCCAGCCGCTCGCGCAAGTTACGCGACGAAACGTATTGTCCCTCGCGCCCCGCGAAGGGCGACGTGTTCACCATGAACTGCATGGCTATGGTTGGCTCGTCGATGGTGATCACAGGCAGCGGGGCTGGACTCTCGACGTTCGTAATCGTTTCGCCGATGTTGATGCCCTCGACGC
>Ga0306921_10002970_pt1 | contig 17100 bp, 17 predicted proteins | sample sta12Cox44000080_FD_203760 | JGI IMG/M metagenome (GOLD analysis project Ga0306921, IMG submission 203760) | Lab enrichment of tropical soil microbial communities from Luquillo Experimental Forest, Puerto Rico - statoxic.12C.oxic.44.000.080 (v2)... | ecosystem: Environmental > Terrestrial >... | reverse complement strand
CTGCTTTCGAAATTTGGATTCGGCGAGGCGACCGGCAAAGCGTGGCACGATGCCGCCCGCAATGTAGACCCCGCCTCGGGCGCAGAAAGTCAGTGCGAGGTTTCCGGCAACGGCACCCAGCAGGGAGCAGAACAAATCGAGTGCGGCGCGACTGACGTTGCAACTATCGTCGAGCGCAGCTCGAGTGATCTCCGCGGGATCTCGGCAGGGCACGGTCACACCATCGATGGCCGCCAGCGCCTGATAGAGGTTTGCAAGGCCGGATCCGGACAGAACTCGCTCTACCGATACATGCTCAAAGCGCTGGCGCAGTTGGCCGATGACGCGCTCCTCGCTCTCCGAGGTCGCGGACAACGTTGCATGGCCGGCTTCGGTGACCGCTGCGAATGGCACGCCTGGGAAGAGGCAAGCTGCACCGAAGCCGGTACCCGGCCCGAGCACAAGCATGGGTGCACCGGCGATCGGACGTTGCGGTCCGACTGGCAAAAGATCGGACGGTTGAAGCGCCGGAAGCGACCAGGCGGTGGCCGCGAAATCGTTGAGAAGGTGAACAACTTTGAACCCGAATCTGGTCTGCAAATCAGACCCGTCGATCATCCATCCGCTGTTGGTGATGGTGCAGCGATTATTCTCTACGGGTCCCGCGACGCCCAGGACTGCGGCTTCAGGCGAGCCGCCTGCATGACGGGTCAGGAAAGCTGCGATCACATCGGTCACGCTCGAAAAATCGGTAACCTTGAAGTGTTCGATCGGTCCGATTTCGTCGCGCTCCGCCAGCGAGAAGCGAGCGTTGGTACCCCCAATGTCTGCCAGAAGAACTCGATCTCTTCTGGCTGATCTGCTGCCATTCATCGCTTTGCCACTGCCGCCTGGCGAGATTTCCGGTGATTGGGTGATCCGGTGATCTGCGTCTCGCCGCGATGAGGTCCGCATACCACCTTGGCCGGCTTGATTTTGATAAAGATCAAGGGAGCCTTGATAAAGAAGGATCTAGGATTTCGGTTTGATCGTTCGGCGCAGGTTTTAGAGCAAGATCATGCAATGCCGCAATCCTTTCCCGCTTCCTGAAATCCCTTTACTGAGCGTGTTTTCCTCGCCAGAGCGCTACCGCTTCGAATTCCTATGCGACAGCTTGCGGGGAGGGGTGACGACTGGAACCTTCATCGACGAGATGTCACCGAACGTCAACTTCAGCTATTTGCGCGCTCAGAGCAGCGCCACCGTCGAAGCCGCTGCGCCAACATTGCTTCATCTCACCCAGTGGTCCGGGTACAGTTTCTCCAAAGTGCTTCTGCCACGAGGGCCGTTTTGGCCGGGTCACCGCAGGTCGCGTCGTGGTGAAGGGGCCCAGCAATCACCACCAAACCGGCGGTCAATATCAGGTGAGCGTTCGGCTTGCACTCCCTGATGGTCGTGAGATCAATATTGGGCGTACGCCCAAGCAGGACGAACGCTACGCCGACCTGACCTTCGCTGTCGACAACGCTTTCAGGCGCGCCCGCAGACGATTGCAGGATCAGGCGCGGTTGATGCGAGGACAGACCAAGCGGCACGAAAATCAACCCATGGGCACCGTCGTGCGGATTGATGCGAGCGGCGAGTTTGGCTTTCTCACCGCGATCTGTCCTCCTTTTCAAGGAGAGGTTGGAGAGAAGGTGCCTTACGCCGCCTTCAGCAAGCCTTCCTTCTGCATCGCCTCCTTCACCTTCGGTCGCGCGGCGACGCGGGCCTTGTAGGCGAGCAGGTTCGGCAGTCCCGACAAATCGAAGTTCAGCCGGTCGGTGGCCCACATTAGCATCGTGAACAGATAGCCGTCGGCGACCGTGAACTGCTTGCCCATCAGGTAGTCGCGACCGGCAAGCTGGGTCTCCAGATATTTGAATTTGCCCATGGCGCGGTCCTTGAAAAAGGCCTTGGCGTCATCGGTCAGGACCGGCGAGAACAGCGGGCCCAGATTCTTGTGCAGCTCGGTGGTGATGTAGTTCAGCCATTCGAGCAGCTTGTAGCGGTCGGCCGAGTCGCGCGCAGGCGCTAGCCCCTTGTCTTTGACGCGGTCGGCGATCATCTGCACGATCACGGGCCCTTCGGTGACGAGCTCGCCGGAATCCAGTGCGAGCGCCGGCACCTGGCCCTTCGGGTTGACTTTCAAAAAGTCATCGCCGTTTTCCAGTTTCTTGGCCCTCAGATCGACCTTGACCAGGTCAAAGGGAAGGCCGGCTTCCAGGAGCGCGATGTGCGGGGACAGCGAGCAGGCGCCGGGGGCGTAGTAGAGCTTCATCGGGAATTTCCTCCTGTGACATCTTGGGTCAGGCGGACAAATGCCTAAATGCAATTGCATACAATAGTCAAGATTGATGCAGATGCATCGAGTGGGCTACACTTGAGCGCTGGTAGGGCATCAATGGGCTAACCGATGAAGCGTAGACCGTCGAGCGAGGCGACCGCCGCCTGGATCCGTCTGATGCGGGTGCAGAGCCGGGTGCTGGACGCCGTCGAGCAGGATCTGAAGAAGGCCGGCTTTCCGCCGCTCGCCTGGTATGACGCGCTGCTGGAGCTGTCGCGCGCGCCCTCCGGCGAACTGCGGCCGGTGGAACTGGAAAAGCACATGCTGATTCCGCAATATTCCACCTCGCGGCTGATCGACCGGCTGGTCGACGAAGGGCTCGCGGCACGGCGCGAGTGCAAGATCGACAAGCGCGGCCAGTTCGTCGAGATCACCGAAGCCGGGCGCGACCTGCAGAAGCGGATGTGGAGCGCCTATTCGTCGGCGATCGAAAAGCATGTCGGCTCGAAACTGTCGGATGCGGACGCTGCCAAGCTCTGCGGCCTGCTTGACCGGCTCGGCTGCTCGTGCGGTGACACGGCCTCAACCGCCGTGGGCGAGGGTGCGTCGGCCCGATGACCTACCATTCCCCTGTTGCGTCTGCGGCGCCTCTGGTTTCCGCGGGGCGCGACCCCGACACCCTGCGCCCGGGACAGGCGCCTTTGATCCGGATTTTGCATGGCGCGTGACCAAATCGATATGACGCCGCTGAAATCGCGTGACGAACTCGTCGCGTGGCTGGAAGCGGGCGTGAAGCCGCCATCCGAATTCCGGATCGGCACCGAGCATGAGAAGACGCCGTTTACATTGTCGGGACATCGACCCGTACCCTACGAGGGCGCGCGCGGCATCGGGGCGTTGCTCGAAGGCATGAAGCTCCTGCTCGGCTGGGAGCCGATCATGGAGCGGGGCAATATCATCGGCCTCTACGACGTCACCGGCGGCGGGGCGATCTCGCTCGAGCCGGGCGGCCAGTTCGAATTGTCGGGCGCGCCGGTCGAAACCGTGCACCAGACGCAATCGGAATTGATGGCGCATCTCGCCCAGGTGCGCGAGGTGGCGGCTCCCCTGGGGATCGGCTTCCTCGGGCTTGGCATGACGCCGTCCTGGTCGCGCCAGGAGATTCCGGTGATGCCCAAGGGCCGCTACAACATCATGACCAATTACATGCCGAAGGTCGGCCGCTACGGCCTCGATATGATGTACCGGACCTGCACGGTGCAGACCAATCTCGACTTCTCCTCCGAAAAAGACATGGTCAAGAAGCTTCGCGTCTCGCTGGCGCTACAGCCCGTCGCCACCGCGCTGTTCGCCAATTCGCCCTTCACCGAGGGCAAGCCCAACGGATTTCTATCGTTCCGTTCCGAGATCTGGCGCGACACCGACAATGCGCGCGCAGGCATGCTGTCATGGGTGTTCGACGAAGGCATGGGATTCGAGCGCTGGGTCGATTACGCGCTCGATGTCCCGATGTATTTTGTGAAGCGCGGCGAGAGCTACATCGATGTTGCCGGCTCCTCGTTTCGGGCCTTCTTCGATGGCCGCAACAATTCCCTGCCCGGCGAGCGTCCGACCTTGTCGGATTGGGCCAATCATCTGTCCACGATCTTCCCGGAGGTGCGTCTGAAGCGGTATCTGGAAATGCGTGGCGCGGATGGCGGGCCGTGGAGCCGCTTGCCGGCTCTGCCTGCGTTTTGGGTCGGGCTGCTCTATGACGACACCAGCCTTGACGCCGCCTGGGACGTCGCCAAGCGCTGGAACGCGCATGAGCGCCAGGCGCTGCGCGACGATGTCCCGCGGCTCGGCTTCAAGGCGAGGATCGGTAACCGCTATTTGTTTGAAGTCGCCAAGGAATGCCTGGCGCTGGCGCATGCTGGCCTGCGCCGCCGTGGCCGGATCGACCATGCCGGGCGCGACGAGACGCGGCATCTTGAGCCGCTGGATCGCATCATCGATTGCGGGCGCACGCCGGCCGAGGAGATGCTGGAGAAATTCAACGGTCCCTGGCGCGGCTCGGTTGAACCGGCCTATGTGGAATATGCCTTCTAGGAGCATGATCCGGAAAGGCATTCCCCGCACGTGATGCGGGGCGGGCGCCGGTAACGTTTTTCCGCCGTTCATGCGCCGTACAGGTTCATGGCGATCAAATGGCGGCGTCGAAAACCTGAAAACGCGATCGAATCGCGCGAAAGCACTGCCGCATGGGGATCCGTCTTATTGGGGCGTGGTTGGTGACCCTCGCCTGTCTGGCGGCGCCCCTATCCGCATGGGCACAGACCAACTTCGACCGTCCCGGGGGCGACTATATGAGTTCGCCCGTTCCCTCCGGCGACCCGGCCGATTGCGCGCTTGCCTGCGAGCGTGACCGCCGCTGTCGGGCGTGGAGCTTCAACTATCCGACCGATCCCGCAATCGGCGCCGTGTGCTGGCTGAAGAACACCGTGCCGGCGCGCGTACAGGACAATTGCTGTGTCTCCGGTGTGCGCGGTGCCGGCGTGGTCGAACCGCGAAGCGCCGCGCTGGAGACCTCGATCGACCGGCCGGGCGGCGACTACAAGAGCTTTGAAATCAAGATGGGCGAGGCCGAGGAGAATTGCCAGGCAGCCTGCGCTGCCGACAACAAATGCCGGGCCTGGACCTTTGCGCGCGCCGGTTATGTCGGCAAGGACGCGCACTGCTATCTGAAAAAAGACATCAAGCCGCCGCGGCGGAAGGCGGGATATATCTCCGGCGTCGTGCGTTAGGCGCGAAACATCCGAAGGTCGTCATCTTCCGTTCAATGCACGGCGGTGAAGAACCGTGCGAGGCGAAAGCCGGACAGCCATGTCCATACCGGCTGGCTGCGCATGCCGAGATCCCAGGAGCCCACCACCGCGTCCGCGCGGCCGACCAGATTGTCGATCGGCAGCAGCCCGACGCCGCCTTCGCGAACCGGGACGCGGCTGTCGGCGGAATTGTCGCGATTATCGCCGAGTACGAAGAGTTTTCCCGGCGGCACGGTCACTTCCACCGTGTTATCGAGCCGGCCGTTGTCGCGCAGCTTGTAGATCGCATGAGAAACGCCGTTCGGCAGCGTCTCGACATAGCGCCAGGCGCGCTCGACATTGCCGTTATCGTCCTCCGCATCACCCGTGCCGTCGGGTTTGAGCGTCGCCGGGTGATCGTTGATGAAGAGCTGGCCCTGGCGCATCTGGATACGGTCGCCGGGCACGCCTACGACGCGCTTGACCCAGGCCTGCGAGGTGTCGCCCGGCCAGCGGAACACCACGACGTCGCCGCGCTTCGGCATCTCCTGGAACACCCGACTTGTCTCCGGCAGGTTGATCTGCATCGGCAGCGAGGCTGTGCCGTAGCCGTAGGGGAATTTCGACGCGAGCAGCGCGTCGCCGATCAAAAGCGTCGGTTCCATCGAGCCCGAGGGCACGTAGAAAGGTTCCGCAATCGCGCCCTTGGCGAGGAAGACGGCCAGCACGATAGCGACAAGCTGCATGGCCTGTCCGCGCCAGTTGCTGCTGCTTTTGGTGCCGCCATTGGCGCTGACGAGTTTCTCCAGGCTCATCGGCCGGTTCCTCCGACGGTAATGCCTTCCATACGCAGCGTCGGCTGGCCGACGCCGACCGGCACGCCCTGGCCGTTCTTGCCGCAGGTACCGATGCCGGTATCGAGCGCGAGGTCGTTGCCGATCATGGTGATGCGGTTGAGATCGGTCGGCCCGTTGCCGATCAGCATCGCGCCCTTGAGCGGCGCGCCCAGTTTGCCGTTCTCGATCTTGTAGGCCTCGGTGCACTGGAACACATATTTGCCCGAGGTGATGTCGACCTGGCCGCCGCCGAAATTCGCGGCATAAATTCCTCTCTTCACGGATGCGATGATCTCCGCGGGATCGCGGCCTCCGGCGAGCATGTAGGTGTTGGTCATGCGCGGCATCGGCACGTGGGCATAGCCCTGGCGGCGGCCGTTGCCGGTCGGCTTCATCTGCATCAGCCGCGCGTTCTGGCGGTCCTGCATGTAGCCGACCAGAATGCCGTCCTCGATCAGCACGGTGCGGTTGGTCGGCGTGCCCTCGTCGTCGATCGACAGCGAACCGCGTCGCGAGGCCATGGTGCCGTCATCGACCACGGTGACGCCCTTTGCTGCGACCTGCCGACCCATCAGGCCTGCGAAGGCCGAGGTCTTCTTGCGGTTGAAGTCGCCTTCGAGCCCATGACCGACGGCTTCATGCAGCATCACGCCGGGCCAGCCCGAGCCGAGCACGACGTCCATTTCGCCGGCGGGAGCCGGCACCGATTCCAGATTGACCAGCGCCTCGCGCAGCGCGCCGTCGGCCGCCTCGCGCCAGGATTTCGTTTCGATGAAGCGCGCATAGCCTTCGCGGCCGCCATAGCCCTTCGAGCCGGTCTCCTGCCTGTCGCCCTGACCAGCCACCACGGAAATATTGACTCGCACCAGCGGGCGGATGTCGCGGTAGCTTTCGCCGTCAGGCCGCAAGATTTCCACCACCTGCCAGGTGGCGCCCAGGCTCACCGTCACTTGCCGCACCCGCGGATCCTTGTCGCGCAAATAGGCGTCGATCTCGGCGAGCAGTTTCACTTTGCTCTCGAAACCGGGTGCATCAAGCGGATTGTCGTCGCGATAGAGCCGGACGTTGGTGTGCGGCGGGGGAGCGGCGAAAGAGCCGGAATAGCCGCCGCGCACGGCGAGCACGGCGTCCGCCGCGCGGATCAAGGCCGGCAGCGAGACATCGGAAGAATGCGCATAGCCGACCGCGTCGTCCTTCACCGCCCGCAGGCCGAAACCCTGGCTGGTGTCGTAGGTCGCCTGTTTCAGGCGCCCATTATCGAAGGTCAACGCTTCGCTCTGACTATATTCCAGGAACAACTCGCCATCGTCGGCGCCGTTTAGCCCGCGGCCGACTTCGCGGCGGACGGCATCGCGATCGAGATTGGCGCGATCGAGAAGCGAGGTTGTGGCGGGATCGGTCATGAAGACTCCAACGCAAATGCCGAGGGCCGGGCCACTCTATCGACTGCAAGCGGGGCGGTCGTCTTACAGAGTGGTAACCTCGTCCTCGGCTCGTCCAGCAAAGATAGTCACGAAAGCACGCAAAAGGGAGAGCCGGCGCAGCAGTTTGCCGCGCCGGTTCCTGTCACGGCAGCTTGTCAAATCCGTCCGAGAGCCCGTTCAGGCTCAAGGGGAAGCCGATGCCCTCTTCCGGCGTCTCGAAGATGATGAAGGTCGCAGTCTTGGCGGACTTCAACTGTCCGAGCAGCTTGTCGTCCATGATCACCTCGGCGACACAACCATTGGGCAGGCAGCGGACGAAACCGGCGCGGCCGACATCGACATTGTCGAGTTTCAGGCCCAACCCGGACGGCAGCAGCACGCCAAGCGGCGCCACAACCCGCATCAGGCGGTTCTTCTGGTCGGCGGTCTTGAGCACGATCACCGTCAGTCCGGCATTCGAGCGGTCCTCGGCGACCACGCTCTGGATCAGGGCGCATTGCTCGTTCTGGGCACCGGGCGGGGTGTCGCAGCGGATCTGCCAATCGCCATGCACCGAACGCACGGCCCCCTGCGCATGCGCCGCGGCCGCAAAGCCCAAGAGCAGAATTGTGGCGATCGCGCCGGCCAGTAAGCCGGCACGGCCGCCGACGGGTTTGATCAGGTATTTCGAAGGCCCCATCGGGGTCGGATCCTTGTAAGTCCCTTGTATGACCAGTCGCTCGGACGGTCCTTGAACTTCGCGCAACGGACTGAGTACGGCAATGACGGCGCCTTGAAGGCGGTCTTTCCAAGCAAAACCTGCGCCGGGATCGCCGCGTCCTCTCGTTTTTTGCCACGAATCAGCGCGGTCGGGATCGTCGTACCTGTGCCTACATGGGGGTAAACACCTGTCAAGCGCCCTAATGCGTCCAAACGTGCGTTTGGACGTTCCCTCACGGGAAAATGTTACGGCGGCGTCGACGCGGGAGAAGCCGCCGCCTGCCCCCCAAGAGTGCATTGCGATGGCTTAAGAATTATGGTTTGAGAGGCTGGATTTCGGCGTGTCTCACGATCTGGCCCGGCACCCCCTTGAAGGTGCGCTTCAGGCCGTTTGGCGGGGGCGGATCGATGGCGTCTCGCTGCATCAGCGGGCGTCGTGGGGATGATTTTCGATTTAGGGAGCACGAACGGCATGAAGATGTCGAAAGGCCGAATTGGCCGTCACCTGCTGGGGTTGGCGGTGATTTGCGGGGCGCTGGCGGCAAGCGGGGCGGCCTTTGCCGAGCTAGGGCAGCCGGCGCCGTGGGAATACACGCTGCAGGGATCCGCTACGCCGGTGATGGACAACATCATCTGGTTCCACAGGGTGCTCCTGATCATCATTACCGTCATCACCCTGTTCGTGCTGGCGCTGCTCGTGACCGTGATGGTCAAGTTCAACTCCCGCTCCAACCCGACGCCGTCGCGCACCACCCACAACACCCTCATCGAGGTGGCCTGGACCTTGATCCCGGTTCTGATTCTGGTCGGGATCGCGGTGCCGTCGTTCCGCCTCCTGTTCCTGCAACTCGACCTGCCGAAGGCGGACCTCACCATCAAGGCGACCGGCAAGCAGTGGTATTGGTCTTACGCATACCCGGATAACGGCAAGTTCGAGTTCGATTCGCTGCTGGCGTGCGACGAAGAACGCACCAAATGCGATGCGCCGCGGCTGCTTGCGGTCGACAACGAGATCGTGGTGCCCGTGGACAAGGTGGTCCGTGTCGAGACCATCGGCGCCGACGTGATCCATTCCTTCGCAGTGCCGGCCTTCGGCATCAAGATCGACGCGATCCCCGGCCGCCTCAACGAGACCTGGTTCAAGGCGACCAAGACCGGCAAGTTTTACGGGCAGTGCTCGGAGCTATGCGGCAAGGATCACGCCTACATGCCGATCGTCGTGCATGTGGTGACCGATCAGGAGTTCGCGACCTGGGTCGAGGCCGCGAAGAAGAAATTTGCGGCGGCGAAGGATACGACCTACGCGTCGGCCGCGGAGAGCGCGGCGCGCTGAGGGCGCCGCGCGAGGGACAAGGGCGAGGACCGGTTGAGGTCCCAAAGGGACTGCAAGGCAGGATTAGACCATGGCAACGAACGCTACGACGCACGACGATCACGCGCATGACGACCACGCCCACGACCATCCAACCGGTTGGCGGCGCTGGGTCTATTCGACGAACCACAAGGACATCGGCACGATGTACCTGTTCTTCGCGATCATCGCGGGCATCATTGGCGCCGCCATGTCGATCGCGATCCGCGCCGAGCTGATGTATCCCGGCGTGCAGATCTTCCACGAGACGCACATCTACAACGTGTTCGTGACCTCGCACGGTCTGATCATGATCTTCTTCATGGTGATGCCGGCGATGATCGGCGGCTTCGGCAACTGGTTCGTGCCGTTGATGATCGGCGCGCCCGACATGGCGTTCCCGCGTATGAACAACATCTCGTTCTGGCTGTTGCCGGCCTCCTTCGCGCTGCTTCTGATCTCGACCTTCGTCGAGGGCGAGCCCGGCGCCAACGGCGTCGGTGCGGGCTGGACCATCTATGCGCCGCTGTCGACCTCGGGCCATCCGGGACCGGCGGTCGATTTCGCGATCCTGTCGCTGCATCTGGCCGGCGCCTCCTCGATTCTCGGCGCCATCAACTTCATCACCACGATCTTCAACATGCGCGCGCCCGGTATGACCTTGCACAAGATGCCGCTGTTCGTGTGGTCGATCCTGGTGACGGTTTTCCTGCTGTTGCTTGCGCTGCCGGTGCTTGCGGGTGCGATCACCATGCTGCTCACCGACCGCAATTTCGGCACCGCCTTCTTCGCCGCCGACCAGGGCGGCGACCCCGTGCTGTTCCAGCATCTGTTCTGGTTCTTCGGTCACCCCGAGGTCTACATCCTGATCCTGCCGGGCTTCGGCATGATCAGCCAGATCGTCTCGACCTTCTCGCGCAAGCCCGTGTTCGGCTATCTCGGTATGGCCTACGCGATGGTCGCGATCGGCGGCATCGGCTTCGTGGTGTGGGCACACCACATGTACACGGTCGGCATGTCGTCGGCGACGCAGGCCTACTTCGTCGCCGCTACGATGGTGATCGCGGTGCCTACGGGCGTGAAGATCTTCTCCTGGATCGCCACGATGTGGGGCGGCTCGATCGAGTTGAGGACGCCGATGCTCTGGGCGATCGGGTTCATCTTCCTGTTCACGGTCGGCGGCGTCACCGGCGTCGTGCTGGCGAATGCTGGCGTCGACCGCGTCCTGCAGGACACCTACTACGTGGTCGCTCACTTCCACTACGTGCTGTCGCTCGGCGCCGTGTTCGCGATCTTCGCCGGCTGGTACTACTGGTTCCCGAAGATGTCCGGCTACATGTACAACGAGACCATCGGGAAATGGCACTTCTGGTTCACCTTCGTCGGCGTCAACCTGGTGTTCTTCCCGCAGCACTTCCTCGGTCTCTCCGGCATGCCGCGCCGCTACGTCGATTATCCCGATGCCTTTGCCGGCTGGAACCTGATCTCCTCGATCGGCTCCTACATCTCCGGCTTCGGCGTGCTGATCTTCATCTACGGCGTGATCGACGCCTTCCTGCGCAAGCAGCAGGCGGCGAACAATCCGTGGGGTGCCGGCGCCACCACACTGGAATGGACGCTGCCCTCGCCGCCGCCGTTCCATCAATTCGAAGTGCTGCCGCGCGTGCAGTAACGAGGTCCTAAGCGGCGCCTCGAGAAGGGCGCCGCGCCGTTTCGGATATAGCGAGCAACGCCTTGTCGGTCGTCGACCAAAACATCGATTTCGCCGCCCCGCACATCTCGGAGGCCGAGGTCGGCGACTATCTCGTGCTGTTGAAGCCGCGCGTGATGTCGCTTGTTATCTTTACCGCGCTGGTTGGGCTTTTGATCGCGCCGGTCCACGTGCATCCGGTGCTGGCGATCACCGCGCTCATCTGCATCGCGGTCGGAGCGGGAGCCTCCGGAGCGCTCAACATGGCGCTCGAGGGCGATATCGACGCAAAAATGTCGCGTACCGCCAACCGGCCGATCCCGCGCGGGCGGGTCACGCGCGCCGAGGCGATGGCGTTCGGAACGACGCTCGCGTTCTTCTCCGTGATGACGCTCGGCATTCTCGTCAACTGGTATGCGGGCGCGCTGCTCGCCTTCACGATCTTCCTCTATGTCGTCATCTACACGCTTTTGCTGAAGCGCCGCACCGCCCAGAACATCGTGATCGGCGGCGCCGCGGGCTCGCTGCCGCCTGTCGTTGCCTGGGTCGCGGCGACCGGTTCGCTCTCGGTTGAGCCGCTACTCCTGTTCCTGATCATCTTCTTCTGGACGCCGCCGCATTTCTGGGCGCTGGCGCTGTTCCGCTCCGACGATTATGCGCGCGCCGGCGTGCCGATGCTCCCCGTGGTCGCCGGGCCCGACGCGACGCGGCTGCAGATCCTGCTTTACACCATCGTGCTGGTCGCGATCGCCGCGGCGCCCTGGCCGCTCGGCTATTTCGACGCGGCCTATGGCGTCACATCGCTCGTTCTCGGCGCCGGCATGCTCGCCCTTGCGATCAATGTCTATCGCCGTCGCGAGCGGACGCAATCGCTTCGTGCCACGCGAAAACTGTTTGCCTTCTCCATCCTTTATCTTTTCGCGTTGTTTGCGACGCTTCTCGTCGAGGTGGTCGTGCGCGCGGTTCTGCCGGGGATCGGGTAGGGGGCGCATGGGTCAGAAATGTCAGACCAGCGCGAGCCAGATGGAATCGTCCTCACCGAGGCGCAGAAGAAAAGCCGCCGTCAGCGGTCGATCGCCATTGCGCTTGCGCTCGGCGTACTCGTCGTGCTGTTTTTCGCGGTCACCCTCGTCAAGGGGCCGGCCGTGCTGAGGCGTCCGCTATGATGGAAGAGGGTGCTCACAAGAAAGACACCGGCAGGCCCGCGCCGCGGCTCACGCGCGATGCGCTGGTCGCCGGCGCGAGTGGCCTCGTCGTGGTGCTGATGATCGGTGCCTCCTACGCCGCGGTGCCGTTCTACAACTGGTTCTGCCGCGCCACCGGATTCAACGGCACGACCCAGGTCGCGACCTCGGTGCCGTCGGCGCCGCTTTCGCGCAAGATCGCGATACGCTTCGATTCCAATGTTGCGGGCGGTCTGCCCTGGAAGTTCGAACCGGAGCAGACCGAGATCGAACTCAGGATCGGCGAGGTCACGACGGTCTATTACAATGTGATCAACCAATCGGCGCGCACGACGACGGGGCAGGCGGCCTACAATGTGACGCCGCTCACGATCGGTGCCTATTTCCAGAAGATCAACTGTTTCTGCTTCACCGAGCAGACGATGGCACCGGGCGAGAAGCGCGAAATGCCCGTGGTCTTCTATGTCGATCCGTCGATAGTCGACGACCACGAGAACGACGGCCTGACCACCATCACCTTGTCTTACACCTTCTATCCTGTGCGCGATGCGGCACAGCGACCGCTGGCATCAGGCGAAGCGGACAGGCGCAAGGGAAACCTTTGAATTACCGGGGCATCCGGGATTTGATTTTTGGGACGAACTGGTGCCGAATGAGGCGGCACCGCTAACGGAGAGACCGATAATGGCTACGGCGCAAGTCAAGCAGCACGACTACCACCTCGTCGATCCGAGCCCGTGGCCGATCGTCGGCTCCGTGTCGGTCTTCATCATGGCGGTCGGCGCGATCGGCTGGATGAAGCACCTGTATTCGGCCGCCTGGATGGTGTTCGCGCTCGGCATGATCGGCGTGCTCTACACCATGGCGAGCTGGTGGAGCGACGTCATCAAGGAGGCCCAGTACAAGGGCGACCACACCCGCGTCGTGCAGATCAGCCACCGCTACGGCATGATATTGTTCATCGCCTCCGAGGTGATGTTCTTCGTCGCCTGGTTCTGGGCTTTCTTCAATTCCGCGCTGTTCCCTGCCGATGCAGTCCACGCCGCGCGCGACGCGATCTTCGGCTGCGGCGAGGGCACCGCCATCGGCGCCTGCTCCGTCCCCGGCACCTGGCCGCCCAAGGGCATCGAGGCCTTTGATCCCTGGCACCTGCCGCTGCTTAACACGCTGTTGTTGCTCACCTCCGGCACCACAGTGACTTGGGCGCATCACGCGCTGCTCGGGAACGACCGTCAGGGCCTGAAATACGGACTGATCCTGACTATCATCCTCGGTGCGGCCTTCACCTGCGTGCAAGCTTATGAGTACAGCCACGCCCTGTTCCATTTTTCCGGTAACGTCTATGGCGCGACGTTCTTCATGGCGACCGGTTTCCACGGCTTCCATGTGCTGATCGGCACCATCTTCCTGATCGTGTGCCTGGGCCGCGCCTATGCCGGGCACTTCACGCCGAAGCAGCATCTCGGCTTCGAGTTCGCCGCCTGGTACTGGCACTTCGTCGACGTGGTCTGGTTGTTCCTGTTCGTCTGCATTTATGTCTGGGGCACCGGCGGCGGCAGGGTCGGCGTCGAGTAGTTATGCATCATGGGCGGGAAAAAGGGCGGCCGCAGGCCGCCCTTTTTGTTTGCCGTCTCTCAAACGGAGAGGTTTCTTAAGTGTCGAGCGGCTTGGGCAACAGCGACGAATGGTGGTGCGTGATCAGCCAGCCGCCGTCGGCAGTTCTCACCAGCACAAAGCTGTATCGCGCCGGATAGGCAGCCGTCTGGCTGTCGGCGATGCGCGAGAACTCGTAGTGGCCGGCAACGATGACGCCGTCTCCGCCGATCGTGTGGATCACGAAGGGCTGGAGCTTCACCTTCAGGCCCGCGCGGAACGCTTCGCCGAAATAGCTCCTGATCTCGGCAGGCTGGGTCGTGAGATATTGGCCCAGCGTGCCCCAGATCGTGGCGTCCGGCGCGTAGAGCGCGGCGATAGCCGCGACATCGCCCGCATTGAAACTTTCCGCCCAGCTTTCCACCACGGCATAGGGCTCGCGCATCGAGAAAAACTCCTCCAACAAGCCAAGCTCCAACGTGATACACTGTCTTATGACGAATGAATCCGCCAGTCCTGCGGCGCCGCAGCCGACCGTTTTCGAGAGCGCGCTGCGCGGGCTTGCCTGCAGATGTCCCCGCTGCGGACGGGGCAAGCTCTATGCGGGCTTTCTGACTTTGAGGGCCAAATGCGACGTCTGCGGGCTCGACTATGCCTTCATCGATTCCGGCGACGGCCCGGCCGTCTTCGTCATCATGATCGCGGGTGCGATCGTCGTCGCCTGCGCCCTGATCGTCGAGGTCAAATACCAGCCCCCGTTCTGGGTGCATGCGGCGCTGTGGTTGCCGCTGACGCTCGCGGTGACGTTGTGGCCGTTGCGCGCGATCAAGTCGCTTTTGATCGCATTGCAGTTCCATCACAAGGCCGCTGAGGGCCGCCTTATCGAGCGCAAATGACCGGACGCCGCTTCGGTTTCGGCCTCTTCACGCTTGTGATGATCGTGGCGTTCGTCGGCCTCGGCGCCTGGCAACTGCAGCGTCGCGTCGAGAAGCACGCGTTGATTGCTGCCCTCACAGAACGCCTCGCAGCCGCGCCAATACCCCTGCCGCCATCATCGCAGTGGCGCGCGCACGCGGCAACGGGCGACGAATTCCGCCGCGTCGCCTTTACGGCCACCTATCAACGCCTGCCCGATGCGATGGTCTATTCCGCAGGCTCCGCCGTGCGCGAGGATGTTTCAGGGCCCGGCACCTGGGCGTTCCTGGCCGCCCGCTTGCCGTCCGGCGAAACGATCGTGATCAATGCCGGCTTTGTCGAAAACACGATGCAGGACCGCGGCGTGGAGGATCGCGCGGTCGCAAAACTCGTCACGGGCGAGCCGGTCGCAATGACCGGTTATCTGCGCTTTCCGGAGCAAGCAGGCCCGCTCACGCCCGCGGACAATCCGACCAAGCGCCTGTGGTTCGTGCGCGATCATCTAGCGATGGCGCATGCCTTGGGTTGGGGCGAGGTCGCGCCCTTCTATATCGATCTCGAGACGCCGGCGCCCGCAAGCGGCATTCCGAAGCCGGGGCCGCTCGCGGTGCATTTGCGCGACGATCACATGCAATATGCGATCACCTGGTTTGCGCTCGCCGGCGCGGTAGCGATTGCGTTTCTGGTGTGGTGGCGAGGCAGGCGGAATACGCAAGCCTCGCCTGGAGCGGCAAGCGAGATTTGAATTACCTGGTGGCAACCAGTTCGGCCAGTGCCGCACGGACGCGTTCAATGACGCGGCCGTAGTCCCGGCTCTCGTCCTGCCTGAACAGGCGCATCGTCGGGTACCAGGGGCTGTCGTCGCGGTCGAGCAGCCAGCGGAAGTCCGGCGTGTAGGGCAGCAGGATCCAGGTCCGCCGTCCGAGCGCGCCGGCGAGATGGGCGACGCTGGTGTCCACCGTGATCACCAGATCAAGGCACGAGACCAATGCCGCCGTCTCGGTGAAATCGGTGAGATCGGCGGTGAGGTCGATGACATCGGAACGCGCCTTCAGGAACGGCTGGTCGTCGGGCCGCAAATCCTTCTGCAGGCTGACGAAGGTCGCATCGACCTCGAGGATCGGCGACAACGTATGGAACGGCAGCGAGCGGTTTTTGTCGTTCTTGTGCTGCCGGTTGCCCGACCACACGAGACCTACGCGCAATCTGTCGCGCGCGCCGAGGCGTCGCTCCCAGGCTTGCACGCGCTCCGCCGCGGGCGGCGGCAGATAGGGCGCGGCGGGAACAGTGTCGAGCCGCGTTTGGAAGGCGAGCGGCAGGCTGCCGATCGGGCAATGCAGATCGAAAGGTGGCGACGACTGAACGCCCTTCGGAAGACATTCCGTCACGCCCGCAACGCCAGACATCAGGGAGCAGAGTTGCTTTTCGACCACCATGATCGCTCGCGCGCCGCGCGCGGCCAGCATCGGAACGTAGCGCGCGAACTGGATGGTGTCGCCCAGCCCTTCATCGGAATAGAGCAGGACCGTCTTGCCGTCGACGCTCTCGTCCCCAAGCCACAAAGGCTGCGGGACCTGGAGGCGAAGGGAGCAAGGGGGCGGCAACCTGAAGCGCGCCTCGCGCCCTGCCCAGCCCGCTTCAAAATTCCCCGTCAGCAACTGCAGTTCGCCGATACTACACTCGGCCTCGACGCGACTCGGATCGAGCGCGTGCGCAGTACGATGAAAGGCAATAGCTTCCTCGAAGCGATGGAGTTCCAGCAGCGCATGGGCCAGATGCGCATGGATGTAGGCATTTTGCGGATCGAGCGCTTGCGCCCTTCGATTGTCGCTCAATGCATCTTCGAACCTGTTAAGGCCATAGAGCGCCCTGGCGCGTGTGATCAACGTTGCCACTTGATCAGGCAGCAATGTCTCGCAATTGTTCAGATAGGCCAGGGCCTCCTGGAACCGGCCCTGCTGCTCCAGGAGCAACCCGGTCTTGAAGGTCGAGTCGACATGACGCGGATCGATCGCGAGCGCGCGCTGAAAGCTTGAGATCGCTTCCGTCTGGCGCCCGGCCTCGATCAAGGCGTTGCCGAGCGTGTTCCAGAGGCCGGCGTCATCCGGCCTGCGCTGCACCGCCCTGGTGAACGCATCGAGCGCGTCGTCGTGCCGCCCGAGATTCAACAGCGCGGTGCCGAGCGTGGTCAGGTAGGCCGGCTTCGGCTCGCGCGCGATCGCGCGCAACGCCCACTCGGCTGCGTGTTCGAACTGCGCGGCGTTGAAGCACACCAGGGCCATCAGATGCAGGAGCTCAGGATTTTCGGGGTTTTGCTCAAGCGCGCGCTGGCAGCGTATCT
>Ga0306921_10002969_pt1 | contig 17104 bp, 21 predicted proteins | sample sta12Cox44000080_FD_203760 | JGI IMG/M metagenome (GOLD analysis project Ga0306921, IMG submission 203760) | Lab enrichment of tropical soil microbial communities from Luquillo Experimental Forest, Puerto Rico - statoxic.12C.oxic.44.000.080 (v2)... | ecosystem: Environmental > Terrestrial >... | reverse complement strand
CCCCGCGCTCCACAGCCAGAAATCGCGGCCCTCCTCGCGCATGAATTTCGCCAGCACCATCTTGTGCACCTCGTCGGCGCCGTCGACCAGGCGCGCGGCGCGGGCGGCGCGGTAGACCCATTCGGCGATGGTGTCCTTGGAATAGCCGCGGGCGCCGTTGAGCTGGATGGCGACGTCGGCGGCCTGGTGCAGCGTGTTGGCGACGTGCAGCTTCGCCATCGATACTTCCTTGCGGGCGAAGTCGCCCTGATCGAGCTTCCAGGCCGCGTGCATGGTGAGGAGGCGACCGATGTGGATGTTGTGACCGACCTCGCCGAGCTTCATCTGCACGCTCTCGCGGTCTGCGAGCTTGACGCCGAAGCCCTCGCGGCGGCCGACATAGTCTTGCGCGATCTCGACGCAGCGCTTGGCCCAGCCGAGCCAGCGCATGCAGTGAGTGAGCCGCGCCGGGCCAAGCCGCACTTGCACGACTTTGAGGCCGTTGCCGAGGCCGCCGAACACGTCGTCGTCATGCACTTCGAGGCCGTCGAATTCGATTTCACAATGGCCGCCGTGTTCCTCGGGGCCGAGGATTTCGATGCGGCGCAGGATGCACCAGCCGGGCTGATCCTTGTGAAACAGGAACGTGGTGATGCCCTTGCGCTTGTCATCAGAGGTGCGTGCCGCGAGGATGAAATGCGCGGCGCCGTCGGCGCCGGTGATGAACCATTTGCGGCCGTAGATTTTCCACCTGTCGCCGTGCTTCTCGGCGTAGGTTTTCATCATGCTCGGATCGGAGCCGCCGCCGGGCGCAGGCTCAGTCATGGCGAAGGACGAGCGCACCTTGCCCTCCACGATCGGGCGAAGCCACTTCTCCTTCTGCGCCGGCGTACCGAGCTTCTTCAGCACGTTCATGTTGCCGTCGTCGGGCGCCATGCAGTTGACCGCAAGCGGCCCGAACAGCGAGCGCGCCGCTTCCTCGTACATCACCGCCCAGGCCACCATGGGCAAATCCATGCCGCCATATTCCTTCGGCGACTGCGGCGCCCATAGCCCGGCCTCCTTCGCCTTGGCGCGAACGGGCTCCAGCCGCGCGTGCGGGATGTTCTCGTGGTCGGAGAAATTGATCGGATCGGCCTCGAGCGGCAGCACGTGCTCGTCGACAAAGGCGCGCGTGCGCTTGCGCAAATCCTCGATCTCGGGCGAAAGGCTGAAGTCCATGGCGCCGCCCCCTTTTTCTCTCCCGTCACCGTAGCAAACGCTGACGCTAATCCATATCCTAGCTGTGCGCCGCGACAAGCGCATCGCGGCGGTTTCGCGGCCCCACCCGGCCGTAACGACGAGGCACGCATGGCCAATTTCACTCCGATCTCGGCCGCTATCGGCGGCGCCTTGATCGGGCTTTCCGCCGTCCTGTTGATGCTGTTCACCGGCCGCATTGCGGGCGTCGCCGGCATCACCGGCGGCCTGTTTAATCCGCGCAGCGATGATCGCGGCTGGCGGCTCGCTTTCGTCTCCGGCCTGATCGCCGCGCCGCTCGCCGCCGCGCTGATCGGCCGCCCGGTCGGCATACCGCAAATGCCGGGCAGCATGATCGTCATCGCCATCGCCGGCCTCCTGGTCGGCTTCGGCACCCGGCTCGGCAACGGCTGTACCTCGGGCCACGGCATTTGCGGCATCGCGCGACTGTCGCCGCGCTCGATCGCGGCGACGCTCGTCTTCATGATCGCAGCCATGATCGTCGTAACGGCGACGCGCCACGGCATCGGAGGCTGAACCATGCCAGTCATCGCGAGCCTGCTCTGCGGCTTCATCTTCGGCACGGGCCTCGTCGTCTCGGGCATGGTGCAGACGACGAAGGTGCTCGGCTTCCTCGACGTGCTCGCCATCCCGAGCGGCGGCTGGGACCCGAGCCTGATCGTGGTCATGATGGCGGGCCTCGCCGTCACCGGCATCGGCTTTGCGCTCATCCGCCCGCGCCCGCCGGTGTTCGATGCGCAAAGCCGCTGGCCGACTGCGACCGCGATCGACGCGCCACTCCTCGGCGGCGCTGCCTTGTTCGGTATCGGCTGGGGTTTGGTCGGCCTCTGCCCCGGGCCAGCGATCGTCGATCTCGCGACCTTGTCGCCCGGCGTTATCGTCTTCGTCATCGCCATGGCGGTCGGCATGATGGCGTACGACCTTTGGCAAGCCCGCGCGGTCCGCGCCACGCAGCAAAAACTCGCCAGCGCGGCCGCCGCCGACGGTTGAGATCGCCATGCTCGATGCTGCGGCCACGGCGGCGATGCCCTTCACGCTCGATGCGGGCCAGATCGCAGTCCGCGACATGGCGCGCAGCTTTGCCGACGAGGTGTTCGCGCCGAACGCGCTCGCCTGGGACGAGGCGAAGCACTTTCCCGTCGCCGAGATGCGTCAGGCGGCGGCGCTCGGCATGGGCGGCATTTATATCGCCGAGGACGTCGGTGGCTCCGGCCTGTCACGCCTGACCGCGGCCGTAATCTTTGAGGCGCTCGCGACCGGCTGTCCGACGGTCTCCGCCTATATTTCGATCCACCATCTCGTCGCCTGGATGATCGACGCCCACGGCTCCGAAGCGCAGCGCAAGACGTGGCTGCCGCGGCTTTGCACCATGGAGCTCCTCGGCAGCTACTGCCTGACCGAGCCCGGCGCCGGCTCCGACGCCGCGGCGCTTGCGACCCGCGCCGTGCGCGAAGGCGACGCCTACGTGATCAACGGCCAGAAGCAATTCATCTCCGGCGGCGGCGCGGGCGACCTTTATGCGGTGATGGCGCGCACCGGCGGCGACGGCCCGTCCGGCATCTCGACATTGCTGGTGCCGGGCGACGCGCCCGGCCTGTCGTTCGGCAACAACGAGCGCAAGATGGGCTGGAACGCCCAGCCGACCCGCGCGGTGATTTTCCAGAACGTGCGCGTGCCGGCGGACAATTTGCTCGGCAAGGAAGGCATGGGCTTCAAGATCGCCATGGGAGGTCTCGACGGCGGCCGGCTCAACATCGCGGCCTGCTCGCTCGGCGGCGCGCAGAAGGCATTCGAGAAGGCGCTCGCCTACATGAAGGAGCGCAAAGCCTTCGGCAAACGCCTCGATGAATTCCAGGCGCTGCAGTTCCGCGTCGCCGACATGGCGACGGGGCTGCAAGCCTCGCGCGCCCTGCTGTGGCAGGCCGCTGCGGCTTACGACCGCAAGGACGACGACGCCACGGCGCTCGTCGCCATGGCCAAGCGCTTCGTCACCGACACTTGCTTCGACATCGCCAACCAGGCGCTGCAGCTGCACGGCGGCTACGGTTATCTGGCCGAATACGGTATCGAGAAGATGGTGCGCGATCTGCGTGTGCACCAGATCCTCGAAGGCACCAACGAGATCATGCGCATGATCGTGGCGCGCAGCCTCGTCGGGCGATGACCGACGAAATCCTGCAAGACGGCGACGTCGTCGTTCGCGCCTACGGCGCGCTGCGCCGCATCACGCTCAACCGGCCGCAGGCGCTCAACGCCATCACGCTCGATATGGTCACGACAATGACCGCGTTGCTGCGGCAATGGGCCAACGATCCCGCGGTCGGCGCGGTGATGCTCGACGGCGCCGGCGGCCGCGCGCTTGCCGCTGGCGGCGATATTCGCGCAATCTTCGATGCGGCAAAGGCGGGCGACGATCTGCCCGCTCGATTTTGGCGGGACGAGTACCACCTCAACGTCCTGATTGCGCGCTATCCGAAGCCGGTCATCGCCATCATGGACGGTGTCGTCATGGGCGGCGGCGTCGGGCTATCGGCCCATGCCTCGCACCGCGTCGTTACCGAGCGCTCGTCGGTCGCCATGCCGGAAGTGGCGATCGGATATTTTCCCGATGTCGGCACCTGCTTCCTGCTGGCGCGGGCGCCGGGCTTTACCGGCACGCATCTCGCGTTGACCGGTGCGCGTGCCAACGCCGCGGACGCCATCTATTGCGGGCTTGCCGATCTGCACGTTCCGGCGGCAAGGCTCGATGCGCTGCCGGCGGCGCTCGCCAGTGCCCGCGGCCCGTTCGACGTGAAGGCGCGGCTCGACAAATTCACGACGCCGACGGCGTCCGGCGGCCTCGCCGCCGCGCGGCCCTGGATCGATCGCTGCTATGCCGCCACTACCGTCGAGGACATTGTCGCGCGTTTGGCTGCCAGCGACGAAGCCGATGCGCGCACGGCACTCGACATCATGGGCAAGGTGTCGCCCACCTCGCTGAAGATCACGTTGCGCAACCTGCGTTCGGCACTATCATTCGAGCGCGTCGAACAGAGCTTTCAGCAGGACTACCGGGCTTCGCTCGCCTGCGTCGTGGGCTACGACTTCATCGAAGGCATCCGCGCCATGATCGTGGATAAGGACCGCAAGCCCGTGTGGCGCCCGAGGACACTCGCCGGCGTCACGCTGGACATCGTCGAACAGCACTTCAAGCCGGTCGGCGACCTCGAGCTGAACTTCGACAAGTAACAGGACACGCACATGTCGAACATTGGATTTATCGGTCTCGGCAATATGGGCGGGCCGATGGCGGCCAATCTCGTCAAAGCCGGCGAGCACGTGCACGGCTTCGACGTCGTTGCGGCATCGCGCGATGTTTCGGCCAAGGACGGCGTGCAGATCGTGGCCAATGCGCGCGCGGCAGTGGAAGCCGCCGACGTCGTCGTCACCATGCTGCCGGCCGGCGAGCACGTATTGTCGGTGTGGAACGACATTGCGCCGCACGCCCGCCAAGGCACGCTGTTCATCGATTGCTCGACCATCGACGTCGCCAGCACGCGCAAGGCGCACGCGCTCGCCGCCGCGCGCGGCATCGCCACCCTGGACGCGCCGGTCTCCGGCGGCGTCGGCGGCGCCAAGGCGGCGACGCTGACCTTCATGGTCGGCGGCTCGGAGCACGCGTTTGGCCGCGGCAAGCCGGTGCTCGAGCGCATGGGCAAGCGCATCGTGCATTGCGGCGAGGCCGGCAATGGCCAGGTCGCCAAGATCTGCAACAACATGATTCTGGCCGCCTCGATGATCGCGGTCAGCGAGGGCTTTGTGCTGGCCGAGAAACTCGGCCTATCACACCAAGCCATGTTCGACGTGGTCTCGGCCTCGTCGGGCCAATGCTGGGCGCTGACCAGCTATTGTCCGGTGCCCGGGCCGGTACCGGCGAGCCCGGCCAATCATGGCTACAAGGCGGGCTTCACCGCGGCGCTGATGCTCAAGGATCTAAGACTCGCCAAGGCGGCCGCAGATTCGGTGAAAGCCGAAACCGCGATCGGCGCGCACGCCGCGCAAATCTACGAGCGCTATGCGCAGGAAAGCGACAGCGCGCTCGATTTCTCGGCGATCATCAATCTGGTGCGCGCCCATTCCGGGCGCTGACGCGGCCGCCCTCGCCGATCAGTGTGTCGGCTGCGCCTCGCGCTCGGCGCCGCCGGCCAGCGCCACCTTGGCGTCGGCATCGAGCCGCGAGTGCCCAGCCTTCATCAGCTTGCCGAGATAGTGCTCAGCCGTCGTGATCGGCGGATATTTCTCGCCGGCGCCGACGCAGCTCGGGATGCAGCGGATCACCGCGTCGGGATTGGGGAACTGGAAAAAGACCAGCGAGATGCGGTCGCTCGGCACCGCATCGGACGGCGGCACCGCGACCCGATGCAAGGTCGACACCCAGCGATCGTTCGACCAGCGCATCATCAGATCGCCGATATTGCAGCAAAAGCCGTCGCGCGGGATATGCACGTCGATCCAGTCGCCGTTACGATGCTTAACCTGCAAACCGCCCGGCACGTCGTCGCCGCGCACGAAGGTCATGGCGCCGTAATCGGTGTGCTGGCCGGCGCGCAACTGCCCTTCGAGCGGCGTCTGCCTCACCGCCGGATAGCGAATGATACGCACGACGCTCGCCTGGCGGTCGAACTTGTCGGCGAAATAGGTGTGCTCGACCTCGAGCGCCACCGCCATGGCGCGCAGCACGTTCGCGGCGAGCCCCTGCATGGCATCGTGATAGGCGAGCATGGTCGCTTTGAAATCGTGCGGCCGTTGCGGCCAGATATTGGGCGCATACATTTGCGCGCCCGCCGGATCGACGCGCGACACCAAATCCGCGGTGCGCTCAGGCCCGAGGGCGAACGCCTCCTGGATGTCGGGCGGCGCGACCTGGCCCATGGAATAGGCGACCGAGCGGTCGCCGAGCCAGTTATAGCCGCGGCTGATCTTGGCCGGCGGCCGCTGCACTTTCATCTTCTCCTCTAGCGGCAGCGCGAAGAAATCGATGGCGCGTTGACGCGTGGTCTTGATCAGCTCCTGGGCGATGGCGTGGCCCGAGACGAAGAAGAAGCCGGTATCGACGCAAGCCGCGTCGATCTGGCGGGCGACCTCGCGCTTGTCCTTGTCGCTGCCGCCGCGCAGCGGCGACACGTCGATCGTTGGGATCGCGTTCTCGGCAATCATGGCGAACTACTCCGTCCCAAAAGCGAAGCTTGCCCGACTATATCTGCGTCGGGCGCGGCGGCAATGGTATAACGGCGCGGGGCTTATAAGCTGGGAGCGCAATGATGAATCGCCGGTCCGCGATGGCGACGTTGCTGGCGAGTGCGAGCGCCGTGCTTGTGCCGCGCGCCGTCCGTAGTCAGGCCAAATTTCCGGCGCGGCCGATCCGCATCATCGTGCCGGTGCTCCAGTCCCATTACAGCGCGCTCGCCATGGCCATTGCGGCGGGACCGTAGCAGATCGCCGGCGCACCAGGGCGCGGTGCACGCGCCCTGGTGCGCGATCATGTCTGCTCGCAGGCCGCTAGCGACGACGGCGCTTTGACGGTCTGAGTGACTCGTCGCTGTCCCACCGGCTGGCAAATCCGATCAGCAGCCCGATGCCGACTGCAACCGCCAAGGTCAGGAGCGGCTGGTGTTTCGCCCGGTCGGAAAGGTGGTCGAGGGCGACATTGCCTGCCCGCGCGCCGGCCTGGACCGCTTCGCTGCCCAGGCTCGATGCTTCGTCGCGCGCCGCGCGCTGGCCGCGGCGGAAGCGGTCGGTGAGATCGTTCAGGATCGGACCGATCGCATCGGTGATCTGGCTTGCAGCGGTGGACACGCCCGACGACGCGCGCCGCCCGGCGAGCTTGCCGATGGCGCCAAGCTCTTCCTCGATCGCGCGCAGGTGATCGACGATGGCCGAGACGCGCGGATCGAATTCGCTCGATCGGGGCTGAAACATCTAACGATCCTCCGCGGTCGGAAATGGATTCGGTTTTTCGGATCGACAACCCGGGGATGCGGCAAACGTTCCTTCTGTCGAACTTTCCGCCACCCTCCGCGTTGTCTGGCGACCCCAGAATCCAGCGGAGTATTGCCATGCCAGAAAGCCGCACCGCTAATCCGGACTTCAACCGCGCATTCGGCGACGCCAAGAAGCAGGCCGCCAACGTAGCCGGCGAAGTGCAGGATGCCGCCGAGGACCTCTACGGGCAGGCGCGCGACAGCGCCGCCCAGGTCGCCAATGCCGCAAATACGGCGGCGCGAAAGACCGCCGGCTCCTTCGAGCGGGCGCTGCGCAACACCATCGAGACCCAGCCGTATACGGCCGTGATCATCGCGCTCGGGCTGGGCTGGCTGTTCGGCCGCATGCACCGGCCGCTGTAACAGGTGCCGGGGATCAGGGACCAGGGATCAGCAGTGCTCGATTTCGGTGTTCTGATTCCTGATTCCTGATTCCTGATCCCTGTTATCCCCTCAGCGCCACCATCTGGCCGCCGTCGGCGACGATCGTGGCGCCGGTGACGAAGCGGCCGGCATCGGAGACGAGCAGCAGCAGCGGGCCGTCGAGGTCGCGCTCCTCGCCGAAGCGGCCGATCGGAATCTCGCGCTTGAGTGCCTGCCCCGCCTCGCTCATCAGATAGTCGCGGTTGAGCTCGGTGACGATCCAGCCCGGCGCGATGGCGTTGACGCGGATGCCCTTGAACGCAAGCTCGAGCGCCAGCGCTTTGGTGACCTGGATCACCGCGGCCTTGGCGGTGGCATAGGCGATGACGCCCTTGGCGACGCCGAAGCCGATAACGGACGCGATGTTGACGATGGCGCCGCCAGAGCCGGCCGCGAGCATGCGCCGCGCGCCCTCCTGCGCCCAGTAGAACACGGCGTCGAGATTGGTCGACAGCACGTGGCGCCATTCCTCCTCGGACAATTCGACGGCGCGGCCGGCGGTGACGACGCCGGCATTGTTGACCAGGATGGTGACGGTGCCGAAGGCTTTTTCGGCGGCATCGAACGCCGCTGCCATCGCGGCACGGTCGCGCACGTCGGCCTCGACCGCGAGCGCCCGGCCGCCGGACTTTTCGATCCGCGCCTTGACCGCGGCGAGGCGGTCGGCGCGGCGCGCCACCAGCGCCACCGCGGCGCCGTTTTCGGCCAAACATTCGGCAAAGCGCACGCCGAGCCCGCTCGACGCGCCCGTCACCAGGGCAACCTTGCCGTGAAGATCGAAGATCTGTGCTGCGGTCATGGCCGTTCCCTGAAAGCTCCATGCGGGTCGCGGCTGACCCATTGCCACGGTGAGAATTGCCGGGAATTAATAGTCCGATCAAGCGCGGCGGTCTCCGGGCAAAAGCGAAAGCGAGTGGGCGATGGGCTTTTTGGACATGCGGCAGTGGATGGCGCAGCTCGAGCAGCACGGCGAGCTGCGCCGTATCAAGGCCGAGGTCGACTGGGACCGCGAACTCGGTGCACTGACGCGGCGCGTGCTGGAGAACAAGGGCCCGGCGCTGCTGTTCGAGAATATCAAGGGCTACGCGGGCGGCCGCTGCACCAAGCTGTTCGCGAGCGGCCTCGGCTCGCGGGCGCGGCTCGCTTTGGCGCTCGGCTTTCCGCACGACGCCGGCAACCGCGAGCTCGTGCAATACGTGATGCAGAAGAACCGCGCGGCCGTCGCGCCGGTCGTGGTCGACAAAGGACCGGTGAAAGAAGTCATTATCCGCGGCGACGCCATCGACCAGGCCGAATTTCCAGTGCCGAAGTGGCACTACCTCGAAGGCGGCCGTTACATCCACACCTTCTCGTCCATCGTCACCCGCGATCCCGACACCGGCGTCATGAACGTCGGCATGTATCGCGGCATGATCGGCAAGAAGGACACGACGCCATTTCTGCTGGTCAAAGGCGGCCAGCACTGGGGCGCGCATTTCGTCAAATGGGCGGCGCGCACCAAACCGATGCCGGTCGCCTGCGTGATCGGCTGGGATCCGATCATGTCCTTCCTCTCCGGTTCGCCGCTGCCGGCGGGCATCTGCGAATACGATGTCATGGGCGGCTACCGCGACGAGCCGGTCGAGTTAGTGCGCTGCGAGACTGTCGATCTCGAAGTGCCTGCGAGCGCCGAGATCGTCATCGAGGGCTTCATCAGCGACGACCCGGCGTCCTACGAGAACGAAGGGCCGTTCGGCGAATACACCGGCTACGTCTCCGACCTGCCGACGCCGCGGCCAACCATGAAGATCAGCTGCATCACCCACCGCCGCGATCCAATCTTCTGCGGCTCGCTGGAAGGCACGCTACCCGGCTCCTATAGCGAGAACAGCGTGATGTCCTCGGTGCAGCGCGCCGCGATCGCCTGGAACATCCTCAACGGCGCCGGCATCCCCGGCATCCTCGACGTCTACGCGCCGCCGATCACCAACGGCGTCAACATCCGCATCCAGATCAAAAAGCACTATCAGGGCCAGCCGAAGCAGATCGCGGCAGCGCTGTGGGGCAATTCCGCGGCGACCTATCGCTATAAGCACGTCATCGTGGTCGAGGAGGACATCGACCCGGCCGACGACGAGCAGGTCGAGTGGGCCTACGCGCACCGCGTCAATGCCGGCGAAGGCGGCGTCGTGATCTTTCCTGGAATATTCGGCTCGCCAATCGATCCGTCGACGCCGTTCGAGGACCGCGACGTGGCGCAGCTCGGCACCGGGCTGTGGAACCGCATGCTGATCGACGCGACACGGTCGTGGAAGCATCCGCGCCAGGCGCGCTGGGGCAACGAGCGCTTCCCGCCGACGGTGAAGCCGCATGCCGACGACGCGGCGCGCGTGGCCGCGCGCTGGGGAGAATACGGCCTCGACGATCTGTAGCCCTTAGCCGTCGTAAAGCCGGTGCTGCAGGAATGTCGCCAGCGCCGGCAAAAACCACAGCGCCAGCAGTATCGCGAGCTGGATCAGCACATACGGAATGATGCCGAAATAGATGTGCCGGGTGGTGACCTCCGGCGGCGTGACGCCGCGCAGGTAGAACAAGGTTGGGCCGAGCGACGGGTGCATGTAGGAGGTCTGCAGATTCACGGCCATCATGATGCCGAGCCGGACCGGACCGACGTCGGGCATTTTCGGCGGCACCGGCGGCACGATCGGCACCACGACGAGATGATGTCGAACGCGTCCATGACGAAGCCGAGCAGGAACAGCGCGGCCATGGCCGCGAGCGTCGCGCGGCCGACGCCGCCCGGCAGGCGCGTCAGCGCCCGCTCCACCACGGCGTCGCCGCCGAGACCGCAAAGACGAGACGAAAGACGATCGCGCCGACGAGGTCGACCAGCGCCCGCCAGCGCGGTGAGGCGCCGGTGTAGAAGATATCGGCGCGGACATGGCCGTCGACCTGGAGCGTCCAGGCCCCGGCCAGCATGGAGAGGGCCGCGTGCGCGATTCCTGTAGGCGGATCGAACCGAGCCCCAGCGCATAGCGCAGCGCCACCACGGCGAATTCGGCAGCGACCACGTAGAAGCAGCACCGGGCCGCCGCCCGGTCGGTGCCGGCAACGGTGCGGTCAATGGCAGCAGCATGGCGCGTAGCGGCGTATTTCATGATCCTCCTGCCGTACTATAATGGGCGCCAAAGCGCAGGGAAGAACAGCGCCGGAAGGATAGTGTCATGACGCACGATCACGACGATCATCACGATCACGGCTCGGAGCTCTCCGAGATGCAGCTTCGCGTGCGGGCGCTCGAGACCGTGCTGGCCGAGAAGGGCTACATCGATCCCAAGGCGCTCGACGTCATCATCGAGGCCTACGAGACCAAGGTCGGGCCGCACACCGGCGCCCGCGTCGTCGCCAAGGCCTGGAGCGATCCAGCGTTCAAGCGCGCGCTTCTTGAAGACGGCAGCAAGGCGGTCGCGTCGTTCGGACTGATGAACCGCGTCGGCGATCATCTGATCGCGGTTGAGAACACGCCGCAGACCCACAACATGATCGTCTGTACCTTGTGCTCCTGCTATCCGTGGGAAGTGCTCGGCCTGCCGCCGGTCTGGTACAAGTCGGCGCCGTACCGCTCGCGCGCCGTGAACGATCCACGCGGCGTGCTCGCCGATTTTGGCGTCACCTTGCCGACGGGAACGAACATCAGGGTCTGGGACTCCACTGCCGAGACGCGCTTCATCGTACTGCCAATGCGGCCGGCCGGCACTGAGGGCTGGAGCGAAGAAAAACTCGCCGCGCTCGTCACGCGCGACAGCATGATCGGCACCGGCTTGGCGAAAAATGCAAAAGAGGTTGCGTGATGGACGGCATCCACGACATGGGCGGCATGCACGGCTTCGGCAAAGTCGAGCCGGAGCCGAACGAGCCGGTGTTTCACGCGCCGTGGGAAGGCCGCACGCTCGCGCTCAACCGCGCGCTGGGCTACGCCGGCATCTGGACCATTGACCAGACCCGCTACGGCATCGAGCGGCTGCCGCCCGATGTCTATCTCTCGAGCTCCTATTACCGGAAGTGGGAAATCCGGCTGGAAAACCTGATGGTCGAGCTCGGCCTCATCGGCGCCGACGAGCTGAAAGCCGGCCACGCGCTGCGGCCGGGCAAGGCGCTCAAGCGCACGCTCACCGCAGCCGAGGTACCGAACACGCTGTCGCGCGGCTCGTTCACCCGGCCGGCGCAGGGGCCGGCACGCTTCAAGGCGGGCGACCGCGTGCGCACCAAGAACATCCACCCGCAGACCCACACGCGCCTGCCGCGCTACGCCCGCGACAAGGTCGGTGTCGTCGAGGCGGTGCGCGGCTGCCACGTCTATCCCGACACCGCTGCCATCGGCCAAGGCGACGACCCGCAATGGCTCTACACCGTGCTGTTCGATGGCCGCGAGTTGTGGGGCGAGAACTCCGATCCGTCGCTCAAGGTCTCGATCGAGGCGTTCGAGCCGTACATCGAGCCAGCGTAGCCATGACCGACGCCGCCACATTGCGCGCGACCCAATCGGTCGCCAGCATTCCACGGAACGCCGAGGGCCCAGTATTCCGTGAGCCGTGGGAGGCGCAGGCCTTTGCGCTTGCCGTGTCGCTGCACGAGCGCGGTGCGTTCACCTGGACGGAATGGGCGACGACGCTCGGCGAGGAGATCAAGAAGGCGCAGGTCGCGGGCGATCCCGACACCGGCGAGACCTACTATCATCACTGGCTTAACACGCTCGAACGCATCGTCGCCGCCAAGGGGCTGACCGACGCGCAGCAACTGGCGCGCACCCGCGATGCCTGGGAGCATGCGTGCGAACGCACCTCGCACGGCACGCCGATCGAGCTCAAGCCGAGTGATTTTCACGACTAAACTTACGGCCCGGAACGTGGCCGATCCAAGGGAGGAATTCATGGCAGGTCAAACCGTCAAAGTCCGCTCCAGCGACAGCGGCGCATTCGATTGTTATGTGGCGATGCCGAAGGCCGACGGGCCGGTGCCGGCGATCGTGCTCGCCTCCGCCGTCCATGGCGTCGATACCGATATCTGCGCGCTCGCCGACGAGTTCGCCGCGCATGGCTTCATCGCCGCGGCGCCGGAACTGTTCTGGCGCACGCTGCCGGGACCGCTCGCCCACGACGACGGCCGCGCGCAACAGCGCTCGCAGCCGCGGCTCGAGAAGATCAAGACCGGCGAGCGCGACCTCGCCGACACGCTCGCCCATCTGCGCACGCTAAAGGAGTTCAACGGCAACGCCGCGGTGATCGGCTTCTGCTACGGCGGCCCCTACGCCATCCTCGGGCCGAAGCGGCTCGGCTATGCGGCCGGCATTTCCTGCCACGGCACCCAGCTGCTCGATTATGTGGGCGAGCTCGACGGCGTGACCCAGCCGGTCTGCATCATCTGGGGCGACCGCGACAGCCGCGCGCCGGTCGAGGTGCTCGATGCCTATCGCCCGATCCCTTCGCGCATGAAGAACGTCGAGGTGCACATCTTCCCCGGCGTGCTGCACGGCTACATGATGCCCGGTAATGCCACCGCGTTCGATCGAAAGACCCGCGATTTCTCGATGACGCGGGCGATCGCCATTCTCGACGGCTTGCGCAGCGCCGGAGGAAAGCCGGCGATGCGGCAGGCGTCCTAGACGCTAGGGAACGACGTCGGGCGGCGACGCTTTCGGGTCGGCGCCGATGCACCAGCGCATATTCGGCTTCGAGCGCTGCGCCTTCTCCACCAGTTCGACGCTGATGATGACCAGCTCCTCGCTCAGCACCGCGTCGCCGGCATCGCGCGACAAGCCGCTGCAACGGGTGGCAAGGTGGCGAAGATAATGCGCGATTTCGAGCGGCATGAGCCGTCCGCAATATCGGGGATTCTGTTAAACGGCGGGACAGCGTCGGAAAATCATACAAAATCAGCTAGTTAAAATAGCTTGGCAAAGCTGCAAGGCGGCCAACCGCGACAAGCTCGTTTAGCCTAACAGCCCCACCGGACGTGTTGCCGCGAATGTACTCGCCGCGAAACGGGAAGAACTCCTCGGAACGGGAGGCGCCGGCGCCGTCGGATCAGAGCATTCCGAGCAGGTGCGGCAGCCACAGCGAGATAGCCGGGATATAGGTCACCATGACGAGGAAGATCAGCATGGTGACGAGCCACGGCAGCACCGCGACCGTCAGCTCGGTGATGCCCATCTTGGTGATGCCGGAAGCGACGTAGAGGTTGAGCCCGACCGGCGGATGGCAAAGCCCGACCTCCATGTTGACCGCCATCAGGATGCCGAGATGCACCGGGTGCACGCCGAGCGCCGCGGCCATGGGAAACAGAATCGGCGCCATGATCAACGTGATTGCCGCTGGATCCATGAAGTTGCCTGCGGCCAGCAGCACGATGTTGGTGACCAGGAGGAAGGCGACGATGCCGAAGCCCTGCGCCGTCATCCATTCGGCCATGGATTGCGGAATCTGCTCCGAGGTGAGCAGCCACGAGAACACTGCCGCGTTGGTGATGATGTAGAGGATCATCGCGCTCATGGCGGCGGCCTTGAGCAGCACCGCCGGCACTTCGGAGAATTTAAGCCCCTTGTAGACGAACACCGCGATGACGAATGAATAGGTCGCGGCGCAGGCGGCGGCCTCGGTCGGGGTGAATAGACCGGAATAGATGCCGCCCAGCACCAGGAGAATGAGCAGCAGCCCCCAGACGCTTTCGCGGAACGCGCGCCAGCATTCGCCCCAGCTGGTGCGCTTCATGCGTGGATAGTCGTTGCGCCAGGCGCGATACCAGGTAGTGATGCCGAGCATGGTGGCGAGCATCAGCCCGGGCACGAGCGCTGCGATGAAAAGCTGGCCGATGGAAGCGGAATCGACCACCGCGCCGGTCGGCCCGCGCGGCTGCATGCCCGAGGTCGCGACCGCGTAGATGACGAGATTGATCGACGGCGGGAACAGGATGCCGAGCGCGCCCGATGTCGCGATCACGCCGGCGGAAAAGCGCGGCGGATAGCCCTGCTCCATCAAGGCCGGCAGGATGATCGAGCCGATGCCGACCACGGTCGCGACCGAGGAGCCGGAGATCGCGGCGAACAAGGCGCAGGCGACGACGCCGGCAAGCCCGAGCCCGCCGTACCAGTGGCCGATCAGCGCGGTGGCGAAGTCGATCATGCGCCGAGCTACGCCGCCGGCGGTGAGCAAATTGCCGGCGAGAATGAAGAACGGGATCGCCATGATCTCGAAGCGGTCGATGCTGGTGAACAGCTTCAGGCCCACCATCTTCGGATCGACGTTCGAGAGGATGAACAGATAGGTCAGCACCGAGAGCCCGAGCGCGATCGAGATCGGCATGCCCGACGCCATCAGCGCCAGAAGGAGCGCAAACAGCAGCTCCGCGCGCGTCGTGTGCGACAGCTGGATCAGGTCGAGCCGCGCCGCGATGCAGATCAGCGCCAGCGCGATCGGCAGGATGACGATCGACCACGCGGTGATGAAGTCGCCGGTCGAGCGCGGCGCGCCGGCTTGCTTGCCGATATGCGACAGCGCCGTCATCGCGCCGCCTCGACGACCGGCGTGCCTGCATCCTCATGCGGCGGCTCGTAGTCCTCGCCGTGGCCCTGATGCGGCACATAGCCGGTGCGCAGATAGCGCCACATCACCTGCAGGAAGCGGAAGCACATCAGATAGGAGCCGAGCGGGATGCACAGATAGATCATCCAGCTCGGCCATTCGAGCTCGGGCGAGACCTGGTCGGCATCGAGCTGATAGACATAGACCGCGCCGAGCGTGCCGATCACGCCGGTGAACAATGCGCCGCACAACATGGCGAACACGATCACCGGCTTGCGCGCCTTGGGCGACAGCCGTTTGACGAAGACGTCGACGCCGACATGGATGCCGGTGCGCACGCCAAGCGCGGCGCCGAATTTCGCCATCCACACGAACATGTAGGTGGCGAGCTCCTGCGCCCAGGACAGGTTGATGGCGGCGAGCTCAACATAGACCCAGTCCGCCGACGCCCGGAGCCAGAACAGCTGATGCAGGCCGGCCCAGCGGGCCAGACTCGCCGAGTTGCTGGCGCCATAGCGATGCACCACGGCGACGAACGTCAGCGCGGTCGCCGCCGCGATCAGCGTGGCGATGATCCACTCTTCGAGCCGATTCAGGAGACGGTCGAGCACCGGTGTCCCCCACGAACCTTAAAAACCCTCCCCGCTGCCCGGGGAGGGTTTGACCGGCTTTACGACTGCGGCGGGACGAAGCCCGAAGCCTTGTAGATGTTCTGGATGAATTCCTTGCCGAAGCGGCCTTCCATCTCTTTGTGGACCGGCATCAGCTTGTTGATCCAGGCCTGCTTTTCGGTATCGGTCAGGGTGTGCATCTGGATCCTGCCGGTGGCGGCGATGTCCTTGAGCGCCTGCGCGTTGTCCTTCGCCGCGGTCTCGTTGAAGAATTCAGTCGACTCTTTGACGGCGCGGTCGAGGCCGGGCCGCACGTCGGCCGGCAGCGAGTTCCAGAACTTGACGTTGGTGATGAGCGAGTAGGTCAGACGGCCGTGATACGACACGGTGAGATATTTCTGCACGTCGTAGAACTTCTGCGTCCAGATATTCGACGGCACATTGTCCTCGCCGTCGACGACGCCGGTCTGCAGCGCCTGATAGAGCTCGCCGAAGGCGATGATCTGCGGAATGGCGCCGAGCTGCCGCGCCACGGCGTCCAGCACCTTGCTGCCCTGGATGCGCATCTTCAGGCCGCGGAAATCGTCCGGCGAGATCAGCGGCACGTTCGACGTATACACATAGGTGCCGTTGTCCCAATAGGCGAGCGGCGACACGCCCTTGGCTTCCAGCTTCTTGTTGAGGTCCGCCATCATCGGGCTCGATGTCATCTGGTGGGCGCGCGCATCGTCGACCATCAGGAAGGGCAGATCGAAAACGTCGAACTCCTTGACGCCGAGCGGACCGAATTTGGAAATCGACGGCGCCAAGAGCTGCACCGAGCCGAGTTGCAGGGCTTCGAGTTCCTCCTTGTCCTTATAAAGCGAGGAGTTCGGGTAGACTTCGACCGTGACTTTGCCGTTCGTGTATTTCTCGGCTAGCTGCTTAAACAGCAGCGCCGCCTTGCCCTTGGGCGCGTCGGGCGACACTACGTGGCTGAACTTGATGACAATCGGATCGGCGCCGGCGGCCCCGATTGGGGCGAAGCACACGACCGCCAGTGCAACGGCGGCGGCAAATGTGGCGGTCAGACGTTTCATCGATTTCCTCCCCTGCGGCCGCGGCGGGCCGCTTCTTCGTAGGCCCTCATTAGCGCGAAAGTAGCGGAGGGCCAATGCGACCTTCGTTGCCACAAACGGCGCCATGCGAGCGAAATGCGACAAGTTGCGTCAGCTTCGGCACCGGCTGGTGTCGCCGCGGCCGGCACCGACAGCCG
>Ga0306921_10002966_pt1 | contig 17110 bp, 13 predicted proteins | sample sta12Cox44000080_FD_203760 | JGI IMG/M metagenome (GOLD analysis project Ga0306921, IMG submission 203760) | Lab enrichment of tropical soil microbial communities from Luquillo Experimental Forest, Puerto Rico - statoxic.12C.oxic.44.000.080 (v2)... | ecosystem: Environmental > Terrestrial >... | reverse complement strand
CCACAGCCGGGCCGGCCAGGGGATCTTCAGTGAGCAGATCGAGCGACTGGCGCGCGGGCTCGACCGGCTCGGCGCGCTGGTGATCTTCCCCGAGGGCGGGAACTGGACCCCGGGCCGCTGGCACCGTGGCATCGAGAGGCTGGAGCAGGGGGGCCGCGAGGATCTGGCGGCCCGCGCGCGGGGCATGCCCAACCTGCTTCCGCCCCGGCCCGGCGGCGTGCTCGCGGCCATCGCCGCCTGCCCCGATGCCGACGTGATCTTCGTGGCCCACGCCGGGCTGGACCGGCTGGTCAGCGTCGGCGACGTCTGGCGGAACATGCCGATGGACCAGACCATCCGCGCGAAATGGTGGCGGGTGCCCGTCGGCGAGGTGCCCCGGTCGCTCGATCATGCGGCTCAGGAGCTATGGCTCTACGACTGGTGGGAGCGCATCGACGCGTGGATCGCCCGGAACCGCCCGGGCGGCGCCGAGCCGTCCCCGACCCGCCGGGACGCCGGCCACCCCCGGGGCGTCAGCGGGCGGCTAAGCCGCCCCGGATCACCGCGGCCGCTGTTTCGGTGCGCGAGGAGACCCCCAGCTTGGCGAAGATGTTCGACAGGTGCATCTCGATGGTCTTGTCCGTCACGTGCAGCCGCTGAGCGATGCGCCGGTTGGTCAGGCCCTGGCTGACCAGGGAGGCGACCTGCTGTTCCCGGCGGGTCAGCCCCGACATCACGGTGCGGCCCGGCGTGTTGTCCCGCGCGGGACGGCCGCGGGCGCCGCGCGCGGCGATCCGCCTCCGGAGGCTGGCGGCCTGGCGGGCGAAGGGTCCGGCGCCGCAGGACTCGAACACCGACTGCGCCGCCTGGGCCTGGGCGGAGGCCTGGTCGCGGTCGCCGCGAGCGGCCAGCGCCGAGGCGTTCACCAGCGCCGCGCGGGCGCCGTCCAGGACCATCCCGGCGCCGTCCAGCGCGTCACGCGCCGCGGCGGCGAAGCCGGATGCCCCGGGGGCGTCGGTCGCGATCAGCGCCTCAGCCCGGGCCAGCAAGGCGAGCCCGGTGCACCCCGGCAGGTCCCGCCGGCGCGCGGTGGCCACGGCCGCGTCGGCCCACCGGACCGCCGCCGACGGGTGGCCGGCCGCCAGCTCGGCGCGGGTCAGCAGCTCGTACCATCCGACCCGGGCCCATTCGGCGGCATCGGGCGGCTCGGTGACGGCGGCGGAGGTGGCCAGGGCCAGGCATCCCTCGGCATCGCCCATGGCCAGCCGGGCATCCGACAGCGACCTCGCGGCCAGGAACGCCCGCCAGCCACGCGCATGCCGGGGCCACTGCTCGGCCGCGACCGCCGCCGCGGCGCGCGCGGTGTCGAGGTCACCGGTCCAGGCCGCCACCGAGGCGCGCAGGGCCAGTGCCGCGGTCCGGTGCTCCTCGCGGCCGGACAGCGCCGCCATCTCCACCGCGTCCTCCGCGGCCGCGGACGCCTCGGCCAGCTGGCCGGTCGCCCGCAGGGCCAGGATGCGGCCGATGAGCAGCGGGGCCACGGCGACGGCCCGGCCGCTCCGATGGACCACGGTCAGCCCGCGATCGAAGTGGCGCAGGGCCGGGCGAGGGCGGTCAAGGAGGAACTCACCCCAGCCGACCAGCAGCGCTGCTTCCGGCCGCTGCTCGAGCTCGCCGTCGAGCATGCCGTCGAGCAACGAGGCCGCGGCGGTGACGTGGGCGACGGCGCCGCCGATATCGCTGGAGATCGCCTCCGACTTCGCCAGCAGCCCCAGTACCGCGGCCCGGAGCCCGGCCGGGCCGTACCGCTCCGCCGCGGGCAGCGCGTCCTGCGCCCATCGCCGCGACGCGGCGGGGTCGCCGGCGGCCAGCTCGCCGCTGCCCAGCTCGAACTTGAGGGCCGCGGCCGCGGCGGTGTCCTGGCCGGCCAGCGCCGACAGCTCGGACAGCAGCAGGGCCTTCCCCTCCTCGTGGCGGGACAGCTGCCGCTCCATCAGCGCGCAGAACGTGACCGCCTCGACCCGCCGGTCCGGCTGGTCGCTGCCGAGCTGGCCGAGCACCGTGTGCAGCGCGTCGCGGCTCTCCCGCGGACGGCCGGCGGCGCCGAGCGCGAGCGCCAGGCGGAGCAGGATGGCCGTCCGCCGCTGCTCCGTCCCGGCATCGGCCGGCAGCAGGCGAAGCGCCGCCTCCAGCCACTGCGCGGCGGTACCCGGCGCCTGCGCCTGGACCGTGCCCGCGGCCTCGGCCAGCAGGCCGACCGCCCCGAGATCACCGAACTCGGCGGCCCGCTCGATGTGGTACGCCTGCGCGGTGAGCGGCGCGCCGCAGCGCCGCAGCGCGTCAGCGGCCTGGCCGTGCGCGCCCACCCGCCAGGCGGGATTCGCGCTGTCGTACACGGCGGACCTGACGATGGCGTGCCGGAACGCGAACAGCCTGGTCGGCTCGATCGGCCGGATCAGATCCGCCGTGGCCAGCTCGTCGATCGCGGCCGCCGCGCGGCCGGGGCCAAGCCCCGAGACCTGGCCGACGGAGGTGACGCAGAACGGGTCGCCGATCACCGCGGCCGACCGTGCCGCCAGCTGACCGGCCGGGGAAAGCGCGAGCAGCTCATCGATCAGGGCCGCGGCGACGGCCGACGGCAGCTCGCCCCCGGAAGCGCCGCCGGGTTCGCCCCGGTCGGCGGGCCCGCGCTGCTGGGCCCGGCGGGCCAGCGCGTCCAGGTAGAACGGGTTGCCGCCGCTGGCCTGGTACACGGCGCGCCGCCACGACCGGCTGCCACGCCCGCCGAGCATCGTCTCCGCCTCGGCCTCGCTCAGCGGGCCTACGCGGAGGCAGGCCGGCGGGCAGTCACCGCGGGCCGCGGCCACGGCCGCGCGCAGCCGCGCGGGCGCCGGCCGGCACCGGTAGGCCAGGGCGAGCAGAACGGGCCTGCGGGGCGGCTGGCGCAGCAGCTGGGCGAGCAGCTCCGCGGTGTCCTCGTCGGCCCACTGCATGTTGTCGAGGAGCAGGACGAGTTCCGGCGAGGCCAGCGACTCCAGCAGCGCCCGCACGGCGCGGAACAGGCGGTACCGCTCGAAGACCACGCTGACGTCCTCGAGGCCCGGCCCCCGGAGCGACGGGAAGATCGAGCCCAGCACGTCCCGGTCGGCCTCACGCACGCCGGGGTCCATGGCGGCGAGATGGTCGTCGAGCGCGTCGACCAGTGCGTAGAACGGGACCCGGCCCCCGCTGTGCTGCGCCCGGCCCTCCAGCACCAGCAGGCCACGCTGGCCGGCCCGGCGCGCCAGCTCCGCCAGTAACCTGGTCTTGCCGATTCCCGGATCGCCGGTCAGCTCGATAACCTGCGACCCGCCATTGGCGAGACGCCCGAGCGCCTGATCTATGACCTCACATTCGGCCTGGCGGCCAGCAAGTGCCCCCGAGCGCCCCAATTCCGGATCTGCCGTTTGCTGAAACATCGTGCCCCGACCTCCACGGCATCACTACCGCCGCACCCGCTCCCACAGGTCACCCGAATTCAGCTGCCGGAAACAGCCAAATTCGCCCAACTCCTTAACGGCGGCCGCCGCCATCTGGTTCAGCGTCACCGCCGTGCCTATGGCCGGCGTCCGGCCCCGGCATTGCGCCGACGTGCCGTTGAACTGGAAGAACGGCCAATGATCCGGCGCCAATAGCGGGCAAGTAGGAATTTAATGCTTTGGTAAATAAAAACCCATGCGCAGGCCATCAGTGGCGTAACCTAGGGATTTCCCTGTTGCCTGGCCCGCCTCGGCCATCCAGGCTCGGGCTAGGACCGGGATGGGGGCCTGCCGACCACCTCCCCAGCGGGTACCGGAGGACCAGCCGGCGGGGAACCCGTCGCCAGGACGGCTCAACGGGAGCACAGTCCGGGGAGCCGCCCTGGCGGCGGCGCGGCATCGGCTTCTGCCTGGAGCAGCTGCTTGTCCGGCGCACGCTGGAAGCCGAGCCCGCCCGCGCCCGCAGGCCGGTGGCGGCGAGGGCGCGGCGGCGCCCGCCCCCGTCGGCTACCGTGTGTGTCTGACGGCGGGCGCACCGCCACGCGCGAGCGCCGGACCCGGCCTGGCCAGCCCCGCGGGCAAGGAGGCGGCAGCATGACCGCGATGACCCCCGGGCAGCTCACCGAGCAGGTGCTCGCCGCGTACGCGGACACGCCCGACCCGCGCCTGCGCCAGCTCCTCACCAGCCTGATCAGGCACCTGCACGCGTTCGCGGTCGAAACCCGGCTGACGCCGCAGGAGTGGCTGGCGGGGGTGGAGTTCCTCACCGCGACCGGGCAGAAATGCGACAGCGAACGGCAGGAGTTCGTCCTGCTTTCCGACATCCTCGGCTTCTCGTCCCTGGTCGATCTGATCAACGCCGCGGACGGGGCCACCGAGTCGACCGTCCTCGGCCCCTTCTACGTGCCGGGGGCGCCCGCCCGCGCGATGGGCGAGCAGATCGGGCGCCCGGAAGACGGCCACCCCACCCTGGTCCGCGGCCGGGTGACCGACCGCGCGGGCAGGCCGCTGGACGGCGCCACGCTCGACGTCTGGCAGAGCAGCACCAACGGGCTCTACGACACCCAGGACCCGCGGCAGCCGCCGTTCAACCTGCGCGGGGTCTTCGTGACGGGGCCGGACGGCGCGTACCAGTTCCGCACGGTGCGGCCGGTCAGCTACCCGATCCCGACCGACGGCCCGGCCGGCGGCCTGCTGCACGCGGCCGGCCGGCATCACTGGCGGGCCGCCCACATCCACGCGATCGTCTCCGCCCCCGGCCACCGGCCGGTCACCACGCACATCTTCGACGCGGAGAACCCCTACCTCGACAGCGACACCGTTTTCGGCGTGAAGGACTCACTCGTCAGGCGGTTCCTGCCCGCCGGGCCCGGCGACCCGCCCGATGTCGGCTACGTCACCGACATGGACTTCGTGCTGGCCGCGGCGGAGGCCAGCTAGCGGGATCACCAGCCGGTGCTCTGGACCCCGGCCGACGTGGCCAGGGCCGGCGCGCGAGCCCAGCTCGAACCAGACGGTCCGGCTGGTTCCATCGCCGGCCACGGACCAGTCGCTGGCCAGCGCGCCGACGATGACCAGGCCGCGCCCGCACTGGTCGTCGGGCCCGGGCCCGCGCTGCCACGGGCCGCCCTCGTCCTCGACTTCCACCCGCAGGCCCGCCGGGTGCAGGCGGGCGCGGACGGTGAAACAACCGCCCGGCCGGCGCGAGTTGCTGTGCAGGACCGAGTTGGCCGCGAGCTCGGACAGGCACGCCAGCGCGTCCCCGGCGAGCGGGCAGTCGCCCAGCGCCTGCGAGAGGAACCGGCGGGCGTCCCTCACCTGGTCGGCGGTGGCGGAGAAGGAACGGGTGAAGGTGCGAGGGGACCCGGCCGCGGCGCCCGCCGCGGGCTGGCCCGGGGCGGATCTGACCGTGCGCATCGAGTCTCCTCCGCCGGAGTCGCGCTTGACGGTGCCTACCCGGCTCTCTATCGTATCCGAAGTTGTCCGGTAATTTTGTCGCCAAAATTACCGGACAAAATTGCCCTGGATTACCTGGCAATACTCGGGACCGAGCGAGCCACGGGATGCGTGTGAACAGCGGACGAACTGGCCCCACCGTGTGGGCGCATCCTAATCTTCTACCGGGGCCGGATCGCGGGCGATCTGACGGCGCCGGCCACCGGCACGGGCCAGGTGGCAACTACCTGCTGACATGGGGGCGGTGATCTCATGCTGACCAGCACCACGCCCAGTGAGTGGGCGCGTCAGCTGGTCAGGGGCGCCTACGACCTGCACGTGCACGTGGCCCCGGATGTGACGCGCCGGCGGGTGACCGACGTCCAGCTCGCCCGCCGCTGCTGGGACGCTGGCCTGGCGGGCTTCGTGCTCAAGTCGCACTATGTCCCCACCGCCGAGCGCGCCGCCGTGGTCAACGAGGCCCTGGGCGGCGAGGTCCGTGTGCTGGGGGCGCTGGCCCTCAACGCCTCGGTCGGGGGGATGAACCCGCTGGCCGTGGAGATCGCGGCCCGTGAGGGCGCCCGGATCCTGTGGATGCCGACGGTGGACGCGGCCAATCACCGGGCCTTCGGCGGCGAGCTCCCGCCGGGCGCGCAGCCCCCGCCGTGGCTCGCCCTTCAGAAAGATCTTGATTCCGAGGGCATAACGGTGAACCCGGTGGCCGTCGTTGACGGCGCCGGGCGGCCGCTCCCGGCGACGATGGACGTGCTCAGGCTGGCCGCGCGCCATCAGCTGGTGGTGGCCACCGGCCACCTCAGCGCGTTCGAGGCGCGGGCCATCGCCGACGCCGCCCTGGCGGCCGGGGTCCGCCACGTCATCGCCACTCACCCCGATTTCCCGCAGCAGGATATGAGCCTGGACGACCAGCTCGCCCTGGCCCGGCAGGGGGTTTTCCTGGAACGCTGTTTCTGCCCGCCGTACACGGGCATGTGCGATTGGGCCCGCATGGTCGCCAACATCAGGGCCACCGGGCCCGCGACGGCGGTCGTGACCACCGACGTGGGGCAGCCGGGCAATCCCCCGGTGGAGGACGGGCTCGCGCTGATGGCCGACGCCCTGCACGCCGACGGGTTCACCGACGGGGAGATCGCCACCATGATCGTGGCCAACAGCCGGCTGCTGGCCGGCGCGGACCCGGTCTGCGTTGGCCACGATCCAGGAGAGACGGGCTAGCCGTGGCCGACGAGAAAGGGGTGCTCGACGAGCTGCGGTCCGCCATCCTGGCGGGCGAGTTCGTGGCCGGCCAGCGCCTGGTCGAGGTGGACCTGTGCGAGCGGTTCGGCTGCAGCCGGTTCGCGGTCCGCGCCGCGATCCCGGTGCTGGCCAGCGAGGGGCTGGTGGACGTGCAGCGGCACCGGGGCGCCCGGGTCCGCGTCATCCCGATCGAGGAAGCGATCGAGATCACCGAGGTCCGCCGGCTGCTCGAGGGCCTCATCGCGGGCCGGGCGGCGCAGCGGGCCACCCCCGCCGAGGCCGCGGAACTCCGGCAGATCATCACCGAGATGAGGGACGCGGTCGCCTCGGCCGAGCTGATGCGGTACAGCGACGCCAACGCCCGCCTGCACGCGCTGATCCGCACCATCGGCGCCCACCAGACCGCGACCGGCATCCTGGAGCGCCTGCGCGCCCAGCTGATCCGGCACCAGTTCACGCTGGCCCTGGTGCCGGGGCGGCCAGCGGTGTCGCTGGCCCAGCACGAGCGCATCGTCGACGCCATCACCACCGGGAACCCGCAGGAGGCCGAGGCGGCCATGCTGGACCACATCACCAGCGTGATCGACGCGCTCACCAGCCTGTCGGCCGGGCAGGCCGGGGGCGAAGGCGCCGTGCCCGGGCCCAGCGCCTTCAGGTGAGCGGGTGGATGTACCCGACCACCTCGCGGAGATCGGCGTCCGCGGCGCCTTCGGCGGCCGCCGTGCGCAGCCACTCCCGGGCCGCGGTGAGCTGCGGGAGGTCGGCCGCGTCGGTGGCCAGCGTCAGGTCCTTGGCGGCCAGCGTGATGATGAAATCGCTGCCGGTGCTCTGAGCCCGGCTGACGCTGCCCGCCAGCGGTCCGGCCGCCAGCCCCTGGAGCGCCGCGTCGCGCGGCACCCCGAGCGCCGCGGCCAGCGCGAGCAGCTCGCCCACGAGCGTGACCCCGGCCACCGCGGCGCTGATGAGCACGAGCTTGCGCGCCGCACCGGATCCGGCTGGACCGCAGCGGACGACGGTGCCGAAAATGGCGAGCACCTTCTCCACCCGGTCGACGTCGCCGCCCGCCAGGACCGTGAGCTCCCCGCTGCGGGCCGGGCCCACGCTGCCCATGACCGGTGCGTCGACGAAGCCGGTCCCGGCCGGCAGCCGCTCCTTGACCGCCAGCTCCGCCTTCGGGCCGGCGGTCGACATCTCCACCAGGCAGGCCGTGGGCGCGATGGCCCCGGCCACGCCGTCCGGCCCGAGCGCGACGGCCTCCAGGGCCGCCGGGTCAGCGAGCATGGTGATCACGATCTCAGCCTCGCCCGCCGCCTCGGCCGGTGTGCGGGCGGCGCGCGCGCCTTGATCCACCAGCGGCCTCGTCTTATCCGCCGTCCGGTTCCAGACGACCAGGTCATGGCCGGCCGACAGGACGCGCCCGGCCATCGGCGTGCCCATCCGGCCGAGACCGAGGAAGGCGATGGTGGTCATGAATCCTCCATTCCGGTATGTCGCGGGGGGCCCCGAGCCGGGCGCTGATCTGCCAGGCGGCGCGGCGCACCGCGTCGGCGATGGCCGGGATGCTCGCCTCATCGATCCGCGTATCGGGCCCGGAGACACTGATGCTGGCCACGACCGCCCCGGTGCGGTCGAAGACCGGCCCGGCCACACAGCACAGGTGCGGTTCGAGCTCTTCGGAATCCACCGCGTACCCGCGCTCGCGGACCTGCGCGAGATGGCGCTTGAGCTCGCTGGTGTCGGTGATCGTCCTGTCGGTCCTGGCCTCCAGCCGGGCCCGCGGATAACGCGCGTCGATCTCATCGGCGGGCAGGCCGGCCAGCAGCGCCTTGCCCATCGAGCTGCAGTGCGCCGGCGACCGCTTGCCCACCCACGAGTGCATCCGGACGGTCTGCCAGCCGTCGACCACCTCGACCGTGACCGCCTCGGTGCCCTCGAGGACGGCCAGGTGCCCGGTCTCGCCCAGGTCCTGGACGAGATCCTGAAGGTAGGGCAGGGCGGCCCGGCGCACGTCGCCGTCGGCGGCGGCCAGTTCGCCGAGCGCGGCGAGCCGGCCGGACAGGCGGTACCGTCCCGGCTCCCCGGCCGCCTCCAGGTACCCGGCCACGGCCAGCGTGGCCGCGAGCCGGGAGGTCGTGGACCGGTGCAGCCCGAGCTGCTGCGCCATCTCCCCGATGCCGATCTCGGGCCGGTCGCGCTCGAACATGTCCAGGATCTCCAGGCCATGGAGTAGGGAGCCGATCAGCCCCTTCCCCGAATCCGTCGTCATGCACGTCAGCGTACGGTCCGCCCCGCATGCAGCCCGGCGCGGTACCCCATCGTCATGCCCACGGCGAGGGTCGCGCCGGGCCCCGGGTACCCATCGGCGGTCCAGAACGCCGCGGCGTTGCCGGCCGCGTACAGGCCGGTGATGGGGGCACCGGCCTGGTCCAGCACGGCGCCGTCGGTGTCGGTCACCGGGCCGCCCTTGGTCCCGATGGTCCCGGCCAGGACCTCCACCGCGTAGTAGGGCGCCTCGTTGATCGGGCCGAGGCTCGGGTTCGGGCGGACGGCCGGGTCACCGCAGAAGCGCTCGTAGGCGCCCTCGCCGCGCCGGAAGTCCGGGTCGGCCCCCCCGGCGCACGCCTCGTTCCACCGGCGGACGGTGTCCGTGAGCGCCATGGCGGGGACGCCGATCCGGCGGGCGAGCGCCGCCAGTGAGCCGCCGGACGCGACCCAGTCCGGCACGGGGCCGCTGGCGGGAACGCCCGGCATCGGGTACCGCGCCCGGTAGGCCTCGTCGAAGATCAGGTGAACGGGGCCGTCCTGGCCGTGCAGGGCCTTGCCGATCTCGTTGTAGGGCTGCGCCTCGTCCGCGAACCGCCGGCCCGCGGCGTTGACCATGATCTGCCGCGGCAGCCCGCGCTCCCGGATGAGGGACCGGTAGAACTGCTCGCCGAGCAGCCGCTCGCCGGGGACCGCCAGCATCGGCATCCACCAGCCCTGGCTCATGTTGTCGCGCCTGGCGCCCGCCTCCTCGGCGATGCGCAGCCCGTCGCCGGTGTTGGTGGGCGGCGCCCCGCTGGCCCGCTGCGCGCGCGGCTGGTGCCGGGCCCGCAGTTCGGTGTCCCAGTCGAAGCCGCCGGTCGCGAGGATCACCGCCGACGCGCCGATCGTAGTCGCCTGCCCCGCACGCTCCAGCCGCGCCGACCCGGGCCGGGCCCCGGCCAGCCGCACGCCCGCCAGCACCTCGGCGCCCGCCTTCACCACGCCATCGAGCAGCCCGGCGACCAGCGCCACCCCGCCGGTCCTGATGCCGGCACGTTCCCGCGCGCGCAGCAGCGCCCAGTCGTACCGGCCGGGATACCGCCAGCTCTCCCACTCGGCGAAGGACATGGGCAGGTAGCCCGGCGGGATCAGGATGTCCGCGGCCAGCGGCGTCAGCGGGCCGGTGTCGATGGGCTCGGAGTCCAGGGCCCGGCCCCCGGCCGTCGCGCCGGGCCGGGACGGGTCGTAATCGGGGTAGCGGGGGCAGGCCGCGAACCGGTGGGCGCTGTGCCGCTCGACGAAGAGCGCCATCTCCGGGGCGGTGCGCAGGAACGTCTCGGTCATGTGGGGATACCGGCCGCTGAAGACGCCGTCCAGGTAGGCGGCCGCGGCGGCCGGGGTGTCGGCCTCCTGCAGGTGGTTGCCGGGGACCCAGACCCTGCCGCCCGACAGCGCGCTGGTGCCGCCGAGCCGGTCACCGCGCTCGACCAGCAGCACGCTGGCGCCCGTCACGGCGGCGGCCAGGGCGGCGGTGAGCCCGGCCGCGCCGCTGCCGGCCACCACGACGTCAACCGAGGAGGGGATCACGGCGCCCACCCCGCGGCCGCGAGCACCGCCAGGTCAGCCGGGAGGCGGGGCTCCGGGTCCACGCCGTCGACCAGCTCGTACACGGTCGGCCCGGTGAAGCCGATCTCCGCGAGCGCCCGAGCGAAGCCGCCGAAGTCGACCTCGCCGGTGCCCGCCGAGGTGTGCGCCCACTTGCTCGCCCAGGTGTCGCTGACGTGCGCGAGCGCGAGGTACTCGCCGGCCTGCCGCACCCCCTCAGCCGGGTCCTCGATCGCCAGCGCGTTGGCCACGTCGTAGGTGATCCGCAGCCGCGGGGAGCGCCAGCGTTCCACGATCTGGACCAGATCGCTGGACCGGCCGAGGTACCCGTAGGGGCTGTTCTCCAGCGCGATCGTGATCCCGAGCGCCTCGGCGCGGGCCACCAGAGCGGCCAGTCCCGCGTCGAGCACCGCCTGCGCGGCCGGGCCGGGCGCCGGTGCCAGGGCGTGCCGGCGGCCCGGGATCACCACCACGTAGCGCGCGCCGAGGTCGGCGGCGAGCTCGATGTTGGCGATCAGCTGCCGCTCGCTGACCTCGCGGATCTCCGGGTTGGTGCTGACCAGGTTGATGTCGGCGAAACTCGGGTTGACCGACACGACCCGCAGGCCGATCCCGGCCAGCGTCGCCGCGAGTTCCCGGCGCTCGTAGGGCCCGAACGCCGGGGCGAACAGATGTGGCGGCGCGGTGGTCAGCTCCAGCGACCGGAATCCCTGCCGGGCCAGCGCGCGTAACGCGTCGGCCAGCGGGGCGAGGTGCAGCCAGCCGAAGCTGCATCCCGAGAGCGGCAGCGCCGGCCGGGCAAGTGCGGGCCCGGTCATCCGCCCTCCCGCAGGTGATGCGCCATCCGCCCTCCCGCAGGTGATGCGCCCGCCGCCTCCCGCAGACGTGGCGTCATCCGCCCTCCCGCAGGTTGAGCACGATGATGCGCGGATCGGTCATGTCCGCTACCGCGTAGCGCGGTCCCTCCAGCCCGTAGCCGCTGTCCTTGACCCCGCCGTAGGGCATCGCGTCGGCGTGGTAGCTCGAGGTGTCGTTGATCATCACGCCGCCGACCCGGAGCCGGCGGGCCGCGTAAAAGGCCGCGTCGAGGTCGCGGGTGAACACCCCGGCCTGGAGGCCGTACCCGCCCGCGTTGACCGCGTCGATGGCCTCGTCGAGGCCGCCGGCCGGGACCAGCGCGACGGCCGGGGCGAAGATCTCGTCGGTCATGATCCGGCTGCCGCGGGGCGGGTCACGCACCAGCGTGGGGGCGAGCACCGCCCCGTCCCGCTCGCCGCCGGCCAGCACCGTCGCGCCCTCCCCCACCGCGTGCCGGATCCAGCCCTCCGCGCGTTCCGCCTCGGCCACGGCGATCAGCGGGCCGACCTGGACGCCCGGGTCCCGCGGGTCCCCCGCCCGGAGCTGGGCCACCCGCTTCGTGAGCAGCCCGGCCAGTTCGTCGGCGACCGCGCGGTCGGCGATCAGGCGCTGCACGCTCGTGCACACCTGCCCCGCCTTCCGGTACCCGGCCCGGCTGACCAGGTCCACGACCAGGTCGAGGTCGGCGTCGGCGGCCACGATCGAGGCGCTGTTGGAACCGAGCTCGAGGTGGGTCTTGGCAATCCCGGAGCCCTGCTTGACGGCCAGCCCCACCGCCGTTGAGCCGGTGAAGGTGAAGAAGCGCACCCGGCGGTCCGCTACCAGCGCCGTGCCGACCGTCCCACCGGGCCCGCAGACCAGCTGCAGGAAACCGGGCGGCAGGCCCGCGTCGAGCAGGATCTGGGCCAGCGCCACCGAGCACAGCGGGGTCGGCCGGGCGGGCTTGAGCACGACCGCGTTCCCCGCGGCGATCGCCGGGGCGACCTTGTGGACGACCGTGTTCAGCGGGGCGTTGAACGGCGCGATGGCCGCGACCACGCCCACCGGCACCCGGATCGTGAACGCCAGCCGGCCCTCGCTGCCGGGGGCGGCCGCCACCGGGACCTCCTCACCGGCGATCCGGACCGACTCCTCCGCCGACAGCTGCATCGTGGCTACCGCGCGGGTTATCTCGGTATCCGCGTCGGCCGGCGTGAAGCCGGTCTCGGCCACGTAGACCTCGCGGATCTCCCCCCGGCGCGCCGCGAGCAGCCGGGCCGCCTCGCTGAGGATGAGGTGACGCCGGGCCGGCGGCATCGGGTGCCCGGCCGCCGCCGCCGCCCCGGCCACCGCGGCCTCGACGTCGCTGGGCTGCGCCTGCGCCACGGTGGCGAGCGGCTGCCGCGTGTACTTGTCGGTCACCGTGAGCCCGGCTCCGCTGGTGCGCCACCGCCCGTCGATCAGCAGGCCGGTGGCGCCGTCCGGCAGACCTGCCATATTCGGCTCCCTCTTGACGGGGACATCAGGCTGCCATACGGTCGCGCATTATGCAATGCCTTGTTTAATACGCAAAGAGGTGCGGATGAAAGGCGCCGAGATCATCGCCGAGTACCTCATCCGCGAGCGCGTGCCGTACGCGGTGGGCCTGTGCGGGCACGGGGACCTCGGGCTGCTGGACGCCCTCTACGACCGCCGCGGCGAGATCGCCACCCTGTCGGTGCACCACGAGTCGGCGGCGGGCTTCATCGCCGACGCCTACTACCGGGTCCGCCACGAGCCGCTCGCCACGTTCACCTCCGTCGGGCCCGGCTCGGCGAACCTGCCGGTCGCCCTCGGGTCGGCCTTCATGGACTCCTCGGCCTTCCTGGCCATCACCGGCAACGTGCCGACGACGCAGTTCAACCGCGGCCCGTTCCAGGAGACGGGCCGGTACTACCAGGCGGACACCCCGGGCGTGATGCGGCCCTACGTCAAGCGCAGCTTCCAGGCGACCCGCGCCGACCAGCTGCCGCTCATGCTCCGCCAGGCGTTCGCCGCCATGCTCGGCGGCCGGCCCGGGCCCGTGCACCTGGACGTGCCGTTAGACGTGTTCGTCGAGACCACGGCCGAGGAGGTCCCCGATCCCGGCCAGTGGCGGCTGGGCATCTCACGCCGCTGCGCCGCCGCGCCCGCCGACGTCGCCGCCATCCTGGACCTGCTGCGGGACGCCCGGCGGCCGCTGATCGTGGCCGGCTACGGGGTGCAGAACGCCGGGGCGGCCGGGGAACTCGCCGCGTTCGCCGCGGCCGCGCAGATCCCGGTGGTCACCTCTCCCCTGGGCAAGGCCGTCGGCCATTCCCTGTCGCCGCTGTACCTCGGCGCCACCGGCCGCAACGGCACTTACCAGGCCAACCGGGCGGCCCGCAGCGCCGACGTGATCCTCGCGCTCGGCACCCGGTTCGACGACCGGTCCACCAGCTCCTGGCTGCCGGGCTACACCTACTCGATCCCGCCGGCCCGGCTGATCCAGGTGGACCTCGACCCCGCCGAGCTCGGCAGGAACTACCCGGTGGTGCTCGGGGTGGCGGCGAACCCGAAGGACGTGCTGGGTCAGCTGCGCGACGGCCTGCCCGCGGCCCTGGACACCTGCCAGTGGCTGGCGGGCATCGCGACCTGGGTCCAGGACTGGGAACGCCATACCGCCCCGAACCGGTCGTCGGACACCAGCCCGCTGCGGCCCGAGCGGGTGCTGGCCGACCTGCGCCGCGTGCTGCCCGCGGACGGGATTCTCGTCAGCGACGTCGGCGTCCACCACAACTGGATCGTGCAGGAATGGCAGCCGGTCCGGCCGGGCACGCTGCTGCAGAGCTGGGGCTTCGCGTCCATGTGCTTCGGGATGGCCGGGGTGCTCGGCGCGCGCCTGGCGGCCCCGGACTCGCCCGCCGTGGCGGTGGTCGGCGACGGCGGCTTCCTCATGCTGCCCAGCGTCGTCGCCAGCGCCGTCGAGTACGGCATCCCGGCGGTGTGGCTGGTCTGGAACAACGGGGGCTACATCTCCATCCGCGACCAGCAGCGGGGCTACTTCGGCGCCGGGCGGGAGATCGCGACGAGCTTCCGTTACGCGGCCACCGGCGGCCCCTACTCCGCGGACTACGCGGCGATGGCCCGGTCCATGGGCGCCCAGGGCCTGCGGGTCGAGACCCCCGGCGACCTCGGTTCCGCGCTGAAGACCGCGCTCGACTCGGGGCTGCCGACTGTGATCGACGTCCCCGTCCAGGCCGATGCGGCCCAGCCGTCCGCGGCCACCTGGCAGCTCCCCCCGCTGGACCATCCCGAGCCCACCTTCGGCTGGCCGGACCCCGACGATCCCGCCGGCCAGGTACCGCCTCCCCGCAAGCACCCTGTGACGGCCCCGACATCGAGAAGGAGTCGATGATGACGCAGGTACCCCACCCGCAGGAACCACCCCCGGATCTCCTGACGTCCGCCGCACCGGGACGCCGGAGCGACCACAGCCCATGGAACTGGCTGCTGCTGATCCCCATCGTCCTCCCGCTGCTGGTCCCCATCTACAACCGCTGGGAGCCCAAGCTCGGCGGTTTCCCGTTCTTCTTCTGGTTCCAGATCAGCTTCACGCTGCTCGCGGCCGCGGTGACCGCCTTCGTCTTCGTGAAGACCAAGCGGAGGAGCTGAGATGAACGTCACCGAGTTCGTCATCGTCGTCGTCCTGTTCGCGGCCGTCAGCGTCCTCGGCTTCTGGGCCCACCGCTGGCGCCGGTCATCCGACGTCTCGCTGGAGCAGTGGGCGCTGGCCGGCCGGGGGTTCCGCAGCTGGGTCAGCTGGTTCGTGATCGGCGGCGACCTGTACACCGCCTACACCTACGTCGCGGTGCCCGCCCTGCTGTTCGGGGCGGGGGCGATCGGCTTCTACGCCCTGCCCTACGTCGCCATCGAGTACCCGCTCGTCTTCCTGATCATGATCCGGTTCTGGTCGGTGTCGAAGACGCACGGCTACATCACGGCGGCGGACTTCGTCCGCGGCCGGTTCGGCTCGCCGACGCTGGCGCTGGCCGTCGCCATCACCGGCATCGTCGCCACCATGCCCTACATCGCGCTCAACCTGATCGGGATGCAGGCGGTCCTCACCACCATCGGGATCCACGGGTACTGGCCGCTGGTCATCGCGTTCGCGGTGCTCGCCGCGTTCACGTTCACGTCGGGAGTGCGTGCGCCCGCGATGATCTCCTTCGTCAAGGACGCGCTCGTCTACCTGGTGATCGGCGTGGCCATCTTCTACATCCCGCACCGGCTGGGCGGCTGGAACCACATCTTCAACGCCTACGACGCCCACTTCAAGGCCACGCCGCCGGGCACCGCCTCCCTGCTCACCAGCGCCAACCAGCTGCAGTACATCACGCTGGCGGTCGGCTCGGCCTTCGCCATCTTCCTCTACCCGCACGCCATCACCGGCGTGATCACCACCCGGAACCGGGCCGTGGTCAAGCGGACCATGGCCGCGCTGCCCATCTACAGCTTCGTCCTCGGCCTCATCGCCCTGTTCGGGGTCATGGCCATCGCGGGCCACATCAAGCCGCTGATCGGGCCGACCGGGAAGCCGGACACCAACACCGTGGTGCCCAACCTGTTCCAGCACATGTTCCCGTCCGGGTTCGCCGGCCTGGCCTTCGCGATGATCATCATCGGGGCGCTGGTCCCGGCGGCCTTCATGTCGATCGCCGCGGCCAACCTGTTCACCCGCAACATCTACAAGGAATACATCCGGCGGGACGCCACCGAGCAGGAGCAGGCGTGGAGCAGCAAGATCGTCTCGCTGCTGGTGAAGGTCGGTGCCCTGCTGTTCATCCTGCTCATCAACCCGCAGTTCTCCATCGACCTGCAGCTGCTGGGCGGGGCGATCATCCTGCAGACGCTGCCCTCGGTCATGATCGGCCTGTACACCCGGTGGCTGCACCGCGGCGCGCTGCTGGCCGGCTGGGCGGCGGGCATGATCGTCAGCATCTGGACCTTCTACCTGACCCCGAACATCGCGCTCCATCAGGCCCACTGGGGCGGCACCGGGTTCACGCTCAGCCACCTGGGCCTGCACACCGAGACCGCGATCTACATCGGCTTCATCGCGGTCGTCGTCAACCTCGCGGTCGCCTTCGGCGGCACGGCGCTGCTCAGGGCGTTCAAGGTGGCCTCGGGTCCCGACCAGACCGCCGCCGCCGACTACTTCACCGACGTCGCCGACACCAGGGCGGCCGAGCCGGCCGTCCCCGCGGGCACCTGAGCCCGCCCCGTCCGGGTCCGCGGCCCGAGGGAGCCAGATCGGTTCAGATCCGCGGTCCGAGGGAAGCCAGATCCGTTCAGATCGCGGCAGGAAGGACGCCCGATCCGTTCAGATCCGCAGCCGGAAGGAAGCCAGATCCGCGGCAGGAGGGAAGCCCCGACGGCGCCGGCCGCCCCGGTGGGCGCCGGGGCTTCCCCTCCCGGCGGCGGGCCGTGGGACGTCGTCGTCATCGGTGGCGGCAACGCGGGCCTCGTGGCCGCGCTCAGCGCGCGGCGGCACGCGCGCCGGGTCCTGATCGTGGAGCGCGCGCCGGAGCCGATGCGGGGTGGCAACACCCGCCACACCCGCAACGTCCGCTGCGTCCACAGCCGGGCGGACGGGTTCACCACCGGGCCTTACTCTTTCGACGAGCTGTGGCGGGACCTGTGCGGAGTCGGCACCGGACCCGGCCACGAGAAGCTCGCCG
>Ga0306921_10002963_pt1 | contig 17118 bp, 15 predicted proteins | sample sta12Cox44000080_FD_203760 | JGI IMG/M metagenome (GOLD analysis project Ga0306921, IMG submission 203760) | Lab enrichment of tropical soil microbial communities from Luquillo Experimental Forest, Puerto Rico - statoxic.12C.oxic.44.000.080 (v2)... | ecosystem: Environmental > Terrestrial >... | reverse complement strand
GCCGCAGCGCGGACAGACAAAACCGTTGGGCCACCGCTGAGCCCTCAGGTGCTCCGCACAAAGGACCTCATCGCCAAAACGCGAGCGGAAATCGGACACTAATCCCTTAGCCCACAGACTCCTTGTAACCGGCGGCAAGGGAATGTGCTAGCGAAATCTGCAGGCCGAGGACGCGAAAGTAACCAGAGGCCTACTCGGATTCAAGCATGTCGACTCGGTGCTGACGCGGTGCGGCGAGCCGCCGACCAGGATAGCTCCCGAACCAGGGCGCGTACTGGGGTACCGAAGTGTTCGACATTACGCACCACCAAGTAGATCTCTCTGCGGCAAAGGGGGCCTTCGACTTCGCTCGTCGCAGCAGCGACTCGCTCCGCTCAAGATGACAGAAGGGAGGATATCAACTGCCCAGTATACCTCAGCGATTGTAGACCGGCAGCGGGCCGCGCAGGTCGTACCAGACCTCATCGCAGGCTTTGAGGATGCCCTCCGGTAATGGACCTTCCTCGCCCGCGTCGAGATTTTCATTCAACTGCGCGAGGCTGGAAGCACCCAAAATCACCACGTCTGACAGTGTGTGATGCAGCAGCCAGTTGAGCGATAGGCTGATCAGCGAGCGACCCGCTGACTGCGCAATCCCGCGGAGGCGTTCGACGGCGTTGAAGTACTGGGTGTGCCAATAGCGGTCCTGGTAAAGCTGGTTGTTATCGAAGCGAGTGCCGGGAATGACGAAGTCCTGGCGATGCTTGCCGGTGAGCAGGCCACCGGCGAGCGGATTGTAGACCACGGTCGAGACGCCAAACTCTTTGCACATGGCGAGATATTCCTGCTCGATGCCGCGAGCCAGCAGGTTGTACATGGGTTGCGAAACATATGGTGCGTGCCAGCCACGTTCGCGGGCAATCCAGAGCATCTGCACCACCTCCCATCCGGCGTAGTTCGACGATGCGGGATAGCGCACCTTGCCCTGCTGGACCAGCGACTCCATGGCTCCCAGCGACTCTTCGATGGGGACGGTGTGATCGGGAGCGTGCAAGTAGTAGAGGTCGAGGTAGTCGGTCTGCAGGCGTCGCAGGCTTTCGTCGATGGCGCGGAGAATGGACTTGCGGGAAAGCCCGTGCTGGTCTGGCTCGTCGCCCATCTTGAAAAACACCTTGCTGGCGAGGACAACCTCGTCGCGGCGACCCTTGAGCGCGTTACCGAGCAGGGTTTCCGCGACTCCGGTGTTGTACATGTTGGCGGTGTCGAAGAAATTGATGCCGGCATCGAGGCAGCGTCCGATGATTTGGTTCGTGCCCGACTGATCGAGGGGTTTGCCCAGGGTCATGGTACCGAAGCAGAGGCGGAAGACCTCAAGATCGGTGTGCGGCAGTTTCCGTCTTTCGAGACTCATATGGGCCAATGAAGTGACGTTATTAGGATCGGTGCGTCATAGCGGCTTGGACATGGTGATAAAGTGAACGGGCCGATCGGTGCCTTCGAGGTCTTCGGCGGGTTCCGTGCCGGTTTCCACGAAACCGCGTTTACGGTACAGCCGGCGCAGCTCGGGGCGGACGCTAACGATATGAATATCTATCCACTTGCAGCCGGCAGCCCGGGCATAGTTCTCGGTTTCGTCCATCATACGCGCGCCGGTTCCCGACACTTTCCAGTCTGGGTCAAGCGCAAGCAACCCGGCGTACATACGGTCCTGGTGCTGCTGCACGAAGACACAGGCGAGCACCCGGCTTACGCTCGTGAGCAGTAAAAACTTGCCGTCGTGCATCATGCCGGTGACCTGCGCAGGGTTGGTACGATCCGAAGACTTGAAGAAGCGCTCGATGGCAAAGGCGCGGTTGACCAGATCGGTAATGGCCTCGATATCAGCTGGGATTGCCTCGCGCAGCGCGTAACAGTTCGCGTCCGTCATCCAGTTTATTGTGCCACGCGACGGGCTGCAGCCGTCGCGCTTACAGCACGGCAGTTTCGTGCAGCAGCTCGCCCTTGGCGAAGCGAGCGGGGCTCAGCAACGCGACGTTGTCCACAACCGTGGTTGTGCCGTGCTGAATGAGGTCACCGAGGATCTTGCCGGTGGCAGGGGCGTGCATCGCGCCATGTCCGCTGAAGCCGTTGGCACAGAAGAAGCCGGGCACGTCTTCAACTGGGCCGAGAATACAGTGGTGATCGGGCGAGATCTCGTAGAGCCCCGCCCAAGCGCGCTTGGGATTGACGGCGACATTCTCGAAGCAGGGAACGCGCTCGGCGGCGCGCAACAGGACCTTCTCAATGAATGACGGCTCGAAGTCGGTCTTGAAGCCGATGGTTTCTTCGGGATCGTTCCATGCCAGCAGAAAGCCCAGGCTTTCCGGGCGGAAATGGAAGCCGTTGGTCATGTCGATGACCATGGGGATTTCGTGCGAGATGCCGTCGAAAGGCTCGGTCGGAACCAGCATGCGGCGAAGAGGCTGGACGGGGAGGTCGATGCTGGCGAGGGCTGCAACTTGCGCAGCCCATGGCCCGGCTGCGTTCACAACGATGCGGGTGCTAATCGCGCCACGCGTGGTTTCGACGCCGGTGATACCGCCGGAGGGATCGCGGCGGATAGCGGTGACTTCGGCGGAGCGCCAAACGCGTGCGCCGCGTTCCGTTGCGCAGGCGGTGAAGCCGGTCATGACGCTGTAGGGATCGACGAAGCCGTCGGTGGGGCAGAAGCTTCCGCCGAGAATGTCATTGGAGCGAAGTTGCGGCACGCGGGCGGTGATGTCGTCGCGGCTGACCATGCGCGCCTGCTGGAGGCCGAACGATCGCTGGAGAATCAGGTTGGTGCGCAGGTATTCGAGATGCGAAGGCCGGGTGGCGACGAACAGGTAGCCTTGGGGGCGGTAGCCCGCGGGCTGGCCGAGTCGCTCGTCGAACTCGGAGTAGAACTGGATGGAGTACATCGACATCTGGATGTTGACGGCGGTTGCGAATTGGGCACGCACTCCGCCCATGCTCTTGCCGGTGGAGCCCTTGCCCTGGTGCGATTCGCGCTCGACGATGAGTACGTTGCGGCATCCGGCATCGGTGAGATGCCAGGCGATGCTGGCGCCGACGATGCCTCCGCCGATGATGACGACGTCTGCGGTTTCCATCACGGGTGACATTGTAATCGGCGGTGCGTGCGGAGCAAGGGATGGTGCAGCCGCGCGGACTAAGTCCGCACGGCAGGTCAAAAGCAAAGGGCATTTCGGCACAACTGAAGTCGTGCCCTGATACACAACACTGTTGTAAAGGGCATTTCGGTGTGACGGAGCCATACAACGCACGGCGAAGGTGCGCTGTTCGGGGAGCTCGTAAGCCGACGCTTCCACCGCAGGTGCATTATGAAAGGGAAGTGTGAAATGCCTACATTTTCAGCAGTACAGATTTAGACGGCTTCGATCGCGCCGGTCATCGTTATTTCGGGGATTGGACTGCTGTTGTTGAGCATTACTAACCGCTACGGCCGGGCCATCGATCGGGTGCGGCTGTTGGCGCGCGAGCTGGAAGAGATCGAGACGGAAAGCGCCCAACGCCGGGCGCCCGGGCCATCAGCTCCGATTTACGAACCAACGGGCGCACGTACTGCGCAGCTCGATGCTCTCTGCCTTTGGCCAGCACATTCTTCGTGTCACTGACAGTCCTCTCACGGTTCGCGGAGCAACTCCTGAGTTGCAAAGAGACTTCATCGCCCTGCCGTTCTTCGCCCTGTGCCTGATTTCGCTGGTGGCGGGGGCGAATTGCATCTGCCGTGAGGTCCGCCTGGACATCTGCCCTCCCTGCGGGACTCGAAATCAGCCCAGGCGGCGTGCCCAGCGCCGAAAGATCTGGGCTCTCTTCTTGGTCCCGCAAGCGGGACTGCATCCGAGCCGTGCCAGCTTCGTCCCGCAAGCCGGAATGGCGCGTCGGGTAACGGAATCCAGTTCTCATCCCGCCGGGTGTGGCGGGCGTCACAACTGCTCGTGATTACGGGCACTGCGGCGGCGGGCGTTCCGTCCTAGCCTTGTGTATCGGGCCCCCAAGAGTAGCGGGTGGTTTCCATGGCAGTGCTGAACCCTGTCAGATGGTGGCTCCTCGTGCGCCAGCCAATCCGGATCAGGGATTTTGCCGTGCCCGCAAAAAGGAAACAACATGCCTCTGATGAATGCATTTTCCAAAGCTGTAGTCCGCGACTTCTCCATCGAAGAGCTCGAACAGGCCGCCTGCCTGATGCGCGGATACGACCTTGTGGCGCTGTGCGCCGCGGGCTCGGGACACGCCGGCGGGACACTTTCCATGATGGAGATCGTCGCTGCCCTCTACCTGAAGGTCGCCAATCATGATCCCCACATGCCTGAGTGGGAGGACCGCGACCGTATCGTGTGGTCGGCCGGACATAAGGCTCCGGCGCTGTATCTCGGCTTGGGATTCGCCGGATATTTCCCGTTGGAAGACCTGGTCACACTGCGCAAATTGTATTCGCCGTTCCAGGGGCACCCGCACCGGTTGAAGCTGCCGGGCGTGGAGGCATCCAGTGGTTCGCTGGGGCAGGGCCTGAGCATCGCTGTCGGCATGGCGTTAGTGGGCAAGATGGAAGGCCAGAAACACACCGTGTTTTGCATCATGGGTGACGGCGAGCAACAAGAAGGCAGTATCTGGGAAGCCGTGATGGAAGGCTCACACTACAAACTCGACAACCTGGTGGGCATCATCGATCGCAACCGGCTGCAGATCGACGGCTGGGTGAAGGACGTAATGAACGTCGAGCCGCTCGCCGAGCGCTATCGCAGCTTTGGCTGGAAAGTTATCGAGGTTGACGGCCACGACATCCGGCAGGTGGCCGAGGGGCTGCAGAAGGCGAAGAACATTCCTGTGAGCGGCAAACCGACGCTGCTGTTAGCGAATACTGTGAAGGGCAAGGGCGTGAGCTTCATGGAGAACGTCGCGGGCTGGCATGGGAGAGCCCCGACGTATGACGAGATGGTGAAGGGACTGGAAGAACTTGGCCTGAAAAATAATATTGCCTATGACGCCCTGCTGAAGAAGGCGGCTGAGTATCAGAAAGAAGTCGAAGCCAAACTCGAAGCCAAGATGCCGCACTTTTCACGCCACTACTGGTGGAACGCGGAGGGCACTCCGACGGTGGAGATGGAGCCCACGCGCAAAGGCTTCGGCAAGTCACTCGCCAACAACGGTGACGACGAACGGATTGTGTGCCTGGGACTCGACATTTCGGGGTCGATTACCATCAGCGAATTTTATAACGGCAAGCCGGAGCGCAAGGAGCGCTGGATCAGCATGGGCATCGCCGAGCAGTCGGCGACGGCGGCGGCCGCAGGACTGGCGCGTGAAGGCAAGATCCCGGTGTTCGGCACGTATGGCACGTTTGCGGCGGCGCGCAACCTGGACCAGATTCGCGTGTCGATCTGCTACGGCAACTTCAATGTGCTGATCGCGGGCGCGCACGGTGGCGTTTCGGTCGGTCCGGACGGCGCAACCCACCAGGCACTCGAAGACCTCTTCGCGATGTGCGGGCTGCCCAACATGGTGGTGTCGGTGCCGTGCGACGCCATCGAGACGCGCAAGGCGATGGACTACCTGCTGCTCGAACACGTCGGGCCGAAGTACATCCGCTTCGCGCGCGAGGCCACGCCGATCGTGACGAAGGAAGACACGCCGTTCGTGTTCGGTACCGCCAACGTCATCCGGTTGCGACGGCAGGCCGAGCAGATGATCGATGCCTGCGACACCGTGCTCGCTTCTGAGTATTACAACGAGCATGAAGACCTGAGCATCATCGCCTGCGGGCCGATGGTTCCGGAGGCGATGCGCGCCGCTTACATTCTGAAGCAGGAGTTCGGCTACGAGACACGTGTGCTCAACATCCACACTATGAAGCCGATTGATCGCGACGCGATCGTGCGTGCAGCCAAGGAGACGGCTGTGGTGGTCACTGCCGAAGAGCACCAGATCGGTGCGCTGGCGTGGCGCGTGAGCGGCATTATCACAGAGAGTCTGGAACTATTTGGGACGCCGGTCATCACCGGTGCGATTGGTGTGAAGGACCGCTTCGGCGATTCGGGCGCGCCGTGGGAGCTGATCAAGGAGTTCGAGGTCAGTGCCGAACACATCGCGCAGAAAGCGACGGAGCTGATCGGGATTGCCAAGGGCAAGAAGGAAGAGGAACGGATGGTGCTGGCGCACTGATAGCGACTAGCAACCAGCGATTAGCAATTAGCTCAAGCCGTATCGGGCGCGGGACGTTCTGAAAAGTAGATGGAAGGCTCCCCGTACATCGCGGGATCACCTGGCTCAGGTTAAACAAGCAGAATATTGCGCCCACCCTTTCGCCAAGAACGCGAAAGGATGGGGCACCCCATATCGTATTCCGATCAAGCGGGCTGTCCGCCGGTGATCTCTTCGATTGATGGAAAGGGCGTGACTGGCTGCGGTGGCGATGAGGGTTCGGGCATCGGGGCTGGTTGGGCGTCGATCTCGGCGAGCGCGGCGTAAGCGCCGAGGCGGGCGAGATAGAGGGCATCAGCTCCAGCCAGATAAGTCAGAAACAGAAAGCCCATCATCAGCAGCACCCAGCCGATCGGGACGTGTTTGCTCAGACTCGTTGGTGCGAGCACTAGGAAGAACATCGATCCTGCCCAGACCAAGCGTAGCGCCAGAAAGCCCAGCGACAGTCCGAATAGCCTTCCGCCCTGGCGCGCGCAGAAGTCTAGCGTCAGTGACATCGCATCGCCGGCATTGGCCTGATTGCGGATGCAGAACAAGGGCGCCAGCCCGAAGAACCAATGCAGCACCACGCCGAAGACAATCGATAGTGCAATGCCGAATACATAGAAGGAGGCCGCTCGCGCCGCCCTCTGCTGATGCAGCATCACTGTGCCGAGTAAAAATGAGGCCGTTAAGCAGCCGATGGCAGTCCACGTCCATAGCGCACGCAGCAAGTGAAGCTGCAACATGGGACGGAATTGCCAGCCCGCTTCTTCCGCGCGGTCTTCTCCACCGAACAAGGCGACCAGGTTGCGTAGCGAGGCGGCGCGTCCCACGGCAGCGGCCAAGCACCACAGCAGCGTCAGCCCTGCGAGGACGATGAATTTGGTCCACAGAAAACGCAGCAGCGTGCCGTGAAAGATGTGCGCGATCGCGGACCATGCCAGAACGGGCTGGAACGTAACTATCAAAAATTGGTCAGCCGGGGAAATCGTGATGTTATCGAGAAACAGCACAGCCGCGCCCAAAACCAGCATCCACGCCGCGAATCCGAAGCACCAGCGCCAGGTCAGCTCGGCGGGCAGCAGCAGCGGTTCTTCCCGGAGAGCGGCAAAGCCCTCCTGAAACGGCGAACGTGAGTGGCCGGGCCCATGCATGAGAGAAGGATAGCAGTGCGAAGACCCCCTACCGCCAAAAGATGGTGATCGAAGGGGGCACCCCCCTCCCACCCCTATCGCCAAAATCGGGCGATGGGTGGGGCACCCGCCAAAGCCCTCCTCAAACGGCGAACTCTGGCTGCCGGGTCGCGACGTGGGATCAGCCTAGCAGTGAAGTTCCGCAGCGCAGCGATTTCCTAATCAGCATGCTGGGCATGGCCGGTGGTCAGCGCCTGCGCCAGTTCGTGTGGAGTGTCGACCAGGATGTCGGGATGAGTGCGCTCCAACGTTTGTGGCGCGAACCCATAAGTCACGCCGATGCTCCACAAGTCGGCATTGCGCGCAGTCAGGATGTCGACCTCAGAGTCGCCTACCATGACGGTCTCATGGGGTTCGGCACCGGCCTCTTGCATCAGGGTTTGGGCTCCCAGAGGATCGGGCTTCTTGGTTTCGAAGCTGTTGCCGCCGTAGGTCTGGAAGAAGAACTGCGACAGCCCCAGTCCAGCAAGAATGTCGCGGGAGGCGCGCACCGGTTTGTTGGTCAAGACCGCCATCTTTCGAGGATGTCCGTCGAGGGTCGCGACCCGCTTGAGCGCCTCGCCGATGCCCTCATAGGCGCGGGTGTTATCCAGTTTGTGGTCGCGGTAGTACAAAAGGAAGAAATTCAGCGCCTCCTGCAGAAACGTGGCATGGGCGGGGTCGCCCAGGGCGCGCCGGATGAGCATGGGAGCACCGTCGCCGATGTAGGTGGCGATGACTTCGAGCGGCAATTCCTTGCGCCCGAAGTGGCGCAACATGGCGTTCACCGAAGTTGCGAGGTCTAGTTCTGAATCGATCAGGGTGCCGTCAAGATCAAACACGACGAGTTTGATTTTTTTGAGCGGGATGGGACGAAACCTGCGTATCATTCCTTGTCCAGTGTATAGCGGGTCGCGACTGGCGGTCAGGTGGCGCGATCGGTGAAGCACGCGAATGGAAACTGAATCGGCGCCCGAATTCGAAGAAATTGCCTGAGGGATTTACAATGGACCAAGTTCTGAGCCGTTTGCGGGATCCTCATTTCAAGCCTGAGGTCATGGATGGCAACCACCAAGGTTGAGCCTAAGATTGCCCCTGCGCCTGTCGAAAAATACGAAGGCCTGACACCCCAGCACCTGATCGAGATCTACCGGCTGATGTACCAGTCGCGCCGGATCGACGATCGGGAAATCATGCTTAAGCGGCAACAGAAGATCTTCTTCCAGATCTCAGGCGCGGGGCACGAGGCGCTGCTGGTGACAGCGGGCGTACTCCTGCGCCCAGGCTACGACTGGTTCTATCCCTATTACCGTGACCGCGGGCTATGCCTTGCGCTGGGGAACACGGCTTACGAAATGCTGCTGCAGGCCGTGGGCGCGGCCGACGATCCGGCGTCGGGCGGGCGCCAGATGCCCTCTCACTGGAGCAGCCCCAAGCTCAACATCGTCACCGGATCGTCGCCTACGGGAACCCAGTTCCTGCAGGCCATTGGTTGCGCGGAGGCCGGACGGTATTTTAACCGCCACCCGGCGGCCGCCGAGAAGGGCAGCGGCGACTATCGGCAATTCAAGGATGTCGTTTTCCACGGCGATGAGGTCGTCTACGTCTCCTCGGGCGACGGAACCACCAGCCAGGGCGAATTCTGGGAGGCCTTGAACTCCGCGTCGAACCTGAAGCTGCCAGTCTTGTTCGTGATTGAAGATAACGAGTACGCAATTTCCGTGCCGGTGGAAGTCAACACGGCAGGCGGCAGCATCAGCAAGCTGGTGAAAGGCTTTCCCGACTTTCATTTCGCGGAGGTGGACGGGACCGATGTGCTGGCCAGCTATGCCGCGTTGAAGACGGCCATCGATTACATTCGCGCCGGTCATGGTCCTGCGTTTGTCCACGGGCACGTGATTCGTCCCTACTCTCACTCGCTGTCGGACGACGAGAAGCTGTACCGCCCAGAGTCGGAGCGCCAGATAGAAGTCGAGCGCGACCCGATCACGCGCTTTCGTGCGTTTCTGCTGAGCGAGGGCATCCTTAAGGAAGCAGCCGTTCACGAGATGGAACTCGACGTCACCGAGGAAGTGCAGGAGGCTGCGGACAAGGCGGTGGCGGCGGCATTTCCGAAACCCGGCACGTATATGCAGTACTTGTATTCGCCCAACCTTGATCCCAGGTCGGAGCTGTTCCAGACGGAGCCGGTTCGTCTGTCACTACCAGCCAAGCCGACTGGGGGCGAGAGGACGATGGCGGACCTCATCAACTCGTGCCTGAAAGACGAGATGAAGCGCGACCAACGCATCGTGATCTTCGGCGAAGATGTGGCCGATTGCACGCGTGAAGAATATCTGAAAGAGAAGCAGGTGAAAGGCAAGGGCGGCGTCTTCAAGCTGACTGCCGGCTTGCAAGTTGCGTTCGGTTCCGACCGCGTGTTCAATTCGCCGCTGGCCGAGGCCAACATTGTGGGCCGCGCAACCGGTATGGCCACGCGAGGCTTAAAGCCCGTGGTCGAAATTCAGTTTTTCGACTATATCTGGCCCGCCATGCACCAGTTGCGGAATGAATTGCCAGTGATCCGCTGGCGCTCGAACAACGGTTTCTCGTGCCCGGTCGTGATTCGTGTCGCCATCGGCGGATACCTGACGGGTGGCGCCATCTATCACTCGCAGTGCGGCGAGAGTATCTTCACCCATACTCCTGGGATGCGCGTGGTGTTCCCCTCGAACGCGCTCGACGCTGCGGGACTGCTGCGCACCGCCATCCGTTGCGACGATCCAGTCATGTTCCTGGAACACAAACGGCTGTACCGCGAGACGTTCGGGCGCGCACCGTATCCCGGTCCGGACTACATGATTCCGTTCGGCAAGGCGAAGGTGGTGCGCTCAGGGCATGACCTCACGGTTGTGACCTACGGCGCGGTAGTGCCGCGCGCCTTGCAGGCGGCGCAGCGCATGGAGCGCGAGCACAACATCAAAGTCGAGCTGATCGACCTGCGCACGCTTAATCCCTATGACTGGGAGGCGATCGCCAACTCGGTGTGCAAGACCCACCGCGTGCTCGTGGCCCACGAGGACACGCTGAGCTGGGGCTATGGCGCTGAGATTGCGGCGCGCATCGCCGACGAATTGTTCGACGACCTCGACGCTCCGGTGAAGCGAGTCGCAGCCAAGGACACGTTCGTCGCCTATCAGCCGCAGGTGGAGGACGAGATCCTTCCGCAGGCGAGTGATCTGTATCAGGCGATGCAGGGGTTGTCGGCTTACTGAAACGGTGGCGACGCCTGATGACAGAGCATCCGCAAGCGGCGATGCGCTTCAGAAGCGGTGATAAAATTCGGGCGAATGGCCCAGCCCCGGATCTTCGTCAGCTATAGCCACGCTGACACCAAGCCGAAAGAACGGCTTTTGAAGCATCTTACGCCGCTGGATAACGCAGTCGAGTTCGACGTCTGTTCGCGAACTTTGAACGGATCAGCGCAACGTCTGCCGAACGACCACGGCGAGATCCTGGCTACGTGCGGCTGCGCCCGGCCGGCGACTCCGGTGGCAGGATGACTGGTTCGCCCGGTTGGTGCAATTGCCGGGTCACGAAGAACACGGCGGCGGTCCAAGTGGGGAAGAGGTCCGCGCCGGGCAGGGCCTCGATCATCAGGGTCGGCAGGAAGGCCCAATGCCAGCCGAGCAAGCGAACCAGCACGACGGCCACAAGTGCATCGAGCATGGCGTCGGCGGGCGATAAGACGCCCTCGGCGAACAGCGGCGTCACGGCAAATTGCAGCGTGTCGGCACCGATGGCCACCAGCCAGGCAAGTCGCTCTTCGCGGGTTTTCATCGAGCGGAAAAAATCTTCAAACATGGTCATCATTTTAGACGCATGTGGGGTTACATGCCAGCCTTGACCCTCGTCTCCTGTTGACGCAGGCTCACCCACCTGGTGTTCTCCTGCGAGCCGAGCGCGTGAGCTTTATACGCATGTAGTAACGCTGGCTGGTGGAACTCTTCCGGCTATACCAGTCGATCTGGTCGTCGAGGCGAGCCATGATGGGATTGGGGACAGCCGGCGGAACCATGACGATGCTCGTGGCTGCACATTGTAAGGATTCTGGCTGGTGAGAAAGCGAATTCCGCGAGCGCTCACGCTGCCGGAGGGTGAGTGCACGATCGGGCGGCATCGGCTGCGCATAGTATGTGACATCCACAACGTCTGCTTCTGCCGTCTGGAAACGGGGTGAAACTGGGCTGTCGCATGTCTGGCGACGAACCTGAATATTCGGAGTTCGGACGACAAAGCAAGATCAAAGGAAAGGTCCTGCTCGGCGTGGCCCTCGACGCAAACGGCAGCGTGGACGAGGTAGTGGTCGTGCACTCGCTCGAGCCAAGCTTGGATCAACAGGCAGTCGAGGCGGTCCAGAAATGGAAGTTCACCCCCGCCACCAAAGACAGCAGACCTGTAGCCGTACAGATCGACGTGACGGTCGGATTCGACCCCCTATTGAACCGCCATCCTGAACAGAGTTGTCATCACGAGATTTGCTGAGCCGTCGATTTTGCCCCCTGTTTGTGGGAAATGTGGTCGATAAAACAAGTTAAGATAGACTACTGCTCGGCGTACCACTCAGGGAAGAACCTCATGCGCATTCTTACGCTGATCGCACTCGCGATCCTGACTGCCACACTTACTTCTCAAGCAGTTGCACAGTCCGGCAACACTTCGGGCGGTTCTTCCAGTGTCTCCATCAGCACGCCTGCCAACGGTCCTGACGATGAAGGCTTTGCCGCCTACCAGCGCCTAACGCCCGGTATAAAGCCTCCCAAAGCAACCCGCGCTCCTGACCCGGATTTCCCGCAGCTTCCCGTTGATGCCGAACCGCGTGGTGTGGTCGTCTTGCTGGTCGGTATTGACGCCAATGGCCACGTCGGACTGGTGCATGTGCTGCGCAGTTCGAATGACGCTTTTCAGAACAGCGCCGTCTCCACCGTCAAGACGTGGAAGTTCAGTCCAGCCAGGAAAGACGGCAAGCCGGTTCCCGTGCAGGTCACCGTGGAAATGAAGTTCCAGAAGTAGAAATCAGTCACCGCAGGCTTACGTATGCGTACAAACGGTGTGCGAAGGGGCTCACCCTCGAACCGGCTAAGCTGCCCCCCTTTTAGACCGGCGAACAGCGCTGGTGTGCTCGTTGATTTCTACTACCTAGATGGCATTGCAAATATCAAGTGACCGGAGTAACTTCTTCCCAAATTGCGCCAAGAAAGTTCAGGTTCGCAAGCGTACGCCATTGCAAACATCAAAGGATTTCCAATGCATCTGGCCGACATTGGTCTTCTAAGCCGGGAAGACGCCCAATTACTTGCCGACTGTCTTCAGCCTGTCTTCGTGCTGGAGTTAACCCCCATCTCTAAGTCTCTGATTCAACGGGAATTATTGCACGCGTTCCCCGCGATCTGCCAGCACAGCCAGCTCACATGCTATGTTTTGACGACTACGGACAAGGGCGGTGCCTATGTGGCAGCATGGATTGAAGACCCGATCAACCTGCGCGTTTGCCAGAAGTGTGCCGAGCAGGGCCGGCCCACCGAGCCTGTCCACAAGTTGGGCATGAGCATATTCTGCTACCGCGGCAAGCGGCACCAGCTAAAGCCAGAGAGAATGCGCACTCGAGCAAGGCAGCTGTTAAGTCTTGTCCACCGAGAAGAATCTGCTGCGCCTGGCTGGGTTGGACTTTTAGTGCTTGCGTTTGTTCTCCTCGGTTTCAACGGATGCGGCTACTATTCCGCTCCCAAGCTGATAGAAGCCGACGGCACCTCTTACGTGGCCTGTAGCGGTGTTGTGCGTGTCAGTTCCGACGGCGGTTTGTTTGGAAATGAAACCACATACAGCATCTCATTCACGAATGACGCCAAAATAGACACGGTGGTCAAGGGCGTTCGTAATGTCACAATTACTAGCATCCCCACGATGATCAAGAGCAGCTTACAAGCGCACCTGCCCGATCCCAAAACTGAATCGGACAAAACCTCCCAGCCCTTTGTAGAAGGAAGCACATTTTTATCCGGCCCCGGCGATAAGATAATGACATTTCGAAATGGCGTGTGGGTGCCGGAGATGAATCCAGGGTGCTATGGCCCCAAGTAAGAGTGCAGGATCTAGGCTTGCTGGCCTTGGGTGAACTTCGATAAGCGCGTTGTGACGATTTTACCCGTAGCAAACATGGCGAAAAGCGGTTCGTTACCTGAACGATGCAGCGATGGCAGCGTTCCGCGCGCTCCGGCAGTTTTCGCAGGGCTGCGGAAAGGTTTTGGTCACCTTTACAGGGCAGACAGCACCAAGGGCGCGCGCTCCCAAAGTCTTTTGCTGACGGCATCAATATCGATTTGTTCCGGGTACTTTTTCCAAGAGAATCGTCCCGGCGCTATCCTGTTCGCGGTGACAGCAATGTCCTCAGTGTCAACACGTGCAGCAGACCCGCCATCCGCAAAGGCGGCAATTACTACTATCTCCCAGTTTGCCAAGATGGCTGGAGTTTTATTCTTGAGATCGTCCGCATCAGCACGGCGACTAGTTCATAGATTGCCCATTGGCCGCCCCTAAAGTCGAGACAGGCACATCCAGATCGATTGTAGAACCTGACAACCGACTTGCGTCGGTGACATGTGACACGTTTTGCAGTGAGCAACGACCTACAGCCCAATCGTGAGAATAGTACAAACCCTCGATCGAGCAACCAGATTTCGATAGCCGACACGAGGCCCATCCGTGAGGAGCACAGGCCGTGCGCCTCCAAGGCTTGGGCATCGCGTTGTTCTTAAACTGAGAGTGCCGCCGAGTTCCGGCCTCATGAACCGGGGCGAAGGCTGGGAACCCTACCCAGGGGCGGCATCTGCTTCGCCTAGGGAATTACTGAGGGGAGCGATGAGTAAGCGCACACGCAACGAGCCGCAACCGGCACGCCGCGACAGACACCTCCCAAAGCCCATCACCCCTGTGGGAGGGTCCAGAAGACCGCTTCCACCGAAGCCGACCGGTGCCACGAAGGTATGGTGACGTTTTGATCGGGCCCCAAGTTGTGTGAGTATATGGTGCGCCGCCGCAAGCCGCCGTCGCAGACCTGGCCAACCATCATCCAATGCCTTTTCCATGAGCTCGACGCCGGGAGCTGAAATTCTCTAGCCGGCATCAACGGTCTCAGCCTTATGGAGCGACTGGCGCTCGGCGCTGGTCATTGTTCAACCCGAAACGGTGATCGGCTGGCATCGCAGGGCTTTGGTCTAGGAGATACGCCTCGTGAACCAAGGCAGTGCTTTGTAGGGTGTGATCCGGACGCGGTCGTAGGCCACGGGAAGCAGGGCTTCCAGTGTCTGCTGATCTCCGGCTTGCCAGTTCGACAGCAGTTCACTCAGAGACCCGGATTCGACCAAGGGATCTTCTGCTCCCAGTCTGGCGAATCAGAAGAACGTACACACTTCGGGAATCGCAATCAGTTCTTGTGCTGGAAGTAGCAGGAGAGGGTTCGACGCACTGAGCTTTTGTGAAACACGATCAAATGATCGAGACATTCACGGCGAATGGAACCAATCGCTGTTCTGGAGGTGGAAGATTCGGCGGGGCCAGCCGGGAAGACCCACGCTTCCCCGCCAAGTCCGCGACCTGATCCACAGGATGGGTCGCGAAATCCACCTGGGGCGAAATGCGGGACAGCCGGGCCCATAGCAGACGGTCCAGTGGAGTCAACTTCCCGCGTTTTCTCGGGGAACGCTACAGCACGCCGATTTGGCGCCGCAGGGCTATGCTCTCCAGCTCAAGGGCAGCGTGCGAACGCAAGTTCGAAGGCAAGTGGCCAGCACTGTCGCAGGAACTTTGAGCATCGGGACAGAGAATTACGAAAGAAGCTTAATTCCCATCTTCTCACACAGATTGAGGTTTTCGAGAGGCACAGTAGGAGACAAGTAGAATGTCGCGCAAATCCAAGAACTGCAAGAGTGCCTGTGCAGGAACCCACAATACTTAAGTGGTCGGCAAGCAGTCCCAACAAACTGCACCGACAGGCTCACGTCTCAACAAATTGAGGAGCTTATTCGAGCCGCTCGGCTGCGCAACAACGGAGGATGACTTCCGCGCCAGTTGCCTACTGCCCCGACACAATCCGCCGCACATCTTTGAGAAGCACAAAGAGATGCATTGGATCGGAAGGGGAGGGGATGAAATCAAATTTCAGGTAAAAGCGTCGAACCTCCTCGTCTTTCGCATGCACTGCAAAGGCACGTATCCCCGCAATATCAGCGGCCTGAAGCGTTCGCAGCATCGCATCCTTTAATAGGGCCTTACCGACTCCCTGGCCCTGCCACCGATGATCCACCGCCAGACGTGCCAGCAGCATGATGGGAACGGGATGACTTGCAAGTCCTTTGGTGAGGCGCTCCGGCGCTTCCTCGCGTGTGACATGACCTACGGCGAGGGTGTAATAGCCTATGACGGCGTCGCCTGCGAGACCGATATAGGTTTGTGCTGCTCCCGCTTGCTGGTTCTGCCAGGCAAAGCGCTGAAGGTAGCGGTTCAGTTCTTCCCTTCCGCAGTCAAAGCACTCAATTGGGTGATCCGGACGGAGCTTTTCAACGCTTCGCGCTTCGTTCACTGACGTGATCCGGAGTCGAAGAATCCCGGTTCTTGCAGCAGCCGCTCAAGGCGGGGCAGGGGACGCGGAGGAGTGTCGAGCGCCGCCAGGAATGCCTTCCATTGTGTTGCATTGAGACTGAAGGCTCGCCGATCGGCAAGGGTTTCATCCGCGCGCGACAGAGCGCTCTCTAGCACGAATTCACTTACGGAGCGGTGCGCAACCGCCGCCGCTGCCTGCAGCGCACGCTTTGCATTACGCGTCAAGCGTAAGTCGAGCTTTTCTGTTCGTTTGGTGTGCGACGGCATGATTTTTCCTTTAGTTGAGCCTAGCTTGTCTGCCCGACAATGTCAAGACAGAGGACGATCGCGCGATCACGTCCGGAAGCCGTCGAGACCCGGGATGGCACCACACTCTCAACTGGATGACCGAAGGGACTTTGGCGGAAGCGTCCTTGAGCGGAGGATCAGCTCGACCAGTACTGGAGAAGGTTTGCGATGGGGACATTTCTCATGTCGGAAGCCAATTCGTCGTCGTTCGCTGCATTGGCAGCGAGCAAACCCTGGAGTTCCCCGTAGGCAAGGTGCTTTATCGCACCAACGGCTGCATCAGCCATGTGCGCCTTGCGCCGCAAGGAGACGTCGTTGCTTTCTGTGATCATCCGGTCCTCGGAGATGACCGCGGCTACGTTGCCATAGTTGATCTCAAAGGCAAGCTCACTCGGATCACCGAACAATGGAGTTCGCTTCGTGGGCTGGCGTGGCCCGCTTCAGGGCGGGAAATCTGGCTTACAGCCAGCCTAAAGGAAGACGCACAAATTCTGTTGGCGGTAAGCCGCAGGCGAGGCTTGCGAGTGATCCAGTCATCCCCCTCGTATATGTGGCTGCAGGATATAAGTGCGGACGGTAAGGTGCTTCTTGGAAATTCGCAGGAAGGCGGCCTCGTCGCCATTCATCGCATGGGTGCGGCCTCGGACCAATTTGTCGATCTTCCCAGTGTCTCGCGTTTTCGCTCTCGGTTCGTACGCTCAATTATTACGGCAGCTGGGTTCGAGACTCTTCGAAGTTCGCGTTTCCCGGAGCAGAGCCGGGAAGACGGGCGAGAACTTACTTGATAGATATTAAGACTGGCCAGGCAGCCGCAGTG
>Ga0306921_10002959_pt1 | contig 17132 bp, 11 predicted proteins | sample sta12Cox44000080_FD_203760 | JGI IMG/M metagenome (GOLD analysis project Ga0306921, IMG submission 203760) | Lab enrichment of tropical soil microbial communities from Luquillo Experimental Forest, Puerto Rico - statoxic.12C.oxic.44.000.080 (v2)... | ecosystem: Environmental > Terrestrial >... | reverse complement strand
TAGTGGGCTAGCCGGCTCCCCGCGTCAAGACACTCGCGTCGTCAGGCGGCCTCGCGGATAACGACCCTGTCCATGAGCGCGCTCAGCGCCGGATCGGAGTACACGCCGAAGGCGTCGACCACGGTGACCTTGAGCCCGCGGCGGCCTTCGATGCCGTACACGATGGCCATGTCGTCGGGATCGGAGACGCCCTCGACGCGATGCACCTCGCGGATGACCAGGTCCTCGGTGCGGACCGCCTCGCCGCTGCCGGTGGTCCGAAGGCCGCCGTCGATCACCCGGAGGCCTTCGGTGAAGCCGCGCCGGCCGAGATCATCCACGGCGCCGGCGACCGTCTCGTACTCCAAAGATGGCGCGGTGGGCGCGCCGTCGCCATCTGGCGAATCGGCCTGGCTCTTCATGGTCGGGGCTCCGTTTCAGCCGATCCAGACGGACTTGATGTTGACGAACTCGCGGATGCCGTACTCGGACAGCTCGCGGCCGTAGCCGGAGCGCTTGATTCCGCCGAAGGGCAGCCGCGGATCGGACTTGACGATGCCGTTGACGAACACGGCCCCCGCCTCGATCTGGGCGGCGAGTTCCTTGCCCCGCGCGCGGTCCTGGGTCCACAGAGAGGCGCCGAGCCCGAACACAGAGTCGTTGGCGACCCGCACGGCATCGCTCTCGTCTTTGGCTCGCACCACCGCCGCCACGGGACCGAAGGTCTCCTCATCGAAGGCTGGCATACCCTTGTCCACGCCCACGAGCAGGGTGGGAGGATAAAAGGCGCCGGGACCTCGCGGCACCTCGCCGCCTAGGAGCAGGCGAGCCCCGTGCTTTACCGACTCTTCCACCTGCTGATGGAGCGAGTCGCGCAGCTCGACCCGAGCCTGGGGTCCTATGTGCGTGCCGCGGTCCATGGGATCGCCCATGCGCCGCGAGGAGAGCTGGGCGGCGAAGAGATCGAGGAAGCGCTCGGCCACCGCGTCCACCACGATGAAGCGCTTGGCCGCGATGCAGCTCTGCCCGCTGTTGATGAGACGCGCGTCCGCCGCCGCCTTCGCGGCCGCCGCGAGGTCGGCATCGGCAAGCACGATGAAGGCGTCGCTGCCGCCCAGCTCCAGCACGGTCTTCTTGATTTCTCGCCCCGCCTGCTCGGCCACGGCGCGGCCCGCGGGCTCGCTCCCCGTCAGCGTGGCGGCCACGATGCGCGGATCCCGGATCAGTCCGGCCACCGCCGGTGACTCGATCAGCGCGCTGGCGAAGAGCCCCTCCGGGAAGCCTGCCTCACGGAAGACCCCCTCGATGGCCAGGGCGCATCGGGGCACGTTGGAGGCGTGCTTCAGGATGCCCGCGTTGCCCGCCATGAGAGCGGGGGCGGCGAAGCGGAACACCTGCCAGTAAGGAAAGTTCCACGGCATGACGGCGAGCACGACGCCGAGGGGATCGAAGCGCACGTAGCTCGTGGAGGCGTCCGTCTCCCGCGGCTGCTCGGCGAGGAAAGCCTCGGCGTGATCCGCGTAGAACTCGCACACCCAGGCGCACTTCTCCACCTCCGCCTCCGACTGCAGGATGGGCTTGCCCATCTCCTGCGTCATGTTGAGGGCGTGATCGGCGAGGTTCTTTTTGAGCACGTCCGCCGCCTTCCGCATGCGCGAGGCTCGTTCCGGGAACGGCACCCCTCGCCACTCGAGGAAGGCAGCATGCGCCCGCGCCACCATGCGTTCGAGGGCCTCAGGTGAGGCGGGCGTGAAGGTCTCCAGCACGTCGCCAGTGGCAGGATTCACGGACTGGATACTCATGGCTGAGCTCCTCCTCGGCCTCATTGTCCGACGGTCGGAGCGGCTGTCAACCGATCGCGGAGGCCACCCGGGTGCTCGGGGCGAAGGCTCGCGACCTCGCCGTGAGCGAAGCGCGCCGGCTCGGCTACGGCGCGGAGCTCAACCCCGCACGCGGGCGAGCACCCGGGAGAAGGCCGACACCAGCGTGTCGATCTCGACTTCGCCCGTCATGACGCCGAGCGAGCCCGCGCAGCTCGTCTGGAGCAGCACGCCTTCGTTCAGGAGTCCCGTGAACACCGCGCGCGTCATCTCCGTGTCGCCCGCGACCACGTCGCGATAGTTGCGGATGGGGCGCGGGGTGAAGTGCACCCCGAAGAGCGAGGCGACGCCCGTGACCTGGCCGGGCACTCCAGTTTCGGCGAGAGCGCTCCGCAGCTTCCCTCGGATCGCCTCGCCTAGCTCGGCGAGGCGACGGTAGACGGGCGGGGTCAGCGCGAGCATGACCGCCTCGCCGGCCACCAGGGTCATGGGGTTGGCGTTGAAGGTGCCGGCATGGGCGATGCGTGCGCCACCCGCTCCCGTGGGATCGTACTGAGCCATGATGTCGCGCCGCCGAACGCGCCCACGGGCATGCCGCCGCCGATGATCTTGCCGAACGCCGTGAGATCGGGCGTGACGCCGAAAAGCTCCTGGGCGCCGCCCGGGCTGACGCGGATGCTCTGCACCTCGTCGAACACGAGCACGATGCCGAGCTCGTCGGTGAGCTTGCGAATGCCCTGGAGGAACTCGGCATCCGCGGGCAGGTAGCCGAAGGACGACACGATCGGCTCCATGATCAGGCAGCCGATCTCCTCCTGATGCGCGCGCAGCAGTCGCTCGCACGCCGCGAGGTCGTTGTACGGCAGCACGACCACGTCTCGCCCCACTCCCGCCGGCTGACCAGGGTACTCGGGGACCGGTGTCGGGCCCGCCGGGTCGAGCTTTCCCGCGGGCGTCTTGACGCTCACCGCTACGTGCTCGTGGGCGCCGTGGTATCCGCCCTCGAACTTCGCCAGCTTCGACTTGCCCGTGAAGGCCCAGGCGGCCCGGATAGCCATGAGCGTCGCCTCGGTCCCCGAGTTGGTGAAGCGCATCGTCTCGAGCGAGGGTACGCGTTCGCAGAGCAGCCGGGCGAGGCGGATCTGCGCTACCGTGGGCGTGCTGAACGCCGTGCCCCGGTGCGCCTGCTCCCCGAGCGCCTCGGCGATCGAGGGATGGCCGTGGCCCAGGACGAGGCTGGTCGCATTCAGCATGAAGTCGAGGTAGCGGTTGCCATCCACGTCGATGACGTAGTGCCCCTCGCCCTTGTCGGCGAAGAAGGGATACGGGGAGAAGTATGCGGTGCCCCGCGAGCTGCCGCCGGGCAGCACGCTTTCGGCCTCCTGCTGCAGTGCCCGCGACTTCGGGGTGCGGGCCAAGTACCGCTCAATCTCTCGCGCGAGTCCTGGTGCCGCCATCTGAGCCTCCTGTCGATTGACCTGCCGGCCCTGCCGCCTGCCAGGCATTGTAGATCAACCTCCCATGTCTCACCCGCGCGGATGCGGGCATTCTTTCCGGGTCGTTTTTCACCCACGCTCAGCGCCTGGCGACTCCGAAGACGGGACGGATGACCTCATTTCGCGAGCGCTGGGGGCCGAGCGGGGACGTGGCATGCCTCGTGCGTCGCTGGAGCCTGCGGACAGGCCATGGCCGTCAACAGACAGATGACAGAACCGGTGTCCGACGCGCGCCATCACGCGGCTGCCCCCATCTCGCGTGATGGATCGCAGGCGAGGCAACACCGGCTGGGCATCCTTTCCCTCACCGCCCTCGGCGTCGTCTACGGCGACATCGGCACGAGCCCACTCTATGCCTTCCGCGCCTGCTTCAGCCCGGAGATGGGCCTGCCGCGGGAGACGGCCGCTGTTTACGGCGTCCTGTCCCTCATCGTGTGGTCGCTCATCCTGATCGTGACCGTAAAGTACATCCTCGTCATCATGCGGCTCGACAACCGCGGCGAGGGCGGGATCCTGGCGCTCCTCGCCCTCATCCTCCAGAAGCGCAGGAGCGGGCTCCTGGTGGGGCTGGGCCTCTTCGGTGCGGCCCTCCTCTACGGCGACGGCGTGATCACCCCCGCCATCTCCGTGCTGAGCGCCCTCGAAGGCATCGAGGTCGCCGTCCCCGAGCTGCGCCATCTCGTGGTGCCGGGCACCCTGGCCGTGCTCCTCCTTCTCTTTATGGGCCAGCGCCTCGGTACCGCGCGCGTGGGCGGCGTGTTCGGGCCGATCATGCTCGGCTGGTTCGTCGTCATCGGCCTCCTGGGTGCCGTCGAGATCGCGGGCTCGCCTGAGATCGTCCTCGCCCTGAATCCGTGGCACGGCGCACGGCTCTTCGTGCAGCATTCCCTGGTGGCCTTCCTGGTTCTGGGCGCGGTGGTGCTCGCCATCACGGGCGCCGAGGCCCTCTATGCCGACATGGGGCACTTCGGTCGCGGACCCATTCGCCTCGCCTGGTTCGCCGTAGTCCTGCCGGCGCTCCTTCTCAACTACTTCGGCCAGGGCGCGCTTTTGCTTCGCGCGCCGGGGGCCGTGGGCAATCCCTTCTATCTGCTCGCTCCACGGTCGTTTCTCTATCCCCTCCTCGCTATCGCCACCCTCGCCACCATCGTGGCCTCCCAGGCCCTGATCTCGGGCGCCTTCTCCCTCACCCAGCAATGCGTGCAGCTGCGTTACTGTCCGCGGCTGTCCATCGTGCACACCTCGCGGGCGCAGGTCGGCCAGATCTACGTCCCCGCCGTGAACGGTGCGCTCGCGGTCGGCTGCCTCCTTCTCGTGCTGGGCTTCCGCTCCTCCACCGCCCTTGGCGCCGCCTACGGCATCGCCGTCACCGGGACCATGGCCATCACCACCATCCTCTTCGCCGTCATCGCGCGGAGCCGCTGGCACTGGTCGCTCGCGCGCACCCTCGCCGTCGCGGGAGCCTTTCTCGCCGTCGATCTCGCCTTCTTCACGGCCAACCTCGCCAAAGTCCGCCAGGGCGGCTGGGTGCCCCTCGCGATCGCCGCGGGCCTCTTCCTGCTCATGACGACGTGGAACCGCGGCACGGCCCTCCTCAGCGACTGGCTGGCCCATGCCATGGTGCCCATCGACACCTTTCTGTCCGAGCTTGCCGCCTCCAAACCGCCCCGCGTGCGCGGCACTGCCGTCTTCCTCACCACTCACGTGGCAGGCGCCCCCCTCGTGCTGCAGCACCACGTGCGGCACAACAAGGCGCTTCAGGAAGAGGTGATCCTCCTCGCCATCGTGACCGAGGAGGTGCCCGAGGTGGGCCGACGGGAGCGCGTCCTCGTGGAGCCGCTCTCGCACGGGCTCTACCGAGTGCGCGCGCGCTACGGCTTCATGGAGCGAGCGGACGTGGAGGAGATCCTGGAGCAGGCGCGAGCCGCGGGGATCCGCGCGAAGGAGGAGGAGACGACGTACTATCTGGGGCGAACGCGGCTCTTGCCCACGGGACCGGCACCCATGATGCGTTGGCGCAAGCGGCTCTTCGCGTTCATGGCCCGCAACGCGAGCTCGGCGGCGGATTTCTTCCGCATCCCGCCCGATCGCGTGGTGGAGCTGGGCGCCCGTGTGGAGTTTTGAGGAGGCTTTATGGCTACCAAAGACCTTGCCAGTGTTCTATCCGACCTGGAGGAGATCAAGCTCGGGGTGATCGGGCGGCGCACCGGTCGCACACGTACCCGTCCCGTCTGGTTCGCCCTCGAGGGCGGGACGGTCTATCTCCTGCCCGTGGCGGGCTCGGACACGGAGTGGTACAAGAACGTGCTCGAGCAGCCGACCATTACCTTGGGCGCCAAGGGGGCCCGGTGGACGGGACGGGCAAGACCGATCAGCGACCGCGCCAAGGTCCGCGCCGTAGTCAAGCGCTTCCGCGCCAAGCACGGCGCGGCGGACGTCAAGAAGTACTACTCGAAGTTCGACGTCGCCCTCGCCGTTTCCCCCCGTCGGGCACGAGTGGCGCGCTCTCCGCGTCGAAGAGGAACCAAACGCCGCTGACGAGGACCGGCATCGCTCGGGCATCGAAACCCGCGCGACGGCCTCTGGTCAGCGAGCCCCGGGGGACGCCTCCGCGGGCGTAGGGGTGAGCGCGTGCCGCAGCACCTCGGCGGCGTCGTCGACGAAGACGAAGCTCAGCTGCTTGCGGAGCTCCTCGGGCACGTCCTCGATGTCGCGTTCGTTGTGGCGCGGCAAGATGACGGCGCGGATGCCCACGCGGTGCGCGGCCATCACCTTCTCCTTGATGCCACCCACGGGCAGCACCTTGCCACGCAGGGTGATCTCGCCCGTCATGGCGAGGTCGCTGCGCACCGGCCGGCGGCTCGCCAGCGAGGCGAGCGCGGTGACCATGGTCACGCCTGCCGAAGGGCCGTCCTTGGGAATGGCGCCCGCGGGCACGTGGACGTGGATGGCCTTGCCCTCGAAGGTCTTGGGATCGATGTCGAGGGCCTCCGCGTTGGACCGCACGTAAGACACGGCGGCCTGAGCGCTCTCCCGCATCACGTCGCCCAGCATGCCCGTGAGGATCAGACGCTCATCGCCGCTCGGGATCATCGTCGCCTCCACGAAGAGCACGTCGCCGCCCACCGGCGTCCAGGCGAGCCCGGTGGCCACTCCCGGCCGCGAGGTGCGCTCCGCCACCTCGTCGAAGAAGCGCGGACGGCCGAGATACTCGACCAGGTTTTCCGCGGTGACCTTGACGCTCGTGAGCTGCCCCTCGGCGAGGTGGCGCGCCACCTTGCGCGCCACCGTGGCGATCTCGCGCTCGAGGCTTCGCACCCCCGCCTCCCGCGTGTAGCCGCGCACGATGTGGCGGAGGGCCTCGTCGTCGAAGCTGAGCTCGCTGATGGCGAGGCCGTGGGCGGCGAGCTGCTTCGGGATGAGGTAGCTCCGGGCGATACCGACCTTCTCGGCGTCCGTGTAGCCGGCTAGCGGCAGGATCTCCATGCGATCGCGGAGCGGCCCGGGGATGGTGTCGAGGGTGTTGGCGGTGGCGATGAAGAGCACCTGGGAGAGGTCGAAGGCCACGCCGAGGTAGTTGTCCATGAAGGTGTTGTTCTGCGCCGGGTCCAGCACCTCCAGGAGGGCAGACGACGGATCGCCGCGCCAGTCCGCGCCGATCTTGTCGATCTCGTCGAGCATGAAGACGGGATCGCGGGTCTCCGCGCGGCGGAGCGCCTGGACGATGCGACCGGGCATGGATCCGATGTACGTCCGCCGATGCCCGCGGATCTCCGCCTCGTCGCGGACGCCTCCCAGCGACATCCGCGCGAACTTCCGCCCCAGCGCGCGGGCGATGCTCTGGCCGAGGCTGGTTTTGCCCACCCCGGGCGGGCCCACGAAGCAGAGGATGGGCTCGCGCGGCGGGCCGTCTCCTGTCACGCGCGGCGCCTGGGCAGGCGCGGCGCCATCGAGACGGCCTGCGCGCTCCTCGCGGAGCTTCTTCACCGCCAGGTATTCGAGGATGCGGTCCTTGATCTTCTCGAGGTCGTAGTGATCTTCGTCGAGGACCTGCCGCGCCCGGGCCATGTCGATGGTGCCGCCCGTCAGCTTGTTCCAGGGCAAGGTCGCCATCCAGTCGAGGTACGTGACGATCATGCCGTGCTCGGGCGAGGCGGGGGGGAGGCTACCGAGACGCCCGAGCTCACGGTCCGCTTCGCGGCGCGCCTCCTCGGGCAGCCCCGCCTCCTCGAGGCGTCGGCGCAGCTCCGCCACCTCGGTGTTGCTGTCCTCCTCCTCGCCGAGCTCGCGCTGGATGGACCGGAGCTGCTCACGGAGATAGTACTCGCGCTGCTTCTTGCTCAGGCGCTCCTCGGTCTCCGAGGTGATCTTCCGGCCGAGCTCGCGCACGGCGAGCTCGCGCTGGAGGAGATCCACGAGGCGGCGGAGCTTGTCGCCCACCGCATCCATCTCGAGGATCTGCTGGCGCGCCGCCGCGTCCAGGGGCACCACCGAGGCGACGAAATACGCCACGCGGAGCGGATCGGGCACGTTGTCGGCGGCCACCGCCAGCTCGTCGGGCAGCTCTGGGGACGCCTCCACGAGTCGCCGGAAGATATCGAGGACGGCGCGGCGGAGCGCGTCGACCTCCGTCGCCCCCGGCGCTTGGTCGTGCGCGACCTCGACCCGCGCGACCAGGTAGGGGTCGGTCGAGACGAAGTCGGTGAGGCGGATGCGCTCGATGCCCTGCACCATGATGCGCACGCTGCCGTCGGGCACCCGCATGAACTGGTGGATCACACCCGCGGTGCCGAGGTGGTGGAGGTCCTCGGGCTTCGCCGACTCCACCTTCGCGTCGCGCTGGGCAACCAGGGCCAGGAGACGGTTGCCACGCATGACATCGTCCACGAGGCGGACGGACTGCGGCTGCCCCACCGCGAGGGGAACCATGGTCAGGGGGAGCACCACCGCGTCCCGCAGCGGGAGCACGGGCAACGCGTCGGGAATGACGAAGTCGCTGGGTGGGGTGTTGGTCTCTGCGGCCATCAGCGGTCGCCGTCGTCTTTGGGCAGGGTGACGCGAAGAAGGCCGCGGTCGTAGTGGGCCTCCACGCGATCGGCGTCGATAGGCCCGGGCAAGGAGAGGTTTAGCCGGAACGGTCCTTGCCGGATGCTCGCCGCGTGGTATACCGCGGACTCGCGGGGCGCGAGGAGACGGCGCTGTCCCTCGACCACGAGCGCGTCCTCGAAGAGCTGCACCTCGAAGTCATCGTCCCCCACCCCGGCTAGGTCCACCACGATCTCGAACGCGCTCGCCGTCTCGTAGATGTCGGCGTCCGGCCGCCAGCGGCTCTCCATGAGCATGCGCAGCCGCTCGCTCTGCCAGAGCTCCTCGAGCAGTCGCTCTGTCGTGACGGAGCCCGTAACCACGGTGTAGCGGTAGCTCAGCCGTCGGTAGCGCAGGGCTCGCTCCTTGTCTGGTCGCTCGTCATCACGTCATTGTTTCCCAAACCGAGTCAATCGGCCCGGATGCCGCCTGGGCAGGAGCGTACACGTCCGGCAGACCGATCGCCATACCGACCTTCAGCATGCTCCCGAGATCGCGGGCCTTCCTCTTCCCGCACCACCATCACGCACGGGATCCGATGCGAGACTCAGACCACGCGGGAGAAGCAGAAGACCGACGCCGTCGCCGCCGGGGGCGCTACTGCGTCTTGAGACGGATGTCCTCGTAGGCGGGGAAGGCATACATGGGAATGACGTTCATCGTGTGGTCCGCCACCCTCGGGCCGATGGCCACGAGCCCGCGCAGGTCCATGATCGGGGCGAACATGACCCGGTCGATCGTGAGCTGCTGGATACGATGCAGGATCACCTCGCGCTTGGCGGGATCGCGTTCCCGCGCCTGCTGCAGGAACATCTCGTCGATATCGGGATAGCCGCCGTAAGCGTAGCTGCCCTTCGAGTAGATGAACGACTCGACGCGGCTCGCCGCATTGCCCGAGTTCCCCACCGCCACCATGAAGATCCCCCGGAGCTTCTTCTCCTGCCAGGCTGAATAGAAGGTCGCGCGCTCCATGGCCCGCATGCGCACGCGGATCCCCACCGCGTTGAGGCTGTTGAGCGCGGCGTCGGCCACGCTGGGAAAGCCGGGGATGGGCACGAAGTCTCCGGCGTCGAGGCCGTTGGGATAGCCCGCCTCGGCAAGCAGCTGCTTCGATTTTTGTGGATCGTAGGGCAGCGCCGGCGCCTGTAGAGCGAAGTCCATGGCCCGGGGCACGATGACGCCCGCGGGCGGGCAGAAGCCGAGGCAGGCCGCTTCGTTGGTCGTCTTGCGATCCAGCGCATAGTTCACAGCGAGGCGCAGCCGCTTGTCGGCCCACGGCGACTTCGGATCCCATTGATCCGCGAACTCGATCCAGAAGATCGAGGCATGCCGAGTCGCCACCAGGGTGACGCGCGGATCGCGCTTCACCGCCTCCGCCTCGGGTCCGTCGAGGAAGAGCGCGTAGTCCGTCTCCCCGCTCTTGAGCATGGCCAGGCGTGTGGTGCTGTCTGGAACGCCCTTCATCACGAGGCGCTTCACGTACGGCGCATGGCGCCAGTACCCGGGGAAAGCCTCGAGGACCACGTCGACGCCGGGACGCTGGCTCACGAACTTGTAGGGGCCGGCCCCCACCGGCCGCTGCCGGAAGGCGTCGGAGCCCACCGACTCGTAGTACTTCCGCGGCAGCACGATGCCCACCGCGGCGGCGGTGGTGCCGTAGAAGGTCATGAAGTCGGGCCACGGTTCCTTCAAATGGATACGCAGGGTGAGCGGATCGACCGCCTCCACCAGGCGCACGCGAGACTGGAGCTGTCGCGCTCCCGCGCCCTGATAGCGCTCGAAGCTCCACTTCGCGTCGTCCGCGGTGACGGGATCGCCGTTGTGGAACTTGAGCCCACGCCGCAGCTTGAACTCGTACACGAGGCCGTCGGGGCTCTCCGTCCACGACTCGGCGAGGCTCGGCCCCATCTTCTGCCCGGGCAGCGGGCGCACCAGGGCGTCATGTATCGCGTAGAGGACGCCGAAGGGCGTGATCTGAGGAGGAGCCGCCGAGGGATCGAACCAGCTTGGCGCCAGCGTGACGTGGAAGGAAACGGTCACCTCGCCGGCAGGGCTCTGGGCGAGCCCCGGCGCGGCGGCGAGCCAGAGGGCGAGCCCCAGCACCAAAGCCGCGATGCGCGCTCCCGTGCCAATGGCCACCGCGCCCTTGACCATGGCGGCGATCCTGCCAGATCGGCCCGGATGGGTCAACGAGCGCGCGTCAGACGACGCGTGCCTCGCGGAGCGCGGCGATCTCCGCCTGGCTCATGCCGAGGAGATCCGAGAGCACCTCGTCGGTGTGCCGGCCGAGCGGCGGGCCCGCGTGGCTAACGCGGCCCGGGGTGGCGGACAGCCGCGGGATGACCGCGGGCTGCGGCAGCGGACCCACCTCCGACGGCACCTCGATGATGGATTCCCGCTCGCGGTAGTGCGGATCCTTGAAGATGTCCGCCATGCTCATGATGGGCGAGTGCGGGATGTCGTGGGTGCGCAGGGCCTCGAGGGCCTGGTCGGCCGATCGCGCGTGAAACCAGGCCTCGGCCATGTCGAGGAGCTCGACCATGTGCTTGGAGCGACCTTCGTGGCTCGAGAACTTGGGATCCTTCGGCAGGTCGGGCTGGCCCAGCATCACGCACAGGCGCTCGAAGAGATGCTGGGCCGGCGTGGTGAACACGATGTAGTGGCCGTCGCCCGTGCGAAAAGCGCCGCCCGGCCAGCCGGAATGCTGGACCCCGCCGCGCTCGCGCACCACGCCCTGGCGGCCGTAGTACGTGGTCGAGTACTCGAGGATGCGAAAGGCCGACTCGTAGAGGGCGGCGTCGATCCACTGCCCTTCCCCGGTGGCGTCGCGATGGCGAAGGGCGGCCATAACCCCGAAGGCCGTGAAGAGCCCCGTGAGGTAGTCGGGATAGACGGGCGTCGGGCGTGAGGGCGGACGATCGGCGGGGCCATTCAGATACCACGTGCCGCCGAAGGCGGAAGCGATGGCCGCGAAGCCCGGGCCTTGGCGCAGCGGCCCCGTCTGGCCGAAGGCGGTGATGCGCGCCATGATCAGCGACGGCCTGAGCTTGCGGAGATCCTCCCAGCCGAGCCTCCAGGACTCGAGGACGCCGGGCCGGAAGTTCTCGATGACCACGTCGCACATCGGCACGAGGCGGCGCACGATCTCCTGCCCCTTCGGCGTGTGCAGATCGAGGGTGATGACCTTCTTGCCGCGGTTGTCGACGGCCCACCAGTAGTTGGTGCCGTTCTCGGTGGGGCCGAGACGGCGAAGGTCGTCGCCCTTGCCGGGCAGCTCCGTCTTGATCACCTCGGCGCCGAACTCGGCCATGAGAGTGCCGCAGAACGGGCCGGCCACGATCTGCGCCAGCTCGAGAACGCGGATGCCCGTGAGCGGCAGGGGGCGATCGGTCATGGTGAGCGGAAGGATTCTAGCAGACGCGCCGATCGGTTCGTCTCCGCCGGGAGGAGTCCAGGTCGAGGACACCCCGACGCTGACCACGACTCTGGTCGGGGCGCAGTAAGGCCCGGCCCGCCAATAACGGCAGGGTATGAAATGTCAAGATTTTCGACGCACGCCCATGTGCGTACGCCAAAATACGTAGCCACACCGGCAAGGCATAGCCGATCTGCGTATCTATACCATCGGAAAATGCTGGAGTAAGGGCAACTTTTCATTGACAGAGCCTCTTCCGTGTCCTAACTTCCGGGTGTTTTTTACTCGTTCTCAGTACAAACCCTGAGGTCGTGGACGGGAGACGTGAGCATGGCAAACCTCCTCACGAAGCAATCGCTCCCCACGAAGGACGGCTTCGCGCACGCTGTCCGCTTCACCGTCGCACTGCTGCCGCTCGCACAGTTCCTGCGAAGCGGCGCATGATCTCCCTCTATTCCCGCTCCGACGCAGTCGGCGCGCGAGGCACGCGCGTGTTTTCGATCGTGCTGCTCCTCTTCCTCGTGCTTCCCGTCTCCGCGAGCACGAGAGCCGACGCGACTCGCCCACTTCCCGAAGCTCTCCCACTGATCTTCGAGCTCAACGCGGGGCAGACAAGTTCCGACGTCAAGTTCCTCTCGCGCGGCGCGGGCTATACGCTGTTCTTGACCCCGGCGGAGATGGTGCTCGGCTTTGCGACGCCGCCGTCCCAAAAAAAAGCTGCCGTGCTCCGCATGCAGCTCCCCGGTGCCAACCCCCAGCCTCGAATCGCAGGAATCGAGGAGCTGCCCGGCAAGGTCAACTACTTCATCGGGGACGACCCCGCGCAGTGGCGCACGAATCTCCCTACGTACGCCAAGGTCAAGTACGAATCCATCTATCCGGGTGTCGACCTGATCTACTACGGCAACCAGAGGCAGTTCGAATACGATTTCGTCGTCGCGCCAGGTGCAGATCCCGGGGTCATTACGCTCGCCTTCGAGGGCCCCGAGACCCTCGCCCTGGACCCGCAGGGTCACCTTGTCTTCCAGGTCGGAGACGGCGAACTGCGGCTGCAGAAGCCACTCGTCTATCAGGAAATCGCTGGCTCGCGCAAGATGGTCGCCGCGAACTACATCTTGAGGAGTCAGAACCGTGTCGGCGTCCAGGTGGCGGCGTACGATCGCACGCGACCGCTAGTCATCGACCCCATCCTCGTCTATTCCACATATCTGGGCGGTAACGGCGCCGAGGTCGCCCGCGGCGTCGCTGCTGACCCCACCACGCCCGGCATCGTCTACGTGGCTGGCGAGACGACCTCGGCGAATTTCCCCACGACCACGACCAGCTTCCAGCCGTCCTTCGGGAAGGGAACCGATTGCTTCGTAGCGAGCTTCAACACCAATCAGGGCGGCCCGGCCTCTCGCATCTATTCCACGTACCTCGGCGGCAGCGGCACCGACCAGTGCTACGGCATCGCCGTGGACGCCTCCCACAACGCCTATGTGGTCGGCCGGACCACCTCGACCAACTTCCCGCTCGCCACCAAGCTCAACGGCAACAACCGTGGTGGCAGTGACGCAATCGTCGTGAAATTGAATGCAGCGGGCTCCGCCCTTCTCTACTCGGTGTATCTAGGCGGCAGCGCCGATGAATGGGGATTCGGGATCGCGGTGGACAGTCTCGGCCAGGCCTACGTGACCGGCCGAACCACCTCGACCAACTTCCCGGTGGTGGGAGGCTTCCAGACCATCCTCGGTGACCCCTCCGGGGACGCCTTCATTACCAAGATCAACGCGGCTGGCAACGCTTTTCTCTATTCCACCTACCTCGGCGGGAATGGCCTCGACCAGGGCCAAGGGATCGCCGCGGACCCGCTCCAGCCGGGCATCGTATACGTGACCGGCGACACATCTTCCACCAACTTCGCCAACACGAACGGATTTCAGCTGACGGCGGGCGGCAACGGCGACGCATTCGTGGCAAAGGTCAACACGACTGCGACGGGCTCGGCGTCCCTCCTCTATTCCACGTACCTGGGGGGAAGCGGGGCCGACCATGGGTTCGGCATAACCACGGACGGTGTCAGCGCGTATGTGACTGGCCAGACCGCATCGGCCAATCTCTACTCGATCTTAGCGCCGCCCAAGGCCTTCGACACCCAGCTATCCGGACCGTCCGATGCCTTCGTGGTGCGGATAGACACCGTGAGCGGCCAGGCGTCAGTGGCTTTCTTCACCTACCTAGGTGGAGGGTCTGACGACTCCGGTAACGCCATCGCGGTGGACGCGATCGGCGACGTTTACGTGACCGGCCAGACGCTTGGTGGGTTCCCCGTCACGCCCGACGCCTTCCAGCCGGCGCTCGGCGGCAACGGTGATGCCTTCGTGGCAAGGCTTAATACGTTCGCCGACGGTCAGGGAGCCTTGGTCTTTGCCTCGTACCTTGGCGGCAGTGGCATTGACCAAGGCAACGGTATCGCTCTCGATTCCTCCGGCAACGGCTACGTGACGGGAACCACCTCCTCCGCGCCGTTTCCCACGACCCCCGGGGGCTTTCAGACGACGTATGGCGGTGCGACGGACGCATTCGTGGCCAGGATCATCGACCTCGCGAAGACGGCCGATCTCTCGATCACCAAGACCGGCCCTGCCTCCGTGAATGCATCGAGCACGTTCATCTACACACTGAGTGTCAGCAATGCCGGCCCGAACCCAGCCTCCGCAGTCAGCGTCAAGGACATCCTTCCTGGCAGCGTGACATTCGTGAGCGCGAGCGGTACCGGCTGGAGCTGCAGCGGGACCGCCACCGTGACCTGCACCATGGCCAGCCTGGCCGTAGGTAGTACCGCCGACATCACCATCACCGTGAGGGCACCGTCCGCGCCCGCCACGTTCAGCAACTCGGCCTCGGTGAGCTCCGCCACTCCAGAGTTGGATCTGGCGAACAACATTAGCGGCACGATTCAGACAACCGTGATGCCGGTTGTGCCGCCGCCCCAGGCCGATCTTTCCATCACCAAAGCCGCGCCGACCTCGGTGAATGCGTCGAGTACTTTCGCCTATACGCTGAATATCAACAATGCGGGCCCGGACACCGCGTCTACGGTCAGCGTGAGCGATACACTACCCGCCGGGGTGACGTTCGTGAGCGCGAGCGGCACCGGCTGGAGCTGCAGCGGAACCGCCACTGTGACCTGTACTACCGCAAGCCTGGCTGCGAGCACCACCTCCACCATCACAATCTCCGTGACGGCGCCTGCCCAGGGCGCCACCCTCTCAAACTCGGCCTCAGTCAGCGCGACGACCGGCGACCCGAACACCAGTAACAACACGAGTGCGCCGGTCCAGACCACCGTGGCTTCCCAGGCCGATCTCTCCATTACCAAGACCGGCCCTGCCTCCGCGGATGCGTTGAACACGATCAGCTACACCCTGAAAGTGAACAACGCCGGCCCGAGTACGGCCTCCGCCGTCACCGTGACGGACACGTTGCCGGCTGGCGCAACACAGGTCAGCGCCAGCGGAAGCGGATGGAGCTGCAGCGGGACCAGCACAGTGACCTGTACTCTCGCCAGTCTGGCCGTGGGCGCGGCCCCCGACATCGTCGTCACTGCAACGGCGCCCGCGGCGGGCGGAACGATCTCCAATCAAGCCTCGGTGAGCTCGGCGACCGGTGACACAAACGCCGCCAACAACACCAGCGCGACCGTCCAGACCGTCGTGAACGGTCCGCCGGTCTTTACCGGAGCGACTTCGTATCAGGTGAATGAAGGATCTCCCCTGACCTTCCAGGTCAGCGCGACCGATCCCGGCGGCAAGCCCCTGACGTTCTCCGCGAGCAGTCTCCCCACAGGTGCCAGCTTCAACACGGCCACCCAGACATTCGCTTGGACCCCGAACTCCACCCAGGGTGGGCCCAACCCGTATCTCGTCTACTTCACGACGAGCGACGGCCAATTTTTCACGACCACGCCGGTTTCGATCACCGTGAATGACACCATCGTCGACAGCGATGGTGACGGCGTCCCTGACGCGGTTGACAACTGTCCGTCTGTCTACAACCCGGATCAGGCCAAGGACCCGCTCAATCCCAACGTCGGGCTCGTGTGCTCCAAGAGCCCCAACGCGGTGACGGCGTATACGGCCATCCCCGGGTCGACCGCCGTCGCGGGTCCGCTCCTTGTGAGTTTCACGGTCACGTTCGACGGTGGCACGAACGGCACCTATGTCCTGCCCGCGAACCTCTTCAACTCGATCTGCCGTGTGACGAACAACGCCACCGGACAGCAACTGGACCAGGGAGGCGTGCCGGAGGGTCCGCCGATCAACCTCAGCGTGAACGGAGATCTGGTCTTCATTCCGGCGGGGTCGACCCAGCAGTTCACCACCACCTTCGACCTGAGGCTCTTCTACCCGAACATCGTGGCGGGGAGCTACACCGTCAACTGCGACCACGTGAACTTTGCGCACATTCCGTTGCCGGCCACGGACGATCCTGCCATCTGGCATGGCACGGTCGGCGCCCCGGCGCAGATGGTCAGCAGCAATGCCTTCAGTTTCTCCTCTCCGGTCGACCATCAGCCCTTCAACGTGGGAAGGACGGTGCCGGTGAAGTTCTCGCTGCAAGACAGCACCGGGAAGTCCATCTCGACGTGCATATGCACCTTGACGGTGCAACAGCTGGACAATAATGGGAACCTGATCGGGTCCCCGATCCCCGCCATCCCCAACAGCGGCTCCGGGAACGTGGCCCAGTACGATCCCAAGGCCAAACAATATCAGTACAACATGAGTACCGACTCCTTAGGTCTCGGCCCGTGGTTGCTCCAGGTGCACCTGAGTGTCGACAACACCACAAGGGTCATTGCGATCGTCATCAGGTAGGAACCCGAAACCGGAACCGGGGTGAGGTCACTATGAGCTGGAGCAAAGGGGTGATTCGCGGAGTGCTCGGGGGGCTCGCCTGGGCCTGGCTCGGCCTGGGTCCGGCTCAGGCGGGGGTCGTCCCCCCGACCAAAGCGGACCTCACGCTCGACGTCACCTCGCCGATTACGGTGTCCCTCTATCAGAAAGACAGCGACCTGCCGGCCACGGTCAGCCTGCAGTCGCCGTCCCGATGCACCACCACGGGGACACAGCTCTACAGAGACGTCACGGATTGCTGGCTGCCCGAATGGAGCCCGGCGAGTCTCGGAAAGGTCGTCTATGTCGTCGTCAACGGCTCGACCACCGCCCCCATCCTGGTGCCGCCCGCTCAGGCAGCCTTTCCGCTCGCCGCAGGCACCCCCAACCCCTTCGTAAACGTAACAGCAAGCGTAACAACCTTAACCACTTCGGCCTATCCCGGAAAATGCACGAA
>Ga0306921_10002956_pt1 | contig 17139 bp, 13 predicted proteins | sample sta12Cox44000080_FD_203760 | JGI IMG/M metagenome (GOLD analysis project Ga0306921, IMG submission 203760) | Lab enrichment of tropical soil microbial communities from Luquillo Experimental Forest, Puerto Rico - statoxic.12C.oxic.44.000.080 (v2)... | ecosystem: Environmental > Terrestrial >... | reverse complement strand
CGGGCCGCTTCCCCCGACCTGGCGGACCTGGGTCCGCTATCGGGACGCCCCCGTGCTCGGCGATCCGTGGGTCGACGCCGCCCGCTCGCTGGTCGTGCTCGACGTGGGGAGCTGGCCGGCGGGGTCACGGCCGCACATGTACCGTGCGCCGCCGTTCATCGCGCCCAGCCTCGACCTGTACGCCGCCTTCCACGGGCCCTCGTCGGAGTGGCTCCTGCTCGACGCGCACTCGCCGCTGGCCGGGGCGGGCCTGCTGTCGTGGACCGGCCGGGTCTGGTCGCGCGACCGGGGCCTGGTGGCGAGCGGCGGCGGGCAGGCGGTGTTCCGGCACACGTAGCGCCCACGTGCCCGGCGACCCGCTACTCCGTGGCGAAGCCGTCCATGCGGGCCAGGATGCGCAACATGACCTCGTCGGCGCCCGCGCCGATGGAGTCGAGCCTGGTGTCGCGGAAGTACCGCGACGTCCAGTGCTCGTCCATGTACCCGATGCCGCCGTGGAACTGGACGGCCCAGTCGGCCACCTCGCGCTGGAGCCGCGAGCCCAAGAGCTTGCCGATGGTGGCGTAGCGCGTGGCGTCCTCGCCGCGGCGCACCGCCTCCGCGGCAGTCTCCGCGTAGTGCCTGAGGACGTCGTGGCGTGCCGCCAGCTCGGCCAGCACGAATTGCAGGTGCTGGTTGGCCAGCAAGGGCGCGCCGAAGACCTTGCGCTCGCGCAGGTACGTCTTGGTCCGTTCGAGCGCCAGCTCGATCGAGCCCACCTGTTTGTAGAAGGTCGTGAGGCGTTCGGCTTGGAACTGCACCATCTGCTGCTGGAAGCCCCGGCCGACCTCGCCGATGGTGTGCGCGACCGGTACCCGCACGTCGCGGAACGACAGCTCCGCCGTGTCGCTCGACCACATGCCGAGTTTCTCGAGCTTGCGTGACACCACCACGCCGTCGACGTCGGTGGGCACGACGATGAGGGACATCCCCCGCGCACCGGGCTCGTCGGAGGTTCGGGCCAGGAGGCAGAGCCAGTCGGCCTGCGTGCCGTTCGTGATGTAGAGCTTCGCCCCGTTGATCACCCACTCGTCGCCGTCACGCACCGCACGCGTGCGGATCGCGGCGACGTCGCTGCCGGCGTCGGGCTCGGTCACGGCGATCGACGTGACGGCCTCGCCGGCGATGGCCGGCGCGAGGAACCGTTCCTTCAGCTCGTGGCTGCCGTAGCGGGCCAGCGCCGGCGTGGCCATCGACATCTGGACCGCGATGGCCATGGGCACCCCGCCGCAGCTGACACGGCCGAGCTCCTGTCCGGCGATCATCGTGAACGTGTGGTCGGCGCCCATCCCGCCGTAGGTCTCGTCGTACTCGAGCCCGAAGAGACCCACCGTCGCCAGTTTCGGGAAGAGCTCGTGTGCCGGGAAGCTGCGAGCGGACTCCCACTCGTCGACGTGGGGTTCGATCTCGCGCTCGAACAGGTCACGAAGCGTCTTGCGAAACAGCTGATGCTCGTCTGTTTCGATCACCCGCGCACGTTACCACTGGCAATTTCCGCCCCTTCTGCGGGGGTCCCCCTACACTGCGCATCCGTGACGGAGAGGTTGGTCGCGGTGCAGCACGACGCCGGCGTCCGCACGCTCGTCCTCAATTCTCCGGCCAATCGCAACGCACTCTCGGCGCGCCTGCTCGACGAGCTGGCCGGCGCGCTGCGTGCCGCGACCACCGACGACGACGTCCGTGTCGTCGTGCTGACGGGCTCCGGCACCGTGTTCTGCTCCGGCGCCGATCTCTCCGAGCGCGGCTCGGCTGCGCCCAACCGGATGCCCGAGATCTTGACGGGCATCAAGGAGAGCCCGGTGCCCGTCATCGCGCGAGTCAACGGTCATGCCCGAGCCGGCGGACTCGGGCTCATCGCCGTGGCCGACCTCGCCGTCGCGCCAACGACGGCCACCTTCGCCTTCACCGAGGTGCGCGTGGGGGTCGCACCCGCCATGATCCTCGTGCCGGCCCTGCGCGTCGTCGAGGCGCGGTTCTTGGCCCGGGCGGTCCTGACGGGAGAGCCCTTCGGCGCGGCGGAGGCCGCTGCTGCCGGGCTGCTCACTGCGGTCGTCGACGACGAGTCCGCCCTCGATGCCTGGGTGGCCGCCCAGGCCGCCGCCCTCCGCAAGGGAGCGCCCGGAGCCGTCCGGGCCACCAAGGAGCTCGCGCGGTCGCTCCCCGCGCTCTCGTGGGCGGACGGCTTGGCGGCGGCCGCGGACCGCTCGGCGGAGCTCTTCGGCGGCCCCGAGGCGGCCGAGGGGATGGCGGCCTTCCTCGAGAAGCGCCGGCCGTCGTGGGACACGACCCCGTGAGCGCGCCGCTGCGCACGCTGCTGGCGCCCTCGGCTCCGGAGTTCCGGTCCAACGCCGACGCCATGCGGGCGCTCGCCGACGAGGTGCGGGCATTGCACGACGCGGTCCTGGCGGGCGGGGGCTCCCAGTACGTCGAGCGCCACCGGGCCCGCGGGAAGCTGATGGTGCGCGAGCGCCTGGAGGCCTTGGTCGACCCGGGCACACCCGTGCTCGAGCTGTGCCCGCTGGCGGGGCTACAGACGGGCGACCCCGTCGGCGGCGGCGTGGTGGTGGCGTTGGCGGAGATCTCGCACACCCAGTGCCTGGTCATCGGGAACGACCCGACCGTCCGCGGCGGCACCACCAGCCCGACCACGATCCGCAAGCTCCTCCGCGCGATGGACGTGGCCGAGGTGAACCGTCTCCCCGTCGTGCTCCTCGTCGAGTCGGGCGGGGCCGACCTGCCGCGTCAGGCCGACGTCTTCGTCCCCGGCGGCGAGCAGTTCCGGCGGCTGACCCAGCTGTCCGCACAGGGCATCCCCACCATCTGCGTGGTCTTCGGGTCGTCCACGGCAGGCGGGGCGTACCTCCCGGGGATGAGCGACTACACGGTGATGGTCGAGGACCGGGCGCGCGTGTTCCTCGGTGGCCCGCCGCTCGTCAAGATGGCGATCGGCGAGGAGGCGGACGAGGAGGAGCTCGGCGGCGCCCGGATGCACGCCCGGGTCTCCGGCCTGTGCGACTACCTGGCCCGCGACGAGCACGACGCCATCCGCATCGCGCGCGGCATCGTGGCGCACCTGCACTGGCGCCGCCTCGGTCCCGCCCCCGTGGGCACCGCCGACGAGCCGCTGTACCCGGCCGAGGAGCTGCTCGGGATCGCGTCGGTCGACGTGCGCGTGCCCTTCGACACCCGCGAGATCCTGGCGCGCGTCGTCGACGGCTCCCGCTTCGAGGAGTTCAAGGAGTCCTACGGCCCGCAGCTCGTGTGCGGCTGGGCCTCCATCGGGGGCTACCCCGTCGGCGTCATCGCGAACAACGGGATCCTCTTCTCCCCGGAGGCGCAGAAGGGGACGCAGTTCATTCAGCTGTGCAACCGGGTGGACGCGCCGATCCTGTTCGTGCAGAACATCACCGGCTTCATGGTCGGCACCCGCTACGAACAGGGGGGCATCATCAAGGACGGCGCCAAGCTGATCAACGCCGTCTCCAATTCCGCGGTGCCCCACCTCACGCTGATGGTGGGTGCCAGCTACGGCGCCGGGAACTACGCCATGGCGGGCCGCGCCTACGACCCGCGCTTCGTCTTCACGTGGCCCAACCACCGCATCGCGGTGATGGGCCCGAAGCAACTGGCGGGCGTCCTGTCCATCGTGCGCCGCAACGCAGCCGAGGCCGCGGGCCGTCCCTTCGACGAGGCGGCCGACGACGAGCTCCGGCGCGCCACCGAAGCGCAGATCGAAGAGGAGTCGACGGCCCAGTACGCCACCGGCCGGCTGTGGGACGACGGGATCATCGACCCCCGGGACACCCGCGTCGTCCTCGCCATCGCGTTGACCGCGGTCCACTCCGCACCCGTGCGCGGCACGGCCTCCTTCGGGGTGGTGCGGCACTGATGGCCCGCCAGCCCGCGCCAGTGTCCTGCGTCCTCGTCGCCAACCGCGGCGAGATCGCCCGGCGCGTCATCCGCGGCGCGCACGACACCGGCTGCGAGGCGGTGGCGGTCTACGCCTCGGACGACGCCGACAGCCCGCACGTCGGCGAGGCCGACGCGGCCGTGCTGCTGCCGGGCTCGACGCTCGGCGAGACGTACCTCGACGCCGCCGCCCTCGTCGAGGCGGCGAGGCGGTCCGGCGCCGACGCGCTGCACCCCGGCTACGGCTTCCTCTCGGAGAACCCGGCGCTGGCCGAGCGTTGCCGCGAGGCCGGGATCACCTGGGTGGGACCCGGCGCCGAGGCGATGCGTGTCATGGGCCACAAGGCGCGCGCCAAGGAGGTGGTTGCCGCCGCCGGCGTGCCGGTGCTGCCGAGCGCGGTGGTCGCCGCCGGAGCCACGGCCCAGGACCTGGGCGGGGCCGCGGGCACCGTCGGGTTCCCGCTGCTCGTGAAAGCGTCGGCCGGAGGCGGGGGACGGGGGATGCGGCAGGTGTGGTCGCCGAGTGACCTGGCCGACGCGGTCGAGTCCGCCCGGCGCGAGGCCGCCGCCGCCTTCGGCTCCGACGAGGTCTTCTTGGAGCGGTACCTCGAGACGCCACGGCACGTCGAGGTGCAGGTGCTCGGCGACGACCACGGCACCGTGGTGCACCTCTTCGATCGCGAGTGCTCGGTGCAGCGCAGGCACCAGAAACTGGTGGAGGAGGCGCCCGCCGTCAACGTGGCGCCGGAGGTCCGGCGGCGCATGTGGGAGGCGGCCGTCGCCGCCGCCGGCGCGGTGGGCTACGCCGGCGCGGGGACGGTGGAGTTCCTCGTCGACGGCGACTCCTTCTTCTTCCTCGAGATGAACACGCGTCTCCAGGTCGAACACGGGGTGACCGAGCTCGTCACGGGCGTCGACCTGGTCGGCCTGCAGCTCCTGGTGGCCGCCGGCCTCGCCCTGCCGTTCGCCCAGTCCGACCTCGGCACAACCGGCCACGCCGTGGAGGTTCGCCTCTGCGCCGAGCGGCCCCGCGAGGACTACCGGCCGACCCCGGGTGCGGTGGCGCACGTGCGCTGGCCGAGCGGTCCGGGCATCCGGTGCGACCGCGGCGTGGAGACGGGGAGCGCGGTCAGCGCGGCCTACGACTCCCTCGTCGCCAAGCTCATGGCGCACGGCCCGGACCGCGGGGGTGCCGTCGCCCGGCTCGCACGCGCGCTGCGCACGCTCGAGCTGGACGGTCTCGAGACCAATCGGGAGCTGTTGGCCGCGGTGCTCGACGACGGCGACTTTCGAGACGGCGCGCTCGACGTGCACTATCTCGAGCGCCGCTCCGACCTGAGCGACGCCGCCCCGTCCGACGACGTGCGCCGTCTCCACGCCGCGGCCGTGGCCGCGCGCCTGCTCGACGACCGGGCCGCCCGGAGCCTCGTGCCGGTGCGAGCGCCCGGGTGGCGCAACGTCGGCGCCCCGTTGCACGCGGACGTCCTCACCGATGCGGGCGGGAGCCTCCGGGTCCGCACCGCCGGCGCGGGCGAAGCGGGACGGACGAGCGTCGACGTTGACGTCGACGGCGACGGCGACTGGCGCGCCGTGGCCACGGCCGTGACCCGAGGTGACGCCGTCGACCTCACGGCCGAGGCAGACGGTGTTCGCCGCCGCTACACGGTGCGCCACACGGCTCACGCGGCGTACGTCAACGGGCCGGAGGGCCAGACCACATTCGCGCTGCGCGCCGAGGACGACCCCGACGAGCGCGGCGGCGTCGCCGGCGAATGCCGGGCCCCGCTGCCGGGCGCGGTCACCAAGGTCCTCGTGGCAGTGGGCGACACGGTGGCCGAGGGTGACGGCCTCGTCGTGCTCGAGGCCATGAAGATGGAGCACACGTTGCGCGCACTGGGTGCCGGCGTCGTCAGCGCCATCCCCGCCGTCGCCGGCCAGCAGGTCGACGTGGGCGAGTTGCTCGTCGCGGTGGAACCAGCGTGACGAACGTCCGCGCCGACGAACGAGCGAACGGGGTGCTCCGGATCGCCAACTGCAGCGGTTTCTTCGGCGACCGTGTCTCGGCGGCACGTGAGATGGTCGACGGCGGCCCGATCGACGTCCTGACCGGGGACTGGCTCGCCGAGCTGACGATGTACATCCTGCACAAGACGCGGGAGCGCAGCGGCGGCTACGCGCGCACGTTCCTCCAGGCCCTCGAAGAGGTGCTGCCGGCGTGTCTGGAGCGCGGCATCACGGTCGTGGCCAACGCGGGCGGCCTGAACCCCGAGGGGCTGGCGACGGCGGTGCGCGAGCTGGCGCGACGTCAGGGGGTCGAGGTGCGGGTGGCGTCGGTCTCCGGCGACGACATCACGGCGCGGGTGCCCGACCTCTCCGCTGCGGGGGAGCGGTTCGTCAACCTCGACACCGGGGAGCCCCTCGCCGCGGGCGCGCCGCTCGTCACCGCCAACGCGTACCTGCCCGCCCGGCCCATCGCTGACGCCCTTGCCGCCGGCGCGCAGGTGGTCGTCACCGGCCGTGTGACCGACGCCGCACTGGTGGTCGGGCCCGCGCTGCACGCCTTCGCCTGGCCCGACAGCGCGGTCGATGCCATCGCCGGCGCCGTGGTCGCCGGTCACGTCATCGAGTGCGGCGCGCAGTGCTGCGGGGGCAACTACGCCTTCTTCGACGAGGTGCCCGGGGCCGAGCGCATCGGGTTCCCGGTCGCCGAGGTGCACGCCGACGGCTCCTCGGTCATCACGAAGCACCCAGGGACGGGCGGGATGGTGACGGTCGGGACCGTGACGGCGCAGCTGCTCTACGAGATCGGTGGCCCGCGCTACCTCAGCCCCGACGCCGTGGCGCGTTTCGACACCATCGAGCTGACCCAGGAGGGCGCGGACCGGGTGCGCATCTCGGGGGTGCGCGGCGAGGCCCCGCCCGCGACCCTGAAAGTGACAGCGAACCTAGACGCCGGATGGCGCAACGCCATGACGCTGGCCCTGACCGGCGCCCACGTGGCCGACAAGGCGCGCCTCGCGGCCGACGCCGTGTGGGCCGGCGTCCCAGGCGGTCGGGAGGCCTTCAGCGAGACGGCCGAGGAGCTGACGGGCGACCTGACCGGCCGCGGGATGGCGTACCTGCGCCTCGCCGTGCGCGGCGACGACGAGCGCGCCGTCGGGCGCGCCTTCTCCGGCGCGGTGGTGGAGACGAGCCTCTCGAGTTATCCGGGCACCTTCTTCACCTCAGCGCCCACTGGTGCCCAGGGGGTGGCGCGCTACTGGCCGACCACTGTCGACGCGGCCGCGGTCAGCGCGCACATCGAGTGCGACGGACGGCCGCTGGAGCCCTCGCCCTGGCCGTCGCGGTCGCCGTGGTCCCGGCACGACGATCCGGAGCGAGCGCCGGACGCGCCCGATGGGCCCGCGACTGCGGTCGCGGGGGAGACGGGCGAGCTGGTGCGCGTGCCGCTGTGGGTGTTGGTCGGCGCCCGCTCGGGCGACAAAGGCGGTGCGGCCAACGTGGGACTGTGGGCGGACGAGGCCGTGGTGGCGGACTGGTTGCTCGGGGAATTCACGACCGAGGTCATGAAGGCCCTCTTGCCCGAGGCCGAGCGCTTCGAGGTCAGCCGCTACCCACTGCCGAACTTGCGCGCAGTGAACTTCGTCGTCCACGGCATCCTCGGATGGGGCGTCGCGTCCAACCTTCGCCTTGACACCCAGGCGAAGGGGCTGGGCGAGCTGCTCCGGTCTCGAGACATCGACGTGCCCGCTGCACTGCTCGCCGACGGGCGCCCGGCGGCGCGGTGGCGGGCCTGGATGGGCGCCGAACCGCTGCCCGCCCAGGCCTGAGCCGGCCAGGGCGGGACGACGCGGACCGCAGCGCGCCGCCGTCGGTCTGACAGGATGACGCGGTGGAGATCGCGCGGACGGTGGCGCTCGTCGCCGGTGTCCTCATCGTCGTGCTCACCGTGTGGAGCGTGTTCACGTCCCTCGTTGTCCCGCGTGCCTCCTCGTCGCGGCTCCAGACCCTGATCGGGCGATTGATCGGCGGCGGCGTCCGCCTTCTCGTGCCGAGGCTGCCGAGCTACGAGGCGAGGGACCGGCTGCTGTCCTTCGTGGGCCCCGCCACGATGGTGTTGCTCTTCGGCCTCTGGCTCGCGCTGCTCGTCCTCGGCTTCTCGCTCATCTTGTGGTGGAGCACGGGGTTCGACTTCGCCACGGCATTGGGGATCTCGGGCTCGTCGGTCTTCACCCTCGGGATCGCCAGCTCGAGCGAGGCGGGGGCCCGCACCCTCGAGATCCTGGCGGCGGGCATCGGCCTGCTCGTCATCGCGCTCGAGATCGCCTACCTCCCGGCGCTGTACAACGCCTTCGCCACCCGCGAGACGGAGGTCACCCTCCTGGCCACCCGTGCCGGCACGCCCGCCTGGGGACCCGAGATCCTGGCGCGGCACCACTGGCTCGACACCATGAACGAGCTGCCGCCGCTCTACGCGGACTGGGAGCGGTGGGCGGCGGCGGTGTCGGAGAGCCACGCCAACTACCCGGCCCTCATGTGGTTCCGGTCCCCGGTCCCGCTGCGCAGCTGGCTGCTCGGACTGGTGGCGATGATGGACTCCGCGGCGATGTTCCACTCGTCGAGCCCCGGCTTGTCGCCGCGCGAGGCGCGCACCTGCCTGCAGATGGGCATGAATTGCCTGCGGTCCATGGCGTCCGCCTTGAAGATCCCCTACGACCCGGACCCGCTCCCGAGCGCCGGTATCCGGTTGTCGCGCGAGGAGTACGACGAGGGTCTCCGCCGGCTGCAGTCCGTCGGCTTCCCCCTCGAGCGCGACGCGGACGAGTCCTGGCTCCACTTCCAGGGCTGGCGGGTCAACTACGAGGGCATCGTCGACGCGCTCACGACCTTGGTCGTGCCCCCGCCGGCACCCTGGTTCACCGTGCGGCCCGGCCTCGGGATGGCCCGCTGGCCCGTGATCCTGAACCGCACGCCCGACGAGCCCGAGGGCGCTCAGGCGTTCGGCGTCAACAAGACCTTCAAGACGCCGTCGGCGCGCGAGTCGAACAACTCGTAGGCCTGGCGTACCTCGCTGAGCCCGAAGCGGTGCGTGAAGGTGTCGGCCAGGTCGCGGAAGCGGCCCGAGCGCACGAGGGGAACGAGCGACGCCCACGTGCTCGGGACGGGCGCGAAGATCGCCCGGACGGACAGGCTCTTCAAGAAGACGACGCCCATCGGGAATGGCAGGTCGAGCGACAGGTTGACGCCCACGATGGACACGGTGCCGCCGGTGGCGGCGCACGAGACCGCGTCGAGCACCGTCGCATCGGCCCCGACCGCCTCGATGACCGACTCCGCGCCTCGTCCGTTGGTCGTCTCCAGCACCTGCTGCGGGACGGGCGCGACGCTGGCGTCGATCGGCTGCGCGCCGAGTTGCTCCGCGCGGGCCAGCCGCTCCGGCACCACGTCGACGGCCAGGATGCGCGCCGGGCCGAAGAGGGAGGCGCACTGCAGCGCCATGATGCCCACCGGACCGAGGCCCACGACCACCACGGTCGCGCCGGGCCGGATGTTGGCGCGCTCGGCGCCCGCGTAGCCGGTGGGGAGGATGTCGGTGAGCAGGACCGCTTCCTCGTCGCTCATGCCGTCGGGGATGGAGAGGGCGAAGACGTCGGCGAAGGGCACTGCCATCGCCTCGGCCTGGCCGCCGGGCAACGTCGGCATGGTGCCGAAGGCGGCCGCCTCCCCGGCGAGGCAGAGGTTGGGCCGGCCGGCCAGGCAGGGTCCGCAACGTCCACAGCCGATGACCCCCGAGACGAGGACCCGGTCGCCGCGTTGGAGCGTCTGCACGTGCGGGCCGACCTCGGCCACCACGCCGATCACCTCGTGACCCAGGCGGATGCCGCTGCCCGTCGGGGCGTCGTGGAACAGGTGGAGGTCGGAGCCGCAGATCGCGGTGCGCTCTACGGTGACGACGGCGCCGTCCGGGCCGGGCAGCTCGGGGTCGGGGACCTCTTCGATCCGCACGTCGCGTGGGCCAGCGAGGACGGTGGCGCGCATGCCGGCACGCTACCGCGCTGGACTAAAATGGCTGGTTCCGATCCCATGAGTGTGAGCCCTCTCCATCCGTCGACCGTCGATCTGCCGGCGCTGGCCGACGAGGACATCGACGCCTTCTTCGAATTCGAGGACCTCTGGGCCGTGATCGTCTGGAACGACGACGTCACGACCTTCCAGACGGTCATCCAGGCCTTCGTCGAGATCTTCGGGCACACCGTGGAGCGGGCCGATCAGCTGGCCTGGAAGATCCACCGCAGCGGCAAGGCCGTGGCCGCCGTGCGCCCCAAGGACGAGGCCGAGGCCGCAGTCCACGCGCTGCATCTGCGCAAGATCTCCGCCACGCTCGCTCGCGCCTGACCCCGCCTGACCCCGCCGCCGCGGGCACCCCCTCTACGAAGGGGAGAGAGGCCGCGTCGTCCCCGCGGCCAGCCGCGCCGTCAGCCGGGCCTTCACCTTGGGCCACTCGGACACCACGATGGAGAAGCGCGCCGACGTGCGGACGGTGTCGTCGGCCCCCGGCCGGTCGGCGCGCATGATGCCGTCGAGGCGCCCGCCGATACGTTCGATCGCCGCCCGCGACCGCGTGTTGCGCACGTCGGTCTGCAACGCCACCCGGTGGACCTTCCAGGTCTCGAAGGCGTGCGTCATCATCAGCAGCTTCGCCTCGGTGTTGACCGGGGTCCTCTGTGCCGGCCCCGACAGCCAGGTGAAGCCGATGTCCACCACGTCGGGCACGCCGCGGCGCTGGTGCGTAGCACCGGGCGGCCACTGCCAGACGAAGATCTCGCAGAAGCGGGTGCACCCCACCACGAGGTCGCTGCCCGAGGGTCCGCCGCCCTTGCGCACCGTCGCGAACGCCACGTGGTCCCCCGACGCCACCTTGGTCAGCGCGTCCTGCACGTAGGCGGTCATCTGCTCGGGCCCGGCGGGCGTGTAGACCCACTGGTAATTGCTACGGTCCTCGGAGGCCGCCTCCACGAGCGCGGGGACGTGGTCCAGGTTCAGCGGCTCGAGGCGGACGTGCGCGCCCTCAAGCGTGAGCGGCCCGAACACCTCAGACCGCCGAGCTCAGGCCGCGCCGCCGGCGACCGGTGCCGGCTCGGCCACGGCCGCCGGCGCTCCCTCCTGCTGCGACGGCGGGCTGACGTGTGCCGTCGGCACGACGAAGTCGCGTTGGCGCACGAGCGCAAAGGCGCAGACCACACCGACGAAGGCGACGGCGGCGCCGATGTACATCAAGTGGTTGAGCGTGGTCGAGAACCCGATGCTGTACGCGTCGAGCAGGGCGTGGCGCGCCGCCGGCGCCGGGAGGGAAGAGGCGATCTCGCGCACCTGACCCGACGGCAATCCGGCGCTCAGCGTCGCCCCGCCATGCTGCAGCACCGCCTGGCCGGCGGGCGACGAGGACAGCGCGGCCTTCGTGTGGCTGATGATCTGGCTCTGGAAGACGGCACCGAGGACCGCGATGCCGGTGGCGATGCCGACCTGCCGGAACGTGTTGTTGGCACCCGAGGCCATGCCGCTCCGCTCCGGCTGCACCACGGAGACGGCGCCCGAGGCGAGGACGGGGTTCGTGGTGCCGATGCCCACTCCGCACAGGATGAAACCCGGCAGGAGGACCGTCCAGGTGGAGTCCGCGTGGGTCGTGCCCATGAACAGGAGCCCGCCGGTGACGAACGCCATCCCCACGCCGAGCAGGTAGCGCGACTTGACCCGGACCGTCAGCCGTCCGGCGAAGAACGCGACGAAGAAGCTCATGAGCGTGATGGGCAGGAAGCGGACACCAGCGGCGAGCGGGCCATACCCCAGGTCGTCCTGGATGTAGAGGGTCAGGTACAAGAACATGGCGAAGATCGAGGCGGCCAGACAGAACGCCACCACCGAGATCCCGACGAAGGCGGGGATCTTGAACAACCCGAGATCGAGCATCGGGTCGGCGGTGAGATGCTCGTTGACGAAGAAGGCCACCATCAGCACGGCGGACCCCACCAAGAGCCCCACGATGGTGGTGCTGCCCCATCCCAAGTCGTTGCCGCGTACGAGCGCGAACACGAGGGTGAAGAGGCTGGCCGAGAAGGTGACGAACCCGATCCAGTCGATGCGTCGTTCCCGGGTGTCCTTCGACTCCGAGATCTTGGACAGTGTGATGAGCACGGCGACCACGCCGATCGGCACGTTGACGAAGAAGATCCAGCGCCAGCCAATGCCGCTCGTGATGGCGCCACCGATCAGCGGGCCGACCGCCACCGCCCCGCCGATGACGGCCCCGTAGATCCCGAAGGCGGTGCCGCGGTCCCGACCCACGAACGCGTTGGCGATGAGTGCCAAGGACGTCGCGAACATCACGGCCCCGCCGATGCCCTGCGCGGCGCGCGCCAGGTTGAGCATCAACGGCGTCGTCGAGAGACCGCACACCAGCGAGGACACCGAGAAGATGGCCAGGCCGATGGCGAACACCTCGCGTCGGCCGTAGATGTCGCCGAGGACGCCGGCGGTGAGCAGGAACGCCGCCAGCGTGAGCGAGTAGGCGTCGACGACCCACTGGAGGTCCGAGAAGCTCGAGTGCAGCGAACGCTGGATGTCGGGGAGCGCCACGTTGACGACCGTGATGTCCAGCAGGAGCATGAACACCGCGGTGCAGACCGCGATCAGCGTCCACCATTTCCGATCGAGAACCGTCATTGGCGGAGTGTACCGACCGTGCTTCCCCCGTGCCCCGTACAATGTGCCGTGATCGTCGGATCGGCTCTCACACTGGAAATCGGCGACCGGACGCTGCTCGGCGACGCCTCGTTCGTGGTGGGCGAGGGGGAGAAGGTCGGCCTGGTGGGTCGCAACGGGACCGGCAAGTCGTCCTTCATCTCCGTGCTCGTGGGCGAGCCGGCGCCCCAGTTGCGTCACCGGGGCAACGTGCGCATTCTCGGTTCCTACGGCTATCTGCCGCAGGCGCCCGTGGCCGGGGGCCTGGGCGTGGAACCGACCGGCTTCTCCCACGTGCTCTCGTCCCGCGGGCTCGACGTGCTCGACGATGCCATGGGTGCGGCTCGTTCCGCCATGGCGACGGACCCGTCGGCGGAGAACATCGAGTTGTTCACGGACCTCGAAGAGCAGTTCCGCACGAACGGCGGCTACGAGGCGGAGGGAGTGATGGCCCGGCTCGCCGACGGCCTCGGTCTGCGCGACGAGCTCCTCTTCGAAGACATCGAGTCGCTCTCGGGTGGACAGCGCCGCCGCGTCGACCTCATGCGCGTGCTCTTCCAAGAGCCCGACCTGATGATCCTCGACGAGCCGACCAACCACCTCGACCGCGCGGCCAAGCGGTGGCTCCTCGACGAGCTCGCACGGTTCGCCGGCGCGCTGCTGGTGGTGAGCCACGATCTCCGGCTGCTGGACCAGTCGATCACCAAGGTGCTGCACATCGCGAACCAGCGCCTGACCGAGTGGAAGGGCAACTACTCACGCTTCGAGGCGCAGCTCTCGGCGGACGTGGCCCAGCGCGAGCGGTCAGCCGAGCTCGAACAGCGGGAGATCGCGCGCCTGTCTGCGCTGGCCGACTCCATGCGGGCGAGCACGGAGAAGCGGGCGCGCAAGGCCAAGATGTTGGACAAGCGGGTCGAGCGCCTCGAAGCCGGCCGCACCCGGGTCGACAAACGAGAGCGGGCCAGCAAATTCAAGCTGCCCGTCCCCCGGCGCTCCGGGACGACGCCGCTCGACGTCACCAAGCTCGGCGTCCGCTACGGCAGCAACGAGGTGCTGACCGACGTCACCTTCCACGCCCGCCGGGGCGACCACATCGTCGTCATCGGTCGCAACGGCGCGGGGAAGTCGTCGCTCCTGCGCTGCCTGGCCGGCGTGCAGGAGCCCACCAACGGCGTCATCGAGCTCGGGATCCACGTCGCTGTCGGCTACTTCGCCCAGGAGCACGAACAGATCGAACCGGACAAGACCGCGTTGGCCAATGTGAGCCATGCCGTGCTCACCGCGGAGCGTGACCGGCGCGCGCTGCTCGGCTCGTTCGGCCTTCCCTCCAAGGCGGCCGACCAAATGCCGGCCACACTCTCCGGTGGGGAACGGGCCAAGCTCGGTCTGGCCATGCTCTCGGCCGGCGAGTGCAACCTGTTGCTGCTCGACGAGCCGACCAACAACCTCGACCCGTCGTCCATCGACGCCGTGGGGGCCATGCTGGGCGCGTGGCCGGGCACCATCGTGGCGGTCAGCCACGAACGCGGCTTCGTCGAGGCGCTCCAGCCGACCTATTGCCTCCGCCTCCCGGAGGAGCGCTTCACCCATTGGCGCGAGGAGTACCTCGACGACGTGGAGATGCGCTGAGAGCTACGACCTCCAGATCTGGGTCGGCCACAGCACGCCCTCGCTGAAGCCGATCGCCTTTGACCCTTTCGGGGTCGTCGGGTTGGCGAAGTTCTGCACGCTGGGGTCGGCGACGACAGCCCAGGTGTCCCGGGCCAGCCACAGGTACGGGATGTCCTCTGCCAGCAACTGGTTGACCTTCTGGTAGTGCTTGGTCCGGTCCGCCTTGTTGGCCGTCGTCCGCCCCGCCTCCAGCTCCGTTTGGATCCTGGGGTCGGAGTTGTGCGCCATGTTGATGGACAGCGCTTGGCCGACGGTCGTCGTGCTGAACCACACGTAGTTCTCGTCCGGATCGATCGCGCCGAACTGGCGCCACAGGGTGGCCTGGTAGGTGCCGGCCAAGGCGTCGTTGATGATCGTGGCCTGGGCCAGGATGTTGATGCTGCACTTCATCCCGGCCCCGTTGAAGGCCTGCTGGAGGTACTGGGCTGCCGCCAGGGTCTCGGGGTCGCTGGTCGAGTTGAGGTTGAAGGTGGGCGTCTTGCCCGTCTCCTGGATGACCTTCTTCACCAGCGAGGCCGCCCCGGAGGGGTTGTGCTTCGGGTAGGAGGTCGAGGTGTAGTAGGGGCTGCCCTGCTGGAAGAGGCCGTACATGGGCGCGTCGACGCCCTTGTCGATCACCTTGGAGAACTGCGCCTGGTTGACGCACATGGCCATGGCCTTGCGCAGGTCGTGGTTGGTGAAGGGCTCGGCCATGACGTTGAGCTGGACGCACTGCACGGTCGGCTGGCCCACGATCTGGCCGCTGTTGTCGTAATACGCATACTTCTTGTTGCCGCGGAACTCCAACAGGTCGTCGGGCGCATTCGAGTGCAGCATGTCGATCTCGCCCGTTTGCAGCGCGGAGGAGCGGGACTGGTGGTTGATGATCGGCTTGTAGGTGATGGAGTTCAGGTAGGGAAGGCCCTTGCGCCAGTAGTGCGGGTTGCGCGTGGCTGTCATGTGGGTGTTCGGGACCCAGTCCTGGAACACGAACGGCCCGGTGCCGATCGGGTTCGACGTGCCGCCGCTCGGCTTGCTGAGCATGGAGGGCGCAGCGACGTACGCGGTCTGGCCCTCGGCCAGGTAGTAGGGGAACGGCGCCCAGGGGCCCTTCATGGTGATGGTCACCGCCAGCGGACCGGTCACCGAGGCGCTCTTGAAGTTCGCGAAGGCGGGCCCGGTCAAGGCCGAGGTCGCCACGTTCTCGATGTTCTTGTACAGCGCGTTGCCGTCGAGCGGGGTCCCGTCGTGGAACACGATGCCGGGTCGCAGCGTGATCACGAAGGACGTGAAGTCCGCGTTCGGCGTGATGGACTCGGCGAGGTACGGCTCGACCTGACCCTGTGCGTTCACGATCGCGATCGGGTCGAAGACGGTGCGCCCGTAGAGGAAGCCGCCCTCGTCCCACCGCGCGGTTCCCGGGTCGAATCCGCTCTCCTCGGTGTCGATGCCGAAGGTGACCGAGCCGCCGTACTTGGGCTTCGCCGTCGAAATCCCGTTGAGGCCTTTCCCGTTGGTCTGGTTCGCTCCGGCCACGCCGGCGTCGCCGAGGGCACCCGCGAGTGCCGCCCCGGCACCAAGAGCAAGTCCTCCGGCCAGAAACGACCGACGATCAAACGACTGCGACATCGCAAACCCCCCAAGGTCTCGATCCCCAAAAACCCGTCGCCGGGCGGCGACGTCGGCAGGTTACAACTCCATGACGGATTTTGAGTGGCAGGCTCTGCGCAGCGATTGTCAGCGGCCGGCGGGGGTATGGCAACCTGGGCGGCGGACGACCTCGCGGCCCCGGCGGGCCGGGCGCAGGAGACGAACCACAGCACAGAAGGAGACAGCGCATGGCGATCGCAGTCGGTGACCGGGTGCCCGACGTCAAGGTCTTCACCTTCGGCGAGAAGGGCCCGCAGGCCACGACGTCGGACGAGGTCCTCGGGAAGGGCAAGGTCGTGCTCTTCGGGGTACCGGGGGCCTTCACGCCCACCTGCTCCGATCACCACCTCCCGGGGTTCGTGCTGCGGGCCGGTGACCTCCGGGCCAAGGGTGTGGACCGCATCGTTTGCGTCTCGGTGAACGACCCCTTCGTCATGGGGGCCTGGGGCCAGGACCAGCAGGTCGGCGACGCCGTCGAGATGCTGGCTGACGGCAACGGCGAGCTGACGGAGGCCATGGGCCTCACCATGGACGGGACCGGTTTCGGCCTCGGGACCAGGTCGCAGCGCTACGCCGCCATCCTGGACGACGGCATCGTCGCGTGGCTGGCCGTCGAGCCCGGACCGGGACTGAGCGTGAGCTCGGCCGAGGAGGTCCTGGCGGCGCTCTGATCGCCTTTGTTCGGACCGGTCTCCCTTTCGGTCGTCCACCCCGCCGGCCCGTCTGCCCCTCTCCTCGGGTGCCGGCCCGGCTTCCGCCCCCGAACCGGGCGACCGGCTGGCTCCGGGCCTTGACATGCAACCTGTCGGCTGCTTATCTAGAGAAAGGCAACCAAATGGCTGCCTAAACTAAGCCAGCGGGACGGGTTGGATGCAGGACATGGATGTGGTCTTCAGGGCGTTGGGCGATCCGGCCCGACGGACGCTGCTCGACCGGCTCAACGCGCACAGCGGCCTGACCTTGACCGAGCTCTGCGCGGACATGGGCATGACCCGGCAGTCCGTCACCAAGCACCTGGACGTCCTCGAGGCGGCCGAGCTGGTGACGACGCTGCGCCGGGGCAGGGTGAAGCTGCACTTCCTCAACGCCGCGCCCATCAACGACATCGCCGACCGCTGGATCCACCACTACGACCGGGCCCGGGCCCAAGCC
>Ga0306921_10002955_pt1 | contig 17141 bp, 17 predicted proteins | sample sta12Cox44000080_FD_203760 | JGI IMG/M metagenome (GOLD analysis project Ga0306921, IMG submission 203760) | Lab enrichment of tropical soil microbial communities from Luquillo Experimental Forest, Puerto Rico - statoxic.12C.oxic.44.000.080 (v2)... | ecosystem: Environmental > Terrestrial >... | reverse complement strand
GCCGCCTTCAGCCCTTCGGCGAGCTTCTTGGCGTCGTCATTTGCCCAAAAATGCATGAAGAACAGGTGCGGCTCGTCGTCGAGCATGTGGTTGTGGATCGCGGTCACCTCGATCCCGTTATCGCGCAATGCCTTCGCCACCGGGTTCACCTCCTTGGCGATCAGCACGAAGTCGCCGGTGATCGCGGCTTTGCCGCCACCCGTCGGCTGGAAATTGATCGCGACAGCCGAGCCCATCGCCGGCGGGACACTCAGTCCGCCATCCTTGATCGGTTCCGCCCGCGGAATGCCAAACTGATAGACGCCGCCGTTGTTGGTGCCTTTGGCACCCAACGCTGCATCGATCGCGGCGGTGTCGAGATCGACCGGTGGCGGTGCGGCGGCCGGCCCGGCGGGAGCGGCGGAGAGCGGTGTCTTGCTTTCGGCGAGTGCGGTGTGAAGCGCCGCGGCGAGCTTCACAGGGTCGCCGTGACCGAGTACGTGCATGTACATCGTAAATGGCTGGTTGCGCAGCAGATGGTTGTGCAGCGCCGTCACCTCGATACCGCCCTCGATCAGCTTCTTCATGACCGGGCTTACTTCGTCCATCGTCAACACCAGGTCGCCCATCACCATGCCGTTGTCGCCCATGTTCTCGAACGCCAGCCAGCTGCCGAGTGCAAAGCCGGCCTTCAGCTCGACGCCGTCGAGCGTGACCTTCAGATCGGTGCGCGGCAGCCCGACGCGGTAGATCCCGCCGGGCATTGATGAGCCGGTCTTGCCGAGTGCTTCGCCGACCCGGGCTTGCCAGCCATCATCCGCAGCAATCGCCGGAGCAGACAACATCGCGGCGAACGCCAGCACCGCGCAGTTCATCGCTAACCTTTTCCACATCATGGCTTGATCCTTTCGCAGAGTGACCGGCGTCCCTTCACGGCGCGCCGGCCATCGAAAATGAACAAAGAGGGCGCACGCCCGGTCCCTAACCGAAGCAGAGGGTCTGCGCTGGAAATGAAATCGGCCTCTACCATCCAAACGCGCCCTTCTCGCATACCGAGCGGCGCAGAGCTTGGACGGCAGGCCGTCTGACGGGGCGTCTGCTCTGCCCCGGCGTGGTGGTCCTACCATTTTGGCGGACCACCCACAAGCCACGGATCGGCGGCAAGGATCGATCCCCGGGGAGGGCGTATAAACACGGCTTTCCGCGACGATGATACCGCGGCCGGCGCCCTGGGCCGCCCCGCGGTCGCAATAAAAGTTGAGTCATTCAATACCGATAGCTGAATCTGCAGCAAATCTGCAGCGGGGTTCTCCCCAAAGTTGAAATGCTTCTTCGACCCGACAGCAGACCAGCCCCGGCGATCTCGGCGACACAGCCGATCAGCAATGTTAACGCCCCTTCGTCCACCCCTATTTGCTGCCGACGCTGCCTCCGGCGAAGGTATGTAATATCATTTTGGTAATTTTGAGACGACGATTTTCGCAATGATGTGCGGTCCGCGCCGAAGACCCCGCCGGGCACTTAATCCAGCTTCTCGGTCACTTTCTTGACGGCATTCCCCGTCAGGAGGGTCACCTCGGCTGTCGCCTGTCCATTCTTCAGCTCGGGGACGATGCTAACCGCCCGGGACCCGGCATTCGCGTTTACCGCCGTTTCGGTGGCGGTCAGCAAGAGCACCTTGGCCTTTGCCATAGCTGCCTTCTGCGATGCCGCTTCCTTGAGATCGTCGGCATCCGTGATCTTCTCCGCCTTGGCGATCGCACCGGTCGTGGGATCAGCCACGATCTCCATAAAGTCGCTGCCCTTCATCGTATAGATCGACAATTGCAGTTTTCCGTCCTCGATCTCGAACTTCGCCGAGATTGGGGTTCCTTGCGCCTCACTGGCTTTCAGCCCGCCCTGCAAGGTAGCCGTCGTACTCGTCATCGCGGCGGCCAACGCCGCCGAGTCGCTTTCTTCAGCCCGCGCGGTAGCTCCGACGGCGCTCCAAAAGCCGATTGCCGCAAGAAGCAATACCAATTGAACCGCTCTTGACTTCATAGCCACGCTCCTCGTCCGCGAGGGGCGCCACGCGCCCCGGTCGCACGAGCTGTGGTCCGGTTCCTTTAAGGCAATGTTAACGGTTTTGCGGCGAGAGCCATTCTCGCGGTGGAACGCGGCCGCGCGACCCCTTACGGGATATTCGGTGCGTTGGATTGGACACTGCAAGAGGCCTTATATCCTGACGCGAGCCGGATCGGAGCTTGTCAGTCATATCAAAAGTCCGATATCATGCCGGTGGGGTTGAAGCAGGCACCCCATTAGACGGCTTATCCGTCCAAGTTCTGCGCCTCTCGCCAAGCGAGGAGTGCGTCGAGCGCGGACGGGCCCAGTTCAAATCCCATTTTCGCTTCTGAACTTTACGACACCCATCGGCACGGCGACGGCGCCGTTGGTTGTCGGGGTCCAACGCGAGCGGCTTTCGGGACCAACGATCGGCTGGCAAGAGCTGCGCACACTGTATGCTGGCGAGGTGATCCAGTGAGGCGACATGGCAGGTGCGAAACACTACAGAATGGCGATCCTCTGGCGCGGCGATCGCGAGGGCCGGCGAGCTGCAACTCCCCAGAACAATCGCTTTCACCGCGTCTTTGAAGAGCTAGCAGCACTTGGCGTTCACGCCGAGCCTGCGGTTTATGCCGACAACATCGCCGACGAGGTGCGCGAGCAGCTTTTAACGGTTGATGGAGTGCTCGTGTGGGTCGATCCGATCCATGAAGGGCAGACCCGGACGGTGCTCGACGCGATGTTGCGTGATGTAGCATCGCGTGGACCTTGGGTCAGCGCGCACCCCGACGTGATCCTCAAGATGGGTGTCAAAGAGGTCCTGCACCGCACGAAGCATCTTGGATGGGGCACCGATACACACCTCTATCGTACGGCGGCCGACTTCGGCGACGCGTTCCCGTCACGGCTCCGATCGGCAGGCCCGCGTGTCCTCAAGCAGAACCGGGGCAATGGCGGCCAGGGGGTCTGGAAGATCGAACTGGTTTCCGAGCTGGCCGGCGAGGAAAGCGTAGTGCGCGTCCTGCATGCGCGCCGCGGGAGCGTGCCCGAAGAAATGCGGCTTGGGGAGTTCATGGCACGCTGCGAACCATATCTCGCATCCGACGGATGTATCGTGGACCAGCAGTTTCAGCCGCGCCTGCCTGACGGCATGATCCGTTGCTACATGGGTGTCGACAAGGTTGTTGGCTTCGGACACCAATTCATCAAGGCGCTGATACCACCGCCGCCCGAAGGCCCGGACTCCCCGGCCGCGCAGCCTGGTCCGCGTATTATGCACGGTGCTGACGCGGAGCAATTTCGGGGGCTCAGGGAGAAGATGGAAGCCGAGTGGACGCTACAGTTGATGAAGATCCTGGGCATCGACGCCGCGTCGCTTCCAATCATCTGGGACGCCGACTTTCTCTATGGACCACGCACCGCGTCGGGCGAAGACAGCCATGTTTTGTGCGAGATCAACGTCAGTTCGGTCTTCGCGATCCCGGACCAGGCACCGGCTGCCATCGCGCATCTGGCATTGAGCAGGTTGCGCAGCGCACGAGGACGATGATGCCGTTGCTAACGAAGGAGGTCTCGCTGCGTTTCAAACCGGCATACCGATGCTTCAGGTTCGCGATCTTCGAACGAACATGCTCAAACCCGCCTCCCTCTCTTTGTCGGCGGGGGAGTGTATCGCCGTCCGGGGTCCCTCCGGGGCAGGCAAAACGTTGCTGCTGCGCGCAATCGCGGACCTTGATCCCAATGAAGGTCTGGTGACCCTAAACGGCCGTGACCGCTCGACGATCGAAGGACCCGAATGGCGCCGCCTGGTCGGCTATTTGCCGGCCGAGCCGGGCTGGTGGGCGAATACGGTCGGCGAGCATTTTGGCGAGTGGACAGAGGCACTCGCTCTTGTCAGACACCTGGGGTTTCCCGAGGAGACGAAGGCTTGGCCGATCACCCGGCTGTCGACGGGCGAGCGGCTGCGGTTGGCACTCATCCGTGCGCTCATGGTGCGGCCAAAGGTGCTGCTGCTCGATGAGCCTACCGCGGCCCTCGATGCTGCTTCCGTGGCGGCGGTCGAGTCGCTGATCGCCACGCGGATAGGGGCGGGTCTCGCTGTGCTATGGGTTACACATGATGCGGATCAAGCCAAGCGCGTGGCGCATCGGCTCCTAATGGTCGAGGCCGGACAGGTCCGGGAGGAGGTCTCTGAGTGGCCAGCTATATCGCCCTAAACTATTGGGAACTTGCGGCGGCAAGTGTTTTTGTCTTTATGAATGCCGGCCTCTCAGTAATCTTCAGCCTGAGAGTGCATCGCAGCCTGCTGGTCGCTGCAATCCGCATGGTGGTGCAACTGGCACTAGTGGGCCTGGTGTTGACGACGCTCTTCTCGGTCGTCTCGCCGGTGTGGACCGGCCTTGCGGCGCTCGGGATGGTGCTGTTTGCCGGGCGTGAGGCAACACAGCGGCAGGAGCGGCGACTCTCTGGTTGGTGGTCCTACGGGTTGGGCACCGGCTGCATGATGATGGCGTCGGTTCTGGTGACGGTCTTCGCCCTCTTGACCGCTGTGCGGCCGAACCCCTGGTACGACCCACGCTATGCGATACCGCTCCTCGGGATGATTTTAGGCAACTGCATGACCGGCATTGCCTTGGGTCTCGACACCCTGACGACGAGCCTCGTCAGCCGCCGTGCAAGTGTGGAAGCTCAGCTCATGCTCGGCGCTACCAGACGAGATGCCGCGGCGCCGGTAATGCGCGAGGCGCTCCGCAGTGCGCTGATGCCCACCATCAATTCTATGGCGGTAACCGGTGTGGTTTCTCTGCCGGGCATGATGACCGGGCAGATTCTCGGTGGGGTGCCCCCGGCCGAGGCGGTCAAATACCAGATCCTTGTCATGTTCCTGATTGCGGGTGGCACAGGCTTGGGAGCGGTAACGGCGGTGCTCGGCGGCGTTTACCGCCTCACCGACGGGCGTCACCGCCTTCGCCTCGATCGCCTGACGGCGCCGAAGGCCAGCTAACCGAACATCGTCCGGCCAGGCGGCCCCCGGCGCGTAACGGCGCCGTCTGATCTGTGTTCGACGCTCGGGCGTGCTCGTTTCGGGCGCCTATTCCGTCCCGGGCTCGACCATTATTGATCGGGAACGCCCGCCTTGCGCAGGCCCTCTGCCATATGCTCGCGGGCGACTGGGTCGGAATATCGGTCCAAATACCAGAGCGTCGTTTTTGCGCTGCCACCGGGCAAAGTGCGTATCTCGGCAAATGCGCTTCTGGCCTCTCCATCGCGGCCGAGTTGGGCGTAGCTCGCGACCAGGACGAGGGAACCGTACGCGTGAGGCTGGATGCGCCGAGCCGACAACGCGGTCTCGATCGCCTCCTCGTAACGTCTCAGATGATATAGCACCCGGGCCTTGTTGGCGAGCCAGGTGGAGGCCCGGGGATCGCGGGGACTAAGGCGCAACCCCGTCTCGATCGCTTCGAGAGCTTCCTCGTGGCGGCCGTCAAGGCTCAACCCAATGCCAAGATAGAAATGACCGAGAGCGAAGTTCCCGTTCAGCTCTATGGCGCGGCTCGCGTGCGCTATGGCGCTCCCGACGTCGCCGGCCCAATGGCTCGTCTGGGCGAGCACATATTGGGCTTGCGGGTTTTCACTATCGAGCGCTACCGCCTGAAGGGCAGATTCTCGTGCCTGGCGCACCAATGGAGCGAAGTCCTCGACGGAGCCGTAATCCCATTGCACGATCAGCGAGCGGGCGAGCCCGAGGTGGGCGTCCGCGAGGTTGGGATCGAGCAGCAGCGCTTGTTTGAACAAGCCGTAGGCCGCCTTGCCATCGGCCGCAGTGCCCTTGTTTACGTGCCAGAAGCCGCGCTGGCAATAATCCCAGGCGCCCATGTGCTCCGGCCGCTTCGCGATAACGCGCTGGCTTTCGGCGCGGGACAGCGCTGGCTCGATCGCGGCGGCGACACGCGAGGTGATGTCGTCCTGCACCGCGAAGATGTCAGTCAAATCGCGGTCGTAACGCTCGGCCCAGAGATGGGTCCCGGTGGCAGTATCGATCAGCTGGCTGGTGATACGCACACGCTGCCCGGCCCGGCGCATGCTGCCCTCGAGGACATAGCGGACACCAAGGTCGCGGCCGACCTCCTTTAGGTCGACGGATTTTCCTTTATAGGCGAATGTGGAATTGCGGGCGATGACGAGAAACCAACGCCATTTCGACAAAGCAGTGATAATGTCCTCGGTGATGCCGTCGACGAAATATTCTTGCTCGAGATCGCCGCTCACGTTCTTAAACGGCAGGACGGCGATCGAAGGCCGGTCGCGCAGCGGCCGTGGCGCCGCCGTCTCCGTCAGGATTGAAGGCCCGCCGGCCTTCTCGGCGAGAAGGATGCGATAGGCGCGCACCGGCCGGGCGATATTTTTGACCTGCTGCTCGCCCATGTCCTCGAACGAGATGGCGAGCTTGTCGCGCACCTGATCCCGCACCACCCGGCTGACGCAGATGCCGCCCGGCTCGGCCAAGGCTTCAAGGCGCGCCGCGACGTTGACACCGTCGCCGAAGATGTCGTTCTCGTCGATGATGATGTCGCCGATATTGACGCCGATGCGGAAATCGATGCGCCGTTCCGCCGGCACGCCCTTGTTGCGCGCGGCCATCTCACGCTGCACCTCGACCGCGCAGCGAACCGCATCGACCACGCTCGCGAACTCGCTGAGCAGACCGTCGCCCGTAGTGTGGACGATGCGGCCGCGGTACTCCTTGATCTTGGGGTCGGCAACCTCGCGCCGCAGCATCTTCAGCGCAGCGAGCGTGCCCTCCTCATCCGCCCCCATCAGGCGCGAGTAGCCTGCGACGTCGGCCGCCAGAATCGCCGTCAGGCGCCGCTCGACCTGTTCGTCAGCCATGGCCGCCGTCCATACAAAGTAGACAAGGCTACGTCGTGGCGCTTGCAGGCGCCAGTCAAAAGGTGCTCCCGATTTCAGCCGTGTCAAACAAGCTGCTGAGCCAGAGGCGGTATTAGTTGGCCACGGTTGACTGCAAGCACAGCTAGGAGAAGCTGGTCGACGGACAGTTGAGTGACTCCACATCGATTGATACGAAACAGCCGAAACGAGGCTTCGCCTACCTCGACCACCGAACCGCCCCAACAACCGCCTGGAAAAGACAACAACGGGCGCGGTGTGCTTAATCCCGCAACGTCACTCCTGACTCCCACCCTCACCAGCTCAACCAGCAGCTTTACCAACCCGCCGGGCCGCCGAAAATTAGCGATCCCCTAAAACTGCCTTAAACGAGCGCACCCCAGGATCGCCGTGTAGACCGTTGCGAGGCGCTCTCGGGCGCATGAGCTCTCGGGCCTCCTCAGCCCGTTTCACCACAAGAGGGCACAGATGCAACAGAAAATGCAACGACGCACGTTCATCCGGGGCGCAGGTCTGGTCGCGGGTACAGCCTTTGCCGCGACCATCACTCAAATATCCGCTCTAGCCGAGGCCACATCCAACGCAGGACGCAGACTGATGAGTTATGACATCAAGCCTCTCCCCTTCGATCCGAAGAACATCAAAGGGTCCTTCCGAAAAACTATTGGTCAGCCATGACGAGAATAATTACTCAGGTGCTGTGAAGCGGCTCAACACACTGACCGCACAACTCGCCGAGCTCGACTTCGCCAAGACCCCGGTGTTTGTCATCAATGAGCTGAAGCGTGAGGAGTTGATCGCCGCAAATTCCATGATTCTGCACGAGCTGTATTTCGACGGCCTGGGCGGGAGTGGAGCACCGAGCGGCACCCTAGCCGATGCCATTGCTCGCGATTTCGGAAGCACCGATCGATGGCGAACCGAGTTTGTTGCCATGGGCAAGGCAATCGGCGGCGGCGCGGGTTGGGTGCTCTTAACATACTCGCCGAGGGGTAAGCGCCTGATAAATCAATGGGCCGCCGACCATACGACGACGCTCGCCGCTGGACGGCCGATCCTCGCGCTCGACATGTACGAGCACTCCTATCACAGCGATTACGGTGCGAGAGCAGCCGCCTACGTAGACGCCTTCATGGACGTGATCCGCTGGGATAACGCGTCCAATTTGTATGACCGCTACAGCGGCGAAGGCTGAGGCCTCATTTGTCAACTGGCCGAGGTAGACCGGTAGGCGAAAGCGACGCGACTCTAGTCGTCTGAAGAGGTTCAAAACTGATGCGCCATCTCGATAGCGCCGCCGCGCAGGCGAACCCGTTTCTGGTAGTCGTCGCCATCGGCCTTGCGACACTCACGGTTACTTCTTTTTCGGTGCTAGCCATTAAGGACGCGCTACCGCCGATCACGCGGATTAGTTGCCCTGTGCCCACATCGGCATCGCAGGGCGCCGCTCAATCCGTAACGACGAAAGTGTCGAGCAGGAAAGTCATAACCAGTGCCTTCGATAGCGCGATCTCCGATCGCCCTGTCGGGAATCTATAGATGAGCGAGAGAGCAGTCGGATTGGCAGAAATTGTAGGCGTCTTTCTTAAGATCGGAGCAATGAGCTACGGCGGACCCGCCATCATGGGAATAATGCAAACCGAAATTCAGGAAAAGCTTCAGTGGATCTCCAAGCCAGAGTTCGTCGAAGGGCTTGCGTTGGTGAATATGTTGCCGGGGCCGGGCGCGACCCAGCTCGGTATATTTATCGGCCATGCAAAGGTGGGCCTGGCCGGCGGCATTATTGCCGGCATTTGCTTTATCCTGCCGGCCTTTCTGATCATGCTTGCTCTCTCAGCCGCGTATGTTGCCTTTGGAACGCTCCCCTCGATGAGAAACGCGTTCTACGGCATTGGTCCGGTTGTCGTCGGCATATTTGCTACGTCTGTGTATCGCCTGGGCAAGGGGACGATCAGGGACCGTTCACAAATTGCGATCGCTATTGCCACTGCGATCGTGATGTTCTTCACGCCGATCGGCCTTGTCATGCCCCTCATGGCCGCAGGATGTGTTGGAATAGCGCTCTTCGATTCGCGCCGGACCGGGTTGATCGGCCTATCCGTCCTAGTCGCTGCGTTTGGTACTTATTACCTGATTGATACTTTTCTCGCCGAACTGATTGTGCCAACTGTAAATCTGCCGCAGCAATCGAATGCAACTTCCCCAGGTTTATGGGAGTTAGGAACGTTTTTCTTCAAGGTGGGAGCCTTTACATTTGGCGGTGGTCTTTCGATGCTCGCCTTTATACAGGAGCAGGTGGTCAATCAATTCGGTTGGTTGACGCCCAAAGAGTTTGTCGATGGCTTAGCCCTTGGCCAGCTCACACCGGGCCCGATCCTAATGCTCGCCGCGTTTATCGGTTTCAAGCTCGCTGGGACGACGGGGGCGGCCGTCGCCGGATCGGCAATCTTTTTGCCATCCTTCCTGATGATGCTCTCTGTGCTGCCGCTTTTGCGTAAACTGAAAGACCTTCAATGGCTCAGGGCCTTCATGCGTGGGATAGGACCCGCGGTGATCGGCGCTCTCGCCGTTTCGCTCGTGCAGATGGCTCCACACGCTGCCCCGGATATCTTCACCTGGGTTCTACTCGCCCTATCGATCGGGATCATTCTGCTGTGCAATGTCGGACCGCTGCCAGTTATGGCTGGCGGCGGAGTTCTGGGACTACTGAGCAGAGGGAATCTGATAAAACGTCTAGAGGAATTCGTGCAGTGACGCCTTGCCTTATTGCGAACGCGCGAGGCTCATAGGATGCGGCGATGTCGGATGCAGGAGTCCAGACATGAACAGAATAAAGCAATGCGAATTCATCCGGGTCGGACGACTGGTAGCAACTCTGATGATTGCGCTACTTGCCGTGGTGCAGCCAAGCCAAGCGGAGGATGTCATGACGATAGAATTTGGGAAGTCTGCCGTAGGCGCTCTCCCGCCGGGTTTCAGCACGGGCTTGACCGGCCGCGGCAAGGCCGTCGCCTGGACGGTGCTTGAGGACCCGAGCGCACCGAGCGGTCGCGCGCTTGCCGAGATCAGCGGCGACACGACCGACTACCGGTTCCCGCTCGCGATTTACGATGATCAACGGCAGACCAATGTCGCCGTCACTGTCCACTTCAAACCCGTCGCCGGCAGGGTCGATCGCGCCGCTGGGATTGCGCTCAGGCTTCTAGATCCCGACAATTACTACATCGCCCGCGCGAACGCCCTTGAAGACAACGTCCGGTTTTACCGCGTAGTCAAGGGCGACCGGCATCAGATCGAGGGCGTGTCGCTCAAAATCCCCTCCGACATCTGGCAAGTCCTTGGATTGCGTGCCGAAGGGGACAAGTTCACGGTCACGCTCAACGGGAAGGAGCTGTTTGCTGCAACCGACCGGACGTTTACCGGGCCTGGCCGGGTCGCGCTATGGACCAAGGCTGACAGCGTGACCCATTTCGACCAGATTACAATCATGCCGCTGCAGTAGCCGAGCAGGCTGAACAGGTCCTCGGCCCTGTGGCGCGGACCCAGTTGTAGACGCCTGCTGTTTAGGGGCGACGATGCCCCGTATCGTGGAGATGGTGAGGCTCAGCGGCGCCTCTGCGCGACCGCTTTCAAGCTGCCTCGTTCGGACATCGCTTGTGCTGTTGGCCTTGGCGGTAGCCTCATGCTGTGGCAAGAACAAGCTCGTCGAACAGACGAGAAGCTGACCGCGGGTCGAGTCGGGATGAACGCATTCGCGGCTATCGTGTTACATCATCGCCTTGATGACAGTCGCGGTCAGCATCAGTCTGGTGGTGCTGGTTCGGGATCCGTCCGTCCAGCGTGCAGTAAGACTACCTTAAATCAGATCGATCAGCAGTTCCGCGCAGCCAGGTACACCCAGCGAGAGCCTGTGTAGATCGTGCCTGGTTGCCTTAGGGAGGATCTGATGAAGCGTCATCGGCTGTTATCGGTGTGCGGGATCGTCGCTGCATGGTTGGCGTTGCCGGGCGGCGTCCAGGCTCAGGAGCGCGGGGTCTTGCACGTGGCTCTCGCAGGAACCATGGAACAGGTAATTAGTCGCCACATCGGGCCCGCCTTCACGGCCGCCACCGGTTTTACTCTCGATGTCACTCGTCAGTCATCCGTGGCACTTGCAAACCGGATCGTCTCGGGCGAGCTGAAGCCAGACGTATATATCAGCTCCGATGCAAACGTCATGGAGCTTGTCATGGGTCCGGCCAATAACGATCGGGCCCGCTGGTACCTGCCAATCTTGCGCTCGAGAACAGTGATCATGCACGGTACACAAAGCCGCTTCAATAACGACATCGAAGCGGTGAGAGCGGGTAAACTGCCTTGGTACGAGTTGATGCAGCGCCCCGGTCTAGTGCTCAAGCGGCCCAATCCCACGATCGATTCCGGCGGATACCGCGCCATATTCGTGTTTGATCTGGCCGAACGGCTCTACAATCTCCCTGGCCTAAAGCAGCGAGTCTTAGGAGACGACGATAACGAGAGTCAATACTTTGATCGAACTAAGGAGTTCCCCCTAATCCGCGACGGACGCATCGACGTTTTCCTGACCTACATCACAAATCCATTGGTTGAAGGATTGCCGTTTCTCGATCTTCCCGAGGAGATCGATCAGAGTAACCCTGCGATGCAGAATTGGTACGCAACGGCGAGCTACACAAATCCGCGTGGGCAGACATTCCGCGGCACCTACGCGGCCTATGCTGTGACGATACTCGTTGCATCGGCAAGCCCAACGGAAGCCGAGGCATTCGTCCGCTTGCTTCTGTCCGAGAAGGGGATGACGATGTTCGAGCGAGCGGGCTTTTACCGTTTCAAAGAGCTGCGTGCTGCGGGGGACGAGACAGCAATGCCACAGTCGATTCGGTCGTTGATCAAAGGGCAGTGTGTACATTGATTCTGATGCCAGATGAATGTCAGGTCGACGATCCCTTCAAGAACTGTGCTGTTAGGTAGGGTACTTCAGTCGCAACCGATGCGGGTGCCCCTAGGTGGGCAATCCCGAGTAGCAGAGATCAGTAGAGACGAGCCCGTGCGTTTGTTGGTAATCGAAGATGAAGACCGGCTGTCCGGCATATTGAGGTCGAAGCTCGGGGACGCCGGCTTTGCCGTCGACATTGCCGGCTCCGCAGCCGACGCCGAGGCCGCGCTCGAGCTGATCAATTATGATGTCGCGGTCCTTGATCTCGGCTTGCCAGACGGCGATGGTCTTGGCGTCTTGGCGACTCTACGGCGGCTCGGCAGAACGCTGCCGATCCTGATTCTGACCGCCCGGGATGCCGTCGAGGACAGGGTCGGCGGCCTCAATGCCGGGGCCGACGATTATCTGACCAAGCCCTTCGCGATGACCGAGTTGATCGCCCGGATCAAGGCTCTCCTACGCCGTCCCGGTGGTGCGCTGGGAATAACGCTCGACGCCGGAAATGTCAGGCTCGACACAGTCGGGCGGGAGCTCACGGTTGCCGAGACGCCCGTCAATTTGTCCCGCCGGGAATTTGCGATCCTCGAGCAGATGATGAGGCGGTTCGGGCGCATCGTGCCGAAAGCCGTTCTGGAGGAGAAGCTTTACGGCATCGACGAGGAGCCCGACTCGAACCCGATTCCCGTGCATGTCCACCACCTGCGTCGGCAGCTGCAGACCGCAAATGCCAGCTTGGCGATCCACACGATCCGCGGCGTCGGCTACATCCTTACCGAAAACAAGGAATGAGCCGCCGCATCAAATCGCTCCAGCTCCGCCTGACCATCGAGCTCGCCGCCCTGTTCTTGATCGCGAGTTGCCTGGCTGTCGGTGGGTTGATCTACAGCGCCTCGCTGACCGCCGGATCGCTGGCCGACCGCGAGCTCGGTCTGCGCGCCGAGGACTTGGCCCGTCACGTTTCGCTCGACCAGACCGGGACGCCTCGGCTCGAGCTCCCGCCCGACTTGAGGGACGCCTATAACGCGGCGGCTCAGCAATCGGTTTTTGCGATCCGGGACAAGGAAGGGCACCTTGTCGAGGCATCAACTCCCGAATTCGGCGCGATGATAGGCCGGTGGCCGACCGCGGATACCGAACCTAGTTATTTCCAATTGAGCAGGTTTGGGCCTTCGGGGCGGGACTATTCGGGCATCAGTGTGCGACTCGACAGCGCGGCAGGAACGCTATCGGTGCTGGTCGCCCAGGTTGCGGGCGGCGACCAGCTGGTTCATTCGATCCTGCGCGAATTCGTGTTCGATATCGCGTGGTACGTGCCGCCGTTCGTCGCCGTTGCTTTGCTGCTCGCCACCTACAGCGTCCGCCGAAGCCTGCGGCCTTTGCGATCGGTATCCGCCCAGGCAAGCGATATCGGCCCGGGATCCATCTCGATCCGCCTGCCGGAGGCCGATGTGCCGACCGAAGCGCTGCCGCTGGTTGTCGCGGTTAATCGTGCACTCGACCGGCTCGAACAGGGGTTCACCATTCAGCGCCGGTTCACCGCAAATGCGGCGCATGAGCTGCGAACACCGCTCACCATCATTACGGCCCGGCTGGATAGCCTTGAAGGCAACGGCCAGTTGTCCGCGCTGAAGGAAGAGGTCACGCGGATGAACCGGCTGGTCGAGCAGCTCCTCTGCGTCGCGCGTCTCGACTCGGTAGCACTCGATGTCTCGTCACCGGTCGATTTGCGCGGGATCGCCCAAGAGGTAATCGGCTCCATGGCGCATCTGGCGCTGGCCGCCGGCCGGACCATTGCCCTGATCGGCGCCGACCACCCGGTCGTTATCACCGGTAACGCTGCCGCGATTGGGGACGCGCTGCGCAATCTGGTCGAGAACGCGCTTGCGCATACGGCACCCGGGAGCGAGGTGATCGTCGAGGTCGGTCGCGACGGTGCAATCAGTGTTCAGGACAGTGGACCGGGCATACCAGTCGAGGACCGACCGCGCATCTTCGACCGCTTCTGGCGCGGCAAGGGGGTGAGAACCGAAGGAGCCGGGCTTGGATTGGCGATCGTCATGGAGATCGTTCGGGCGCATGGCGCCGCCATCGCGGTGAGCGACCACGCTCCCAGCGGGGCGCGCTTCGAACTCCGGTTCCGACCTGCCTGACCCCGCCGGATGAGGGCGACCAGATGCCCTGCAGCGCGCGAGACATGTCCCTCCTCGCTGGCTAGAGTTCCCCGTCAAACGGACGAGGCCGTTGCCATGACCGAGACGGTGGATGCGAGACGCGTTGAGGATCGGGTCACGCTCGGAGCGCTGTTTGTCGGCTTCCTCAAGGTCTCCCTTCTCGGGTTCGGCGGTGGGCTCGTCTGGGCACGCCGCATTGCCGTCGAACGACAGCGATGGGTAGACGATCAGGAGTTCGCCGAAATCTTGACCCTATGCCAGTTTATGCCGGGACCGAATATCGTCGGCATAACGATTTGCGTCGGATCGAGGCTCCGTGGGCCGGTCGGGGCGGTCGCCGCGGTCGCAGGGTTCATCTTGATACCTTGGACGGTGGGTTTGGCGTTCGGCAGTCTTTGCCTGCACTACGCCTACCTCCCGATCCTACAGAACATCCTCGGCGGGCTTTCCTCGGCGGCCGCCGGCCTGATGATCGCGACGGGGATCAGGCTGTTGATGCCGCACCGCAGCCGTCAAACGGCGCTCCTCTTTGCCGCCCTCGCTTTCACCGGCATGGTGGTCGCGAAGCTGCCGCTGCTCGGCGCCGCTCAGCATCGCTGTCGCCGGCATCACAAGCGCAAGAGCAAGAACGTTATGAAAGATCCCACCGCGTCTCTCGTACTGGCCGCGCATCTCGCGTTGCTCTCATCGATCAGTTTTGGCGGCTTCCCCACGGTTCTCCCCGATGTGCGCAACCTCGTCACCGCTAACGGCTGGGCCACGGACCAGGAGTTCGCCAATTTTTTCGCAATCTCACAGGTCGTGCCCGGGCCCAATATGATCCTGATGATGAGCTTCGTCGGGTTGAAGGTAGGGGGAATACTGGGCGCGATCACCAGTGCGCTCGCGACATTCGGGCCACCCTGCCTGATGTATTACACCTCTTATCGTCTGTGGGACCGGTTCCGCGATCGGCCGTGGCAACAGATCGTACGCCGCGGCCTTGCCCCATTGACGATCGGGCTCGTCATCGCAGGCGGCTACGTGATGGCCCGAGCCGCGGATATCGGGTGGCAGAGGGCGTTGGTTACGGCGGTTGCGATAGGGATGATGCTAGGGACGCGCCTCAATCCACTGTGGATTCTAGCGGCAGGGGGAGTATTGGGCGGCCTCGGCTTCGTGTGAGGTGTGACGAGAACCGTTAGAGGGCGGTCGGAACGCTCGTCCAGCCCTGCCAACCGACATAAAACCCTGGGCCGATCATGACGATGCTGGAGAGATAGGGCAGGCGTTGCGCAAGCTCGCCCAAGCCCGACCAGCGGCGCGAAAAAATGGCGCATTCCTACGCGGCGATCATTCCCGCTGCGACCAAGGTGATCGCTAATCCGATGCTGAAACACAAGACCAAAGCGACGCCGAGCCAGATCCGGTTTACCTGAAGGCACAGCACCAGCACTGCGATCGCCGCCGAGCACGGGATCAGCCCGCCCGAGAGCCCGAACATGACGATCTGACCCGTGGTCACATTTCCGGAGGCGAACCGGCGCCGGGTCTGGTCGGCATGGGCCAGCTCATGGGCGTCCTGCTGTGTGTGATGGTGGCCCTGGCATTGATGATGCGCATGCTGACGTACTGCGGGGCGCAGCGGCAGTTGCTCGCGCCAGGTTCGCCGGAGCATCCACGGAGCGATCGCCATGATCAGGAAGGCTGATGCCATCTGGAAATAGGGCTCCGCAAGGGCGCCATCGTATTGGCTGCCGAAATGCATGCCGATCGGGGCCACAACCCAGACTAGCGAGGTGTGCGAGACCGTCGCCGCGAGCCCCAGGAGCACCGTCTGCGCTACAGTGCCCCCGACCGCGCGACAGGCGCGACATGGGTCGACCGATGCCCCGTCGACCCCGGAGCCGCGGACGCCCTAACGCGTCGGAGGCGGTTGCGCGCTTCGAGGATTTCTGTTTCGTGGTCCTACGCACGATCCTCGGCATGAAACTCGCAGAATTTCTTGCCGTGCTTGACGGTCCCGGTAGGCGGCACACCGTGTCCTGCTTGCGGCGATCCGGTTCGCGGCGGCGGGGGGCGGGGGTTCTCAACCTCCTCGGCGTTGCCGGTTAAAGACCCGCTGCTGCTATAAATCTCCAACAGGCGGCGCGGCCCCGCGAACATGGTCAGGGAAACATCAGGATGATCGATTTATCTGTTCTAATCGAGAGGGCCGAGCGCGACCGACTTGTTCTCGCGTTTGGTCTGATGGTGCTCGGTGGGCTGACGACGCACTTCTTGTTGAAGAACCGCCCGTTCGCCCGGGCGATCATCCGCGTCATATTCTTGATTCTTCTGACCGTCGTTCTGGTAAGCGCGGATATCGTCCCCTACCGGCCGCTGCGCTTCACCGGAACGCCATTCCTCGACGCGGTGCATGGCGCTCTGAAGGTCGCTTGGTGGCTATTCGCAGCCTGGTTCCTGGTCGGCTTTCTGCGCGCCTTCGTTATCGTCGAACATCGACCGCGCGAGGGCAAGCTGATCCAGGACTTGCTGGCGGGTCTGATTTATCTCGTCGCCGCCTTTGCCATCATCGCCTATGTTTTCGATCTCCCGATCCAGGGTCTGCTCGCGACCTCGGGGGCGGTCGCGATCATCCTAGGCCTCGCACTCCAGAGCACGCTGGGCGACGTGTTTTCCGGCGTTGTGCTGAGTTTCAGTCGACCCTACCGACCGGGCGACTGGATCAGTCTCGAAGGCGGAACCGATGGCCGGGTCATCGAAATGAACTGGCGCGCGACGCATGTCCTGACCGGACGGCGCGATCTCGCGATCGTTCCCAACAGCACGATCGCCAAGTCGAAGATCGTCAACGTCAGCTCTCCCTCCGGGATTCATGGGGTGACGATCACCGTTCAGCTCGACGCCAAGACGCCGCCCGCGACCGGTACCGAGATCCTCGAGCACGCCATCTTGAACTGTCGGCTTATCGTCGCCACACCGGCCCCGAGCGTCACGATAAAGTCGATCAATGCCACCTGCACGGAATTCGAAATAACCTTCTTCGTCGAGGAGCTGGCCTCGTCGACGCGCGCGCAGAACCAATTATTCGATCTGATTTT
>Ga0306921_10002952_pt1 | contig 17158 bp, 21 predicted proteins | sample sta12Cox44000080_FD_203760 | JGI IMG/M metagenome (GOLD analysis project Ga0306921, IMG submission 203760) | Lab enrichment of tropical soil microbial communities from Luquillo Experimental Forest, Puerto Rico - statoxic.12C.oxic.44.000.080 (v2)... | ecosystem: Environmental > Terrestrial >... | reverse complement strand
TTGAGGCGAATGTCAAATCCAAAACCACACTAGACTCCAATATTAGCTAGTGTCCCTTTGGTTCTGACATTCGTAAACGAACCCACCGCGATATGATACGAATGTCAGAACCGGGACACTAGGCCGCGACCTTGCGCAAAAATGTCCGCTCCTCAGCCAGGATGAATTTGTGCTGTTCGGCAAAGGCGAAATTGGCCGCGCCCTCTGCATCCTCGCGCAGGCGGGCGCGATAGGCCTCGTAGGCGGCGAGACTTTCGCACGATACCAGCGCAAAGGCGATATTGTTGGTGCCCTCATGCGGCATGAAACAGCCGACCAAGTCGCCGCCGCAGCGCGGAATGATGGAAAGAAAGCGCTTCCAATAGTCTTCGAACTGGGCGCGCTTGAAGGGGTCGAGCTGGTAGCGGATGAAAACGGTGACGGCCATTTGAACAACTCCATGTTTCGATAGTGACCGAAGCATGCATACCCTCTTGCGTCACGCCAATGCTTCGGCTAATATCGAAGTATGAAAGCAGGTCCCGACATCGCCATGGTCGCCTCCCTGGTCGGCGATCCCGCGCGCGCCAACATGCTGACCGCGCTGATGGACGGCCGCGCGCTAACCGCAAGCGAGCTTGCGCAGGAAGCCGGCATCACGCCCCAGACGGCAAGCTCGCATCTCGCCAAGCTCGAGGCGGGCGGCCTCCTCGAGCCGGAAAAGCAGGGTCGCCATCGCTACTATCGCCTTGCCGATCCCGATGTTGCTGGCGTCCTGGAAGGGCTCGCGGGGCTCGCTGCCCGCGCCGGCCACATGCGCGTTCGCACGGGGCCGAAAGATCCGGCGCTGCGACGCGCGCGGATTTGCTACGACCATCTCGCCGGCGACCTCGGCGTGCAGATGCTTGACAGCATGAGGGCACAGAAGCTGGTGCGGCAGAGAAAGCAGGACATTGAGCTCACGCCGGAGGGCACGCGGTTCCTCGAGAAAAACCTGCAGATATCCCAGGACATGCTGGCCCACCCGCGACGTCCCGTCTGCAAGGCATGCCTGGACTGGAGCGAGCGGCGCCATCATCTTGCCGGCACGCTGGGGGCGGCCTTGATGGCGCGGTTTGGCGAGTTGAAATGGGCCGCGCGCGATAGCACGCCGGGCAGCCGCGTCGTCAATTTCACCCGCAGCGGCGAACGGCGCTTTGCGGAGCTGTTTCCGAACGGCAAATAGCGGTCAACAAGATTTCGCGCGAAACGCCATCAGGCGCCGCGCCCGCCCGTTATCGCCACTCTCCGTGATTGCGAAACTCGTTCAATACGCTGATCGTCCCAACCACGATCGAAGCGATGCCGATAGTGATGAAGAGCGCAGATTTCGGGCCGGCAATGATCCAGCCCAATCCAGCGCCGATTAATCCAAGAGAAATGATGTACGCCAGTATCGTGTCGCCCATTCCGTTAGTCCCTTTCCCGCACAGACGCTTATAATTGCCCTGACTTCACCGAGCCTGGCCTTGCGCCAGATCAAGGCGCGATCCTGCCAGCATCTCAAAATTTTGCTGCAACCGATTGGCAGCCGTCAATAGCGGCGTCGGCGCGAGCAAGCAGGGATGACGGGACAGTCAAGACCGAGCGCATTTGCGGCCTTGAGATTGGTGACCAGATCAACACCAGGCAAGTGAGGGAGTGCATTCATGAAAAAAAATTACATCGACATTACCAAGCGCATTTCCGGCGATTTGCGAAAACTGCGCCAGGACATCCCCGATACTATGAAGGCCTTCTCGGCGCTGGCGCAGGCGGCTGGCCGCGACGGTGCCCTGGACAGGAAGACCAAAGAACTGATCGCGCTTGGAATCGCGATTGCAACGCGCTGCGACGGCTGTATCGGGTTTCACATGGAAGCACTGGTCAGGCTCGGTGCCACCCGTGAGGAGGTGGAGGAAACCCTCGGCATGACCATTTATATGGGCGGCGGGCCGTCGCTGATGTACGCGGCGGACGCCATCTCAGCCTTCGAGGAATTTCAGGCGCAGGTGGGCGTTGCCGCATGACCCATCCGACGCTTGGTCGAGGCTCGGGCTGAGGGCGCGCTAAAAATGCAAGGTCCGGACCACACCAAGGCTGAGTGCGAGGGGCCGAGTCGCCCGTTTGATTTAGCTCAAACCATCGCCAAGCCGATAAGTTCTATTTGGCCACCGGGCGGTGGGAGGCCTTTTCCGTGGTGAAGGTCATTCTGATGGTTGGCGTTATCTTGATGTTGTGGTCATCAAATGCGACGGCACAGGAAAGATTGGCAGTAGGGCATTGCGTAGCCGACCTCAGGAAGTTCTGCCCAGGGGTTCCACCGGGAAACAACGCGCTCCGGGACTGCATGAGGGAACACATCCGCGAAGTCTCATTTCCATGCCTGGTGACGCTTGCCAAGTTCGCTGAGGTTCGCAGGTCTCACAATGACTGCAGCGCCCACCTTCAGCAACAGTGCGCAGGTGTCGAGCGTGGAGGTGGACAGTTCGGTGCTTGCCTGAGGTCCGCTGTCGCTAGCCTAAGCGATACTTGTAAAGATGCTCTTGCGCGAGCGGTCCGCCGCGCTGGCCGGTTGCCGTGATGGACGGTTATCGGTGACAAGAGGAGGTCCGGTAGTGTTTAGGAGGTTCTGATTTGCGCGCGTTAGTTTTGGCTGGGATGTCGCGAACGCTATCTATTGGAATGCTGATGTTCGCTTTTCTATCAGCCAACGTGTGTTGGGCTCAAAACAAAGCTGATGAACCCGCCTTCCCGTTTACAAAATCCATATATCGATGGGACTATTCTTGCCCGACCGGGATCAATTGCACTTTCGCTTGTCCCGGGCAAACAACCGCAGCCGACCACCTGAGCAAGTTGCGCTTGTACCTGGGAATTATGTCTATCGAGGGCGGCCAAACCGTTCCCGCTATCTTCTACGAATTCTCCACAAGAGAGTTTCCCCACGCGAGCGGTTTCAGCATAGCCTCAAGCCTCTCCAGCTTATCGTGCCGTGCTCTCGGCATGGTGTTAGATTATTCTGGTCCATCGAAATAGGTATGCGAACCGGGCGATGGTGCGGCGGATATAGATCAAACTTTAACTACATGGTTTAGAGAGCCTGCACACTAACGGACTACGATGCTCAAACGGTGCTCTCGCCTTAGGGGGAACACTATGAGCGATGCGAAATACCGACAATATCTTGAAACGCTCGGCGATGACGCGGTGCGCCATCAGCTCGATAATCAAATGTTGATGAGCGGCAGAGATGGAGTTGCACGCGCTTGGCTCGCCGAAAAAGCCATGGCGCGGGAGGATGCTCAGGACCGTCATCGCCGGATCATTCGGATCTTGGTTGTCGCTTTCTGGGTCGTCGCAGCAACCGTAGCCTTGCCGATCATTAAGTCTTGGATCGGATAGTCTTGATCGGGCCTCTCGTAAGCTCGTTGAGCTGGGCCGCGCCCGCTCAGTCGAGCGATCGGAGACATATTTCAGCAAGTTGTTGATCGACGTGAACGTGCGTCACGACTGACCACCCTTGTCCTCGTCGAGAGGAATCCGAGCGTCTGCCTCGAAGCGCGCTTTGCGCTTGCGGCCGAAGACCCAGATCACGATCCCTATGAACGCAACGACAAGGATAAGGAGGTAGATTGTCGCATCCATGGTTACTCTCCTTGCGATCGTCCCGTTGCGCGCCGCTTCGAGGCACCGAAACAGCGCGACCTGATCAGAAGCAGAGGCGCACGCGGCGCACGCGCCAAGCATGACCATCCCACAAGCGCTCGGTACGCCAGTAGCAGGGGCCGACCGGCTCTCCAACCGGGGCATCGACATAGCCCGACCAGTACGGATAGCCACCGGGTCCGGGATAAGTGCGCGGACCAGCATAAGCGGACGAGGCTACGGAAACAGCCAAAGTCGCGGCTGCAACGAGAGCCAATGACGTCTTCCTCATGGTGATATCCTTCCAATACGGCAAAGGCAAAGTTCCATATCGGGCTTGAATGTTCAATGAACATAGGCCCCACAATTGACGAGGAATCGTGAAGGCCACCGCGCCGCGCAAAAGCCATCATTTGGGCAAGCGCAAAGCTGAAGCGCGATCAGTAATGATGAATCCAGCCCTGCCTTCCATTTGGCGCAAACCCGGCCTATCTCAGATATACCCGATGACCGCCGACCAGCGGATGTACCTGGCTTGTGGCATCGGGGGCGAACCTCGGCGCTGGCGTGTCGAGGTTTTCGCTTTTCACGAGGCTGCAGCGGCCTCACATGAATGATGCGACCGGGCGCCAGCACGACACCATGATCGCTTGGCTAGACATTTCAACGGCCTGATTCTGCAAATTCCTCCGCCAGCACGAACGTTTCGCGCGTCCGGGAGACATCCGGCCAATCCCGATTGAAGTCAGCAACAAGCCGTTTCATGTCCTCGCCTTTCATCGCGCGATCGAGCGAGGCCTGGTCTGCGAACTGGTACGTCGCCTGATGAATGGCGGGATCGGTGAGACTCCAGAATCGCCAGGCCCTGGTTACGCCGAACGATCGGACGGCATCGGGCAGATGTTCCATCTGATACCACTTGTCGAAAGCCTGACGTTTGGCGGGGTCGCTGACGGTGGCACGGACGACGAAATAGGCAGCGGGCATAGTTTCCTCCGGCGTTGATCTGTTTGATGCTCACGATAGCGCACACTGCGCGCCAAACCTACCCTGATCGCGCCTGCCGGAATCACCTCGTAAGATCACACCGTTTTGCCGCATCTGCCGCGGCGTCATTCATGTTCCGGACAAACGCGAGGTATCGCTTTCTGACGGCGGCTTGATTTGGGTCAAGCCAGCGCCCGATTTTTTCGGGAGTGTGACAGATATTTTGAGAGCGTGACAAATTCGGAGAAAAAATGACGTCGTCATGCATCAAGCTGGAACCACAGCGAGAGGATGAAACGACATGCAGCACAATAATCTGAAAAAGCCGGCCGCAACGATCTCGAAGCTTGCCTTGACGTTCGTGGCGGCAAACATGATAGGCCTCTTCGGCGCTCGCGCCGAGGATCCCAAGGCGATGTTCAAGGAAATGTCCGACTACCTTGCCTCGCAAAGCGCGATTTCCTTCGATTACGATTCCAATCTGGACGTCGTGACAGTAGACGGCGAGAGGCTGGGTCTTGCGAGTTCCGGCACGTTGACCCTCAACCGCCCGAATAAACTCCACGCAACGCGCACCGGCGGGTTTGCCAATATAGAAGTCGCCTTCGACGGCACAGACCTGACCTTGCTTGGAAAGAACGTGAAGGTGTTTGCCAAGGTCCCGGTGCCCGGGAACATCGACCACCTGGTAGACGAATTGCGCAACACTTATGGACGTCCGGTCCCCGCGGCCGACTTGTTGATGTCAAATCCGTACGAACAGCTTATTCCGCTGGTCAAGGAGGCCAAGGATTTGGGCAGCGGCGTGATCGGCGGCGTCGAGTGCGATCACCTTGCCTTCAGAACCGACGAGGTCGATTGGCAAATCTGGATCGCGCAGGGAACTCGCCGCTACCCCTGTCGCTACGTCATCACCAGCTCGCACACGCCGGGCTTGCCCGCCTACACCATCGATGTCCGCTCGTGGAAAACGGGCGCCGAGGTTGCAGACAACTTTGCCGTATCCATCCCTGCGGGTGCCACACAGCTGAAGATCGTCGAGTTGACTGATTTCGACGACGTTGGCGGCATCTACAAGACCAAACAGGAGAAGTGAGTATGGGCAAGCACATAGCAATATTTTTCCTTGCCATGATCGCCGCCGGCATTTGTCTTGCGATAAGCGAGCGGGCCTATGAGGGAAACCGGACAGGGCTCTTGTCGAGTGCGCAAGCCGTCGTGGGACGTCCCTTGACGCCGGTGAGCGTGGCGGGGGTTGCACGCAGGACGGCACGTCGCTGCGCGGCCGGAGTCTATTACTGCTAGCGAACGATCCGGGAAAAGCTCGCCCCGCAACTGGAGTGCGGGGTGGGCTTGGGCTTTCCTCGTGACAAACGCAGAGCGTTTGCAAGCGCGAGACGGCCGTGTCCAGTAAACACTAGAAAGCGGCACTCAACATCAGTTCCAAGCGAATTCGAGTTGGTCGTGGCGCCTCTCGGCCCAGCGCCCCCGTGGCTTAAGATTTGCTTCAGAACTTAGGGGAACGCCCTCGACACCCCCAGGCAAAATTCGATCTAAAAATAAGATCAAACCAGATACACGACCATTCTCGTTCCTTAAAATCGTATTTTGGGGAATTAGGACGTTCAACGAACGAGCACCCAAATTATTCAGTAAACTCGTTGCGTCCCCTTCCATTCTAAGCAAGAAGAATTGAACCTCGTAGTTGGTTTCTTCACCGACCGACCGTGACAACACCGGTCCATACCGCACTTCCCCAGTCAGTGGTTTAAGGCTTAGGTCAGTCATATTTCGGATCGAAGGAACCTCCTCCCATAATTCACGATATGCAGCTCGCATTAAATTGCCTTGATCTCGATCCTTCAGGTGCCCCCGATCAGATTGACATCCTTCCATTTCAGGTTCCTTCGGACCAGCAGACAAACGATTCCGTTCACCAACAATTTGATGACAACAAAACCGCCGCGTGAGACTCTAAGCCCTGTTTGCATTGCCTCAATCAACGTTGGTCTAGCTTACTACGGAGAATCGCCAAGGACCACGGTTCAAGGTTGAGCGCCTCCGCTTTTTCTTTGAGTTCGGCCCAAGAAAAAAATTCTCCGGCTCGGCTCGGCCCGCGCCATCTTCTAAACTCCTTCTTCCTTAGGCCGTCTGCGGTGTGCTCGCTGTCAATATCGACCTGAAACACCGTGGCGAAGTGGCGTCGGCTATTTTCATCCTCTCGATCCCAACAGTAGCCGATTGGCTTCATCGGAAAATGGCGTCCCAAAAACAAAGACCTCGCGATCCGAGCCAATAACGCTTTCTCTAATACGGCTACACTTGGCGCTGCTCCGTCGTCATTGACCGTATGAGTGGCCTCTAGAATAGTGGTTTTACCATAAAGACGATACTTAGGATCAGGTTCCTTTCGTTGAAAGACAAACACCTTATCTTCGTAAGTCAATATTCCGGCGGGAATGATCTGGACCAAGCCATCATCCGATTCAGCCTGAGAACGGCGGACAAATGTTCCGGATTTACTAATGCACGCGGCAGCCTTCGACGCCGCGCCTGCTTCGAAGTTTCCGCTTTGATCCATTGGCAAGTCGGCCAAGCACTCTTTTGGAACTACAAGAATTTCAGGGTCCAAGAATTCCTGCAGACTATCCAATATCTTGCTGGCGAGCGCGGTGTTTGATTCCTTAACCTTGTTGCCAGACGTGTCGTGTAAGAAGATTCCGTCGAACTTTTCATTGTATTTCTCATACGCGGAACGAACCGAGCTGGATAAAACCTCAAGAGCTCGTTCATTCATAATGCTTCCCGTCTTAGTCGTAATGCGCTGATTGTTCTCGCGATCCAAGGCTTCCTTCGCCGGAACGTTCATCACAACCACTAGGTCAATCAGCGTGCGCCATCGCTCAAGCAGCAAAAAGCTGTCGATTGTCCCAGCTTCGTCTGAGGTGATCTCTCCGCGCTGGAGTTGAAGGGTAAGCCAAACGAGCGAATCGAATATACCACGATCAACAATGATGATATCGGCTTCGGCTTCTACGTTGGCTAGCAATTCCGCCAACATCGAGCAGGCGCACCAAGTGTTGAAGAATAGGTGCCCTTTCATGCGGATCGGACAAACAGCGGCCCGCTCAGCTAAAACGTGAACCCGAAAGCCATTCCGGCTGAAGAAATGCCGAACGGCCTCTACAGAAGTACTCTTTCCGGACTTTGGTGTGCCGGCAAACTCAATTACGAACGCGCGATGCGCGAATGGCAGCGTCGTGTGGAGCTGCGCAAGGCGACTTTCTAGGCCACTTACTGTTTCTTGAATTTCCTGCATGGAGATACCCCAGCCGTGTCATGGCATCCTCCTCTACATTAACGTGTAGCCATAAGTATCACAACGGCAGATTGTCGTGCTTTTTCGCGGGCATCTCGACATGCTTGTCGCGAAGCATCGCGAGCGCGCGGACGATGCGACGGCGCGTCGAGTGCGGCATGATGACATCGTCGATGTAGCCGCGCTCGGCGGCGATGAAGGGTGACAGGAAACGATCCTCGTATTCCCTGGTCCGTGCCGCAATCTTGTCGGGATCGCCCATATCGGCGCGGAAGATGATCTCGACCGCGCCCTTGGCGCCCATGACAGCGATCTGCGCGCTTGGCCACGCATAGTTCATGTCGGCGCTGATTTCCTTGGATGCCATGACGTCGAAGGCGCCGCCATAGGCCTTGCGCGTGATCACGGTAACCAGCGGCACCGTGCATTGCGAATAGGCAAACAGCAGTTTCGCACCGTGCTTGATCAGCCCGCCATATTCCTGCGCAGTGCCCGGCAGGAAGCCGGGGACATCGACAAAGGTAACGATCGGGATGTTGAAGGCGTCGCAGAAGCGCACGAAACGCGCAGCCTTGCGCGAGGCGTCGCTGTCAAGCACGCCCGCCAGCACCATCGGCTGGTTGGCGACAAAGCCCACCGTGCGGCCTGCGATGCGGCCAAAACCGGTGACGATGTTCTTTGCGAACATCTCCGAGATTTCGAAGAAGTCGCCTTCGTCAACGACCTTCAGGATCAGTTCCTTCATGTCATAGGGCTTGTTGGGATTGCCGGGGATCAGCGTGTCAAGCGACATATCGACCCGCTCGATGTCGTCGAAGCTCGGCCACTCCGGCACGCCGTCGGTGTTATTGGATGGCAGGAAGTCGATCAGCCGGCGCATTTGGAGGAGCGCCTCGACGTCGTTCTCGAACGCGCCGTCGGCGATCGAAGATCGCGTGGCGTGCACGGAGGCGCCGCCGAGTTCCTCGGGCGTCACGATCTCGTTGGTGACGGTTTTCACCACGTCAGGCCCGGTCACGAACATGTAGCTCGTGTTCTTCACCATGAAGATGAAGTCGGTCATGGCGGGCGAGTAGACATCGCCGCCGGCGCACGGCCCCATGATCACGGAAATCTGCGGGATCACGCCAGAGGCAACGACGTTGCGGCGAAACACATAGGAATATCCGGCCAGCGCGGCCACCCCTTCCTGGATGCGCGCGCCGCCGGCGTCGTAGAGACCGATGATCGGCGCCCGCGCCTTCATCGCCATGTCCTGCAGCTTGGTAATCTTCAACGCATGCGTTTCCGACAGCGAGCCGCCAAACACGGTGAAATCCTTGGCAAACACAAACGCCTTGCGGCCGTTTACGGTGCCCCAGCCGGTGACGACACCATCGCCGGGTACCCTGGTCTTCTCCATGCCGAATTCGGTCGAGCGATGCTCGACGAACATGTCGAATTCCTCGAACGATCCCTTGTCGAGCAGAAGCTCGACGCGCTCGCGAGCGGTGAGCTTGCCGCGCGCATGCTGCGCCTCAATTCGCTTTTTCCCGCCGCCGAGCTTTGCTCCGGCGCGGCGTTCCTCAAGGGCATCCAGAATATGCTTCATTGACCTTTACCCGCGCTCCCAAAAGACCGGTTTGGGAACTTCTAACACGGCCATTTCCGAAGCGGAAACCGCCTTTCCGCCCCATTTGGCGATACAAAGACCTCGGCCAAGGAGGGCTTGCGATGATGACGACCGCAACCGAAGCCGCCGGCAGCGTGACAGGCGGGCTCAGGCTCATGCTGCGGCTGGAGGGCCTCGCTTTGTTTGCAGCCATGGTGCTCTTGTATGTGCATTGGGGCGCTTCGTGGTGGTTGTTCGCCCTTCTGTTTCTGGCACCGGACTTCAGCTTCATCGCCTACCTGGCCGGCCCCAAAATCGGCGCCTTGGTCTACAATGCCGCGCACAGCACAATGGCGCCGATCGCGCTGATGGCACTCGGCATTGCGTTGATCGCGCCAATGATGCTCTCGCTCGCAACCATCTGGCTTGCCCACATCGGCATCGACCGATCACTCGGTTATGGCTTGAAATATTCGGCCGGTTTTGCTTTCACCCACCTGGGCCGCATCGGGAAAGCGGCCACGACATGACCGCAGGCTTGCCAAAATTCCCGCGTACCAATTGGGCTGGAAAGTGATTCTCCCGCCGATCCAGCAAGAAGCGCTTCTCCTGCTGTCTTTCCGCTGACACATCCCGTCCGTAGGTTCGGAGGCGCGCCGAGCGAAACAATGACGTCGATATCCGCAAGGGATCTGTCCCAGCCCCCCGACGATAAATCCGAGGTGATCGACTTCCTGCGGCGCCTGTCCAGCTTGATGGCGGGCGGCAGAAACGCCGAGATGTTGCTGGCGGCCGCAAACATCATCGAGGCGCTGAGCGGCCGGCTGGCGGGCACCGAAGAACTCTACCATCTGCTGCAGGAAGAACATTCGAAAAACCTTGAGCTGCGTGAGGTGGCCGAACTTGCCTCGGACAATCTGATCGCCGAGATGGTCGCCCTGAAGGCGCAGCACGCGGCCAGCCAGCAACAGGCGGAGCACGAAATGGACGCCGTGAAGGCGCAACACGCGATCAGCTGGCAACGGGCGGACCAGGAAATGGACGCCGTGAAGGAGCAGCACGCGGTCAGCCAGCAACAGGCGGAGCAGGAAATCGCGTCGCTGAGGAACCAGCTCGACGAGTATGGTGAGCGCGCCAAAGCGGATCGAATGGCGTTTGCCGAGGAGACCCTGCGGCTGCAGGCCGTGGCCGCCGAGGCCGAGGCTCGCCTGGCCGGCGCCAACGCATCCCTTGAGGAGCTGCGCAAGGCGGACACCACGATCGATCATTCGGTGGCCGTGGTGCCGATCCAGTCGCTGCAATTGGCGCGCGACCAGTTCGATTTCCTGGCCAAGGGATTTGCAAGGAGCGGCGACGTGATCTCGCTGACTATCTGCGAGATCGGCGCCCAGGCGATCGAGAAAGCGCTCGCCGACAATGTGTCGACGGACTGATTCCGTCAGTTGCGTGCTCCTGCAGCGAAATATGCTATTCTTATTGCTCTTGTTGCTGGCGGAAACCCTTTGCATCGCTGAGGGGTGGCCCAATGAAACGACGCAAGTTCATCACGTTGCTCGGCGTAGCGGCGGCATGGCCGCTGATGGCGGAAGCGCAGCAGCAGCCACCGGGTAAAATACGGCGCCTGGGCGTCTTGCAACCGGGCGCGCCGCCTGATCGGCTCGTTGAGGCGATGCAAGCAAGGTTGCGTGAACTCGGTTACGTCGAGGGGCGTGACATTTCCTTTGAATTTCGATGGGCGGAAGGAAAGTTTGGGCAACTTGCCCAATTGGCATCGGAACTCGTCGGCTTGAAAGTCGATGTCATAACTGCGTTGAGTACGCCCGCGGCGTTAGCCGCACAGAAAGCAACCACGACTATCCCGATCGTTTTCTCGGCGGTCGGAGATCCGGTCGGGACCGGACTCGTTTCCAATCTTGCCCGTCCGGGCGGAAATGTGACTGGCTTGTCGGCGCTGGCGACGGAATTGGCTCCGAAGCGGCTCGAAATCCTCGAGGAGATCGTGCCCAACATGTCTCCGCTTGCTATGTTATGGAATGACACCAATCCCAGCATGGTGCTCTCTGCCAACCAGTCGCAGGGTGCGGCCGCCAAACTGGGCGTGGCGATCGAGTCCATCGGGGTGCACGATCTGGTCAGCTTTGAGTCTGCTTTTGCGGCCGTCGAAAGTGGTCGGGTCGTAGCACTCCTGACACTCATCGACCCTTTCACGCGTGCGCATCGCCAACAAATCGTGGATTTTGCTGCCCAACGGCATTTGCCGGCCATCTATGATGCACGGGAGTTCGTGGACTCCGGCGGCCTCATCAGTTACGGCCCGAACCTGTTGGCAACTCAATTGCGTGTTGCCGAGTACGTGGACAAGATTTTCAAGGGAGCGAAGCCCGGCGATCTTCCAGTTGAGCAGCCTACGAAATTCGAATTGGTGATCAACCTGAAGGCCGCCAAGGCGCTCGGCCTCACAGTTCCGCCCTCGCTTCTCGCGCGCGCGGACGAGGTCATCGAATGATGGGGCCGGCTGACGCCATCGTATTTATCTGCGCACAGCCTAGATTGCCCCGATATCGGCAAGGCACGCCTGAGTAAGCGTCATGCGCTCGGCGACATGCCGCTGCTCGCGACAATCCATGTTGAGCGCAAAGACGGTGGGAGCGCTACCCTTCTCGGCCCAGCCGACCATCCAGCCGAGCGATCCATGCGCGTGATCGGTCAACCCGGACTTGGCGTGGATCACCGCATCGCCGACCTTGGTCACCGGCAGGATGTCCCGCACAAACTCCTGGCTGCGTTTTGAGATCGGCAACACGCCGCGCCGCAGGCGGTCGACGAAGTCGATTTGCTGCACGGGGTCGATGCGCAAGGCTCCGCTCACCCAGAACTGATCGATGCCGCCGCCGATATCGCGATTGCCGTATTCAAGGAGATCGACGTATTTCTGCATGCGCTCCTGGCCGATGCGGCGCGCGATTTCCTGGTAGACGGGAAAGGCAGACACCGCGATCGCCGAGCGCAAGGTGTGATCCTTGTTCCAGGCCTCGTTCTCGCGCTTGACGCCGTCCCACTTGAACACGTCCTTGTCGGGATCCTCGACCACACCGGTCTCCAGCGCGATCAGCGAATTCGGAATCTTGAAGGTCGAGGCTGGCAGTCTGCCTTCGCCCGAACGAACCTTGTCACTGGCGATGATCAGATATTCGTCGACCTTGTAGCCGACGAATGTCCCATCGGTTCCGGCATCGGTGAAGTGTTTGGCGAGATTTTCGCGTATCTCGCTTCTCTGGAAGGCGACGGTGGCAAAGCCGCGCTCCGGCAGCAGGCATGAGGCCGCGATGAGGCCGAGCGCATGACGGCGGTGGATCGGGGACGGCATCTGAGAGTTATCCTGGACGCGGGCCGAAGATGCCGCAAACATCGTGGTGAAAGCATGACGGTTCAGCCGATCCGCCGTGACAGCCGCAGCACGAAGATCAGCACCTCGGCGACCGCCTTGTAGAGCTCGGCCGGGATCTCCTCGCCCAGCTCGACATTGGACAGCGCACCCGCCAACACCTCGTTCTCCTCGATCGGAATGTCGTGGGCTCTCGCGATTTCGACGATTCTAGCGCCGATCGAACCCCTGCCCTTGGCGACCACACGCGGCGCGCCGGCGCGGTCGTAATGCAGGGCGACGGCTAGCTGGTCTTTGCTTTCCGTACTCATAGCGCGCGATTGAGAAAATGACCGGCCTTCGCCGGAGAGGTGGATGGCGGTGTCCCCTCCCTGATCACGATGTCGCCCGGCACGAGCTCGGCGTTTGTCAACGCCTGGTTGAGTTCGGCCGCGCCCGCGCGCAGTTGCGCGGCGGTATGCGGTCGCTCCGCCCACATCCGCACCGACGTCCGCTCGGCGGACAACGCAACCAACGCATGCACCGGACCCGCAGGCTCGAGGTCGAGCGAGAACCGCGCCCGCCAGACCCGCTTCGCCGCTTCGACTTCGTTGCCGCCGCCGTCGCGTGCGATCTCGAACTGAGCCACCGCCGTGCCCTGAGGCGTCGCGAACGGGACTTCGAAATGCCATCTGGGCGTTGAGGGATCGACGCGACTACCCGGCACTTCGGCGCGGTCCGGTAGCGATGCCACCTGCAGCAGCGTCTGGCGCGCGATCGCAGCCACGGTGTCGGAAAGCAGGTGACGCACGGTGGTGGCAAGCGTCGCGTTGGGCGCAATCGAGGGGGCCGCGATCGGCTGTGCCGCGGGCGCAGCGCCGCGGAAAGGCGGCGGGGGCGTATTGGTGCGCACGGCTGCTTCAGCTTCCCCGCTATCGGCCAGCGCAACGGCGCCTGCCAAAGCATTGCCGGCGGCGCGCGGGATTTCCCGCAAGGTTTCTTGCAGCGGGCTCGACGCCGCAGAATCCGTGTTTGGAGATGCCGATCGCGGCTCCGCCCCCAGCAGCGCCTCGACCAGCGGGAAATTGCCGGCGCTGGCCAAACGGACTTCGCGGTTGCCGGTACCAGGGAATTGCGCAGATGTCGGCGACGCTGTGGATTGTGCCGTTTGCACCGACCCTTCCTTGCTCGGAGCGGCGGCCGCGGCCGGCGGAGCCGAGGTTGCAAGCGCCGTCTCGCCTTCCCCCGTGGCGATTGCGGCCGTGAGCGTTTGGCGCAGCACGATCAAAGCGGCCTTCAGATCGGGAAGCCCCCCATCCGATGGCAACACCCCAGCTGCAAGCGAGGCCTCAAGAAACAGGCCGGATTTTGCGAGGGCATTTTGAACATCGTCACCGGTCAGATTTTGATCGAGGCCCGTTTGCTGCGCCAGAACCTGCGCGACCGCCTGCCCAACGGCGGGCGGAAGGCCATGCAGGGCCGCCACCGCGTCGAGATTGGCAAACAGCGGCGCGAGGCTTTGCTGATGCGTGGCGGCGTTTTCGGTGGCAACCGAAACCGCGATACGTTCAAGCGGCGTCAACGGGTCGTTCGGCGGCGCGGTTGCCGGAGCAGCGGAGAGTGCCGGCGCGCCAAGCGCTGTCCCCTCCCCGACCACCGCAAGGCAGATGGTGCCATCCAGCGTCTGCGACACCGCAAGCTGCAGGTTCTGACCGGGGCTGAGCGGAACCTCCGAGAGCACGTCGATCGCAAGACCCGCGATCGCTATCTGCACGAGATCTTCCGCAGCCTTGAGCACAGTCGCATCGACGACTGTTCCTGGCTGCAGCACGACGGCGGACGTCGCGCCAGCTGGGGGTTGCGGGGCAATTGCGGGAAGTGTCGGGCTGACGGCGGTGGCCATTGGCAGGGTTCGCGTTGAGCCCGCTCCACTAGCCGAGATGTCGTAAACCTCTCGTTAACCGATCGGCGTCATCGCGTGCAAAATCTCGACCGCGGCACGGAAATCGATCAATCGCGCGGCGCGACGGGCGGCGGCCTCTTCGTCCGCCTCCCATTGTTCGGTGTTCCAGTCCTCGTCGACATGCGCGGCCGCCCAAACCTGATCGGGATCGAGCCTGCCGTGCCTGAGCGCCAGCGCCAGCAGTGCCGAGCCCGTCAGCGTCGTTACGACATGCATCGCCGCAATCGACCAGGGCTCAAGCGGCAGCGCCGCGCGCGCGGCCTCCACAGCCTGCTCGGGCTGACGGACGAGCGAGATACCCTCGGCGAGAATGAAATGAGCCCCAAAGGTATCGGCGACCCAATACAGCACACCGTCCCAGTGCCTGGCCTCTCGCTCGACCAGCGCCTCGGGGTGGCCGGCGCGATAAAACAACAGGTCGGAGTGCAAATATTTCGCGACATCGTCGCGGACGAGGCTGGCGCGGTCGACCACGGATTCGACCACACTGTTGGCAAAGCGCGTCAATGGCATGGCGAGGGGATCGATAACCTCTTGCTGCGCCTCCCACTCGGCGGCAACCTTGTCGGCGAGTGCGCGGATCGGAACGACAACGATCCGCCCCGAGGGCGTGCGGATCGGCTTGCCGTCCAGAGTAATTGCAAACCCGCCCCTGGCCTCGGCGATACCAGTCCTGGTGTAAAACCGCTTCCGCCGCGGCGAACGCATGGTTCGGCGCACCGCCTCCTGCGGGTCAAACGGCGATTTGCCGGCCACCTCGTCGAACAGCTCACGCATGAAAAATCTGCATTGGAGGTTTGCTTCCTCAGGTCGCATCAAATCTGGGCACAGAATATGATAGGATGACAACCAAATAAAGCGAGCCTGCGATGGAACGAATCGTTGCGATGACGTTGGTGCTGTCTGCCTGCTTTCCCCTTTCGACCGCCGACGCAGGCTTCCGCTCGCCGGAATCGCTGGTCAGGAACGTCTATGCCTATTACGGCAAGGGCGCGCCCGATTTTTCCCGGGGATTGCCGCGGGATCAGGAGACCGCGCAGAAATTTTTCGACAGCAGTTTGCGGATTGCGTGGACCGCGCCACGGCACGAGCCCTATGATTTCCTAGTGCAGAGCCCGACCTGGAAGCTGGGAGCGGTCTCGATCTCCATCCTGCGCAAGCAGTACGACAAAACCTATGTCGTCGTCACCTTCGACAATCACGGGCGCGCGGTCGAGCTGAATTTCATTCTGGTTAACGGACGCGATGGCTGGGTCATCGCCGATGTCGAGAGCCCGCACGATTCGCTTCGCATGTTTCTCGATCAGTTCAGGGACTAGTGTGGGGAATGCCGCGCTATGGCTTGACGTAAATGCTCTCATACATTCCCGCGTATTCCTCCTTCCAACCTCTCTTGCGCACGAGAAACCGCCTCAACTGTTCGTGCGCCTTCACCCAAAGCACCGCATCAATCCGGTATTTCTCAAGCGCCGTGTCCCAAGCGGCCTCGTCAATTTCCAGTTCGGACAGCTTGAAATAGTCACGCAATAAATCGTCCGGGTAAGCGGTGGCTGCTCGACCATCCACGAACACGGGTACGCTACCTTGAGTGCGGAAAATCAAAAGCCCACCGACGTTCCAGTGGTTCAAAAGCCGCGCGTGCGAAAAGTGTGTCCGCAGATAAAGAGCATCGTTCTCCGAAAGCATCTCCGGAAGCCCGAGAGCAGATTCTATCTGCACGAAGGCCAACGGCAGAGCGCACGCTCCAACAACGCCGGCGGCCAACAACGCCTTCTGCACTTCAAGATGGTTCAGCCGTTCAGGCAGCAGCCGATCGATGTGAAGGGCCAACGGAACCGTCGAGAACAGGAAAAAGAAAGACATGTATCTGAATTGATAAAGTCCCAAAAACAGAAAGAGCCAGGAAAGCAACCTTGCTTCCAGAGGGACAGGGCTGGAACCTCGATAGCGCAGCTCGAACGCAACAAATATCAAGATATACATGATGCCGAGAATGCTGCCTGGCATGCTCATGTTCTCATAGTATGACGACCACTCCGTAATGTGTGCCTGCACGAAGTGGCCCAATGTAGCCGTAACCCCGTCATAGATGTGCAAGCCAAGAGGGTTGATGAATGTTGCGGCGAAGCAACCGAGGCCCGCGAGGCTGTAAATCCTGAAATCTGCCCAATCCCGTCTGAGCAAGGCCACGCCGCAAAAGATGCCGACAATGAGAAAACCAAGCACGAAGCCGCCATGCAGATTGGCCCAAAGGAGCATCATTACGGGCAGCAAGAACCATCTCGTTCT
>Ga0306921_10002950_pt1 | contig 17159 bp, 19 predicted proteins | sample sta12Cox44000080_FD_203760 | JGI IMG/M metagenome (GOLD analysis project Ga0306921, IMG submission 203760) | Lab enrichment of tropical soil microbial communities from Luquillo Experimental Forest, Puerto Rico - statoxic.12C.oxic.44.000.080 (v2)... | ecosystem: Environmental > Terrestrial >... | reverse complement strand
ATGGTTCGCCGACTGGCGCGATGTCCGATCTGGTCCTGGGCGGTGTGGGTTTTCATTTCTAGGGTAACCGGATGAGCGAACGTCTGCTTTGGCTGCTGCCTGCCGTTGCTTCCGTCGTCATCTCGGTTCCCGGCCACGCGACGCAATATCTCTCCGTCGAGCAGGCGCAGCGCCTGTCCTTTCCCGAGGCCACGCGTTTCGTCGAGGCGCACATCGTCTTCAGGCCGGCGGACGTTGCCGCCATCGAGCAACGTTCCGGCCAGAAGGTGCGCACCCGCGGCGAGCAGGTCTGGCGGGCCGAAGCCGACGGGCGCCTGCTCGGCTTCTTCATCGTCGACTATGTGATCGGCAAACACGAGGCGATCGACTATTCGGTCGCCATCGGCGCTGATGGGCGGGTGAGGCGCGTTGAAATACTGGAATACCGGGAGTCCTATGGCGGCGAGATCGCCAACCGCGATTGGCTGGCGCAATTCGTCGGCACGTCGGGCAACGATCGCCTGAGGCCGGGGTCCGACATCCGCATCATCTCGGGCGCCACGCTGTCGTCGCGCCACGTCACCGAGGGCATCAAGCGCGTTCTGGCGATCCATGACCTCTTCCTCCGCTAGTGCGCGCCGCGCCCGCGCGCTGCTCGGCACCTATGTCGAGATCTCGGCGTCGGGCCTCGATCTGGCGGGTCTGCACGACGCGATCGATCGGGCTTTCGCGGCGGTCGAGACGGTGCATCGACTCATGAGTTTCCAGGAATCCGACAGCGAGCTGAGCCGGCTCAATCGCCAGGGTCCGGCGGCCGCGCTCGCCTTGCATCCATGGACGCGCCTCGTGCTCGACACTGCCGCCGAACTGCACCAACGGTCGCGGGGCGCGTTTGACGTCGCCGTCGGCCTCGGCGGATCGATCGATCTCAGCGGCATCGCCAAGGGTTTTGCCGTCGACCGTGCGGTCGATGTGCTGTGTGCCGCCGGCGTCCGGGAAGGTGCGGTCAATGCCGGAGGCGATCTTTCAGTGTTTGGCAAGAACACCCATCGGGTTGGGGTGCGCGACCCTGGCGATCCGGCGCGGCTTGCCGCCGTCGTCACACTGCGCAACGAGGCCTTGGCATCGAGCGGTCGAGCTATTGACCCGCGCAGCCGCCGGCTCGTCGCAACCGTCGTCGGCGCCACCGTGCGCGCACCATCGTGCATGATCGCCGATGCGTTGACCAAAGTTGTCGGCGTGATGGCCGAGGCGGCCACTCCGCTGCTCCATCACTACGAAGCTTCGGCAACCTTGTTCCGCAGCGGAAGCGTGGTGCGTCTTGCGGCTTGAAGGCGGCTTGCGCTGGTCGATCTATGCGATTGTCGCCGTCCTCTTCATAACCGGCGTTGCCTGGTGGCTGCTCGACGAACGATCCGGGGGCTCCCGATACTACTTGATCGCCACCCATGGCCTGTCAGCAATGGGCTTCCTGGTGGCGCTTGGCGCGACCTTCACGCTCCACGTCCGCGAAGGCTGGCGGCGGCGGCTCAACCGGGGCAGCGGCGCCGTGGTGCTGACCGTCGCAGGCGTGCTGATACTGACCGCTTTTGGTTTGTACTATTTCGGTTCGGACGCTTTGCGAAGCTGGACGTCGGGTCTGCACATCATCATCGGCCTGGCTTTGCCGTTGTTGCTCGCCGTTCACGTCGTGCTCGGGCGACGTGCCCGCAAGCGCAATGGCTCACTCGAAGACGAAATGTAGCAGTGCGCCTAAGCGTTGCCGAAGATCGGATGCCTGACCTTGTCGCCCGGCTTGATGCCGAGCAGCGCCGCGCTGCCGCCGTTGATCTCGAGCACGGCGCGCACCGGGTAATTGCTCGGGATCGGATCGGTCGTCTGCGGCACGGCGTTGGCGTGGATGTTCTTGATGGTGCCGTCGGCGGCGATGAAGAGCATGTCGAGCGGGATCAGGGTGTTCTTCATCCAGAAGGCGACCGGCATCTCCTGGAAGAAGTCGAATAGCATGCCCTCGTAGGGGCCGAGCTTCTTGCGGAACATCAGGCCGTGCGAGCGATGCTCGTCGTCGAGCGCCAGCTCGACCTCGAACTTGAGGTCACGCCCCGCGGTGGCGATCACCAGCGATGACCGCGGATAGGTTGGTTCGCCGTCCTGGGCAGGAGCGGCACGAGCCGCCAACACGACGGGCAGGCTCACGAACAGACGGCGACCGATTAGTCGCGACTCAACAAAAGACGCCATATTCCCTAGTTCGCGCGAACCGCGCGTCCGGGTCAAGCCGCGCGAATCTCGACGACTTGCAGTCCCTTTTGGCCTTCGGCGATGCGCACCATCACCTTCTGGCCGGGCGCCAGCGAATCCATGCCGTGGCGGCGCAGCACGGCGGCGTGCACGAAGATGTCGCCGTCGGCGGCCTCACGCGTCACAAAGCCATAACCGCGCTCGTTGTTGTACCATTTGACCAGTGCGGTGGTGTAATCGCCCATGGCGATGCCGTCCGGCACCGGCGGCGGCTTGGGTGCAGCGGCTACGGCGGTCGAGGAATCGACCTCGATCACCTTCATGACCTGCCAGCCTTTGGGGCCGCGCACGCCCGAACAAACAACGGTAGCGCCGGGCTTGAGATCGTCATGCCCGGATTGCCGAAGTGTCGTCACATGCAGGAACGCGTCGCTGTTGTCACCTTCGAGGGCTAAAAACCCATAGCCCTTTACGGCGTTGAACCACTTTACTTTGCCACGCAGCTCAACCGACCCGCTGTCCCCGCCCGTCTCTCCCTGGTGGGTCGTCATTAACCGAACGATCCCATGTTGTTATGCAGAAATCGTAGCAGTCCGGTAGGCGGGCGCAACACCCGTTGTGACCGTGGACTGACCCGTTAGACAACAGTCGTAGTGAAATAAGGGGCGATCGATGTTCAGAACCGACCTATTCGAGGGAAAGCGCTTCCTGGTGACCGGCGGGGGCACCGGCCTCGGCCGGATCATGATGGAACGCTTCGTGGAACTGGGGGCGGATTGCGTGATCTGCGGCCGGCGCGGCGCCGTTTTGGAGGAGACCGCCCGGCAGGTCATGGCCAAGCATCCCGGCCGGCGGGTCGAAACCCATACCGTGGACATTCGGGTCGCCACCGCCGTCGAGGAGATGATCGAGCGCATTTGGGCAACCGGTCCGCTCGATGGATTGGTCAACAATGCTGCCGGGAATTTCATTTCCCAGACCAAGGATCTCAGCCCGCGGGCGTTCGACGCCATCGCCAACATCGTCCTGCACGGCACGTTCTACACCACCCATGCCTGCGGCAAGCGCTGGATCGCGGCCAAGCGCAAGGCGAGTGTGATTAGCATTCTCACGACCTGGGTATGGACGGGCAGCCCGTTCGTCGTGCCCTCGGCCATGTCCAAGGCCGGTGTCGCCGTGATGACCCAGAGTCTCGCCGTGGAATGGGGCCGGCACGGCGTCCGGCTCAACGCCATCGCCCCCGGCCCCTTCCCGACCGAAGGCGCCTGGGCGCGCCTCAATCCCCTCAAGGAAGGCGATGACGACCGCTACAAGGCGCGCAATCCACTGGGCCGCGTCGGCCGGCCGACCGAGCTCGCCAACATGGCGGCGTTCCTGATGAGCGACGAGGTCGAGTACATCAACGGCGAGGTGATCGCCATCGACGGCGGCATGGGCATCATGGGCAACGGCACGTTCTCGAACATGATGGCCTACAGCGATGACGACTGGCGGCGCATCCGTGAGCAGATCCAGTCGACCAACGAGGCCGACCGGGCAAAGCGCGGCTAGCTGAGCGCGAGTGCGGCCGTCAGCGTCTGGTGGAAATGCACGATGGCGCTTTCGAACTTGCCGAAGGTGAAGGCCTCGTTGGCGCCGCTGGCCAGCCCGCGCTGGATGGCGTGGACCACGGCACGATCCTCCTGCGCCCCGGTGTTGCCGACGAAGCCGGCATCGCGCTTGGCCTCGGCCAACGCCTCGGGATCATCGCCGCCGCCGTTGGTCAGCGTGTAGGTGATCTGGCGCGTGCGGTCGACCGCCAGCGGTTCGAGGATCACCACGTTGGTGTGACGCGACAGCACCGTGATCAGCACGTTGGGAAACAGGTGATAGACATAGGTCAGCAGGCCTTCTACCCGGCGTTGGCCAGGCGGCACCTTGGCGAGCTTCTTGATGCGTTAGAACGGATAAGTAACGCGGCTATGGCGGCCGAAGATGTCGATCACGTTCAGGTTGTCGAACCCGTAGGGCAGGAAGCTCTCTGGATGCGTCGACTTGATGTGATAGCCCTCGATGAAGCTCTCGAGGAAGATCTTCCAGTTGACGTCGAAGTCGCGCTCGCTGGTTGCGAACAAGCGTTGGTCTGGAGCGATCAGCCTGTCGAGCCCATCGAGCGAATCGGCGCCCGGTGTCGGCTCATCCTGCGTCACGAACACGAGTCCCAGCCGCTCGACGGCGGTCACCGGCACCAGCGGATGAGCCTCCTTGTCGAAACCCGGGAAGCCTTCCTCGTGCGGGATGTGGCGCAGCTTGCCTTCGAGGTTGTAGGTCCAGCCGTGGTAGCGGCAGACGAAGGCGCGCGCACAGCCGGCGCCGGCGGCGACCTGCATGCCGCGATGCCGACAGGCGTTGCGGAAGGCCCGTACCCTGCCGTCGCTGCCGCGCACCGCGACGATCGGGATTCCGGCCGCTTCTCGCGCGGCGTATGAACCGACCTCGGGCAAAGCCGCCGACGGACAGAACGGCGTTGGTGTGCAGCGCAGCACAGTCTCGATCTCGGCCTTGAGCCGCTCCGGCGAGCGGTAGTTGGCGACCGGTTCACGCCAAACCTGCTGGCCAAGGTCGGTCGTGCCATTGGCAATATGGTCGAGGACCCGCTGCGCGACCGACTGGTCGTCCATTGCCGTCGTCATGTCTGCGAGCGTACGCCCGAAAGCTGACGATTGATACGAAATCGGCAACTGTGGCTTTTGCGCATCAGTCCTTTGGAATCAGCACTTAGATGGAACCCGAGCAGGCGGTGGCGCCTCAATTGAGCCAAACTGTCATGGTGGTTACGGGGTCCCGGATATAAGCAGGCCAGGTTTCGGACGAGCTTCTACGTGCGGTCCCGTTTCAAGCCGATTTCGCATCTAATGCCGCGCTCGTCTGCGGTGCGCCTCGGCGCCTTTTTCGGCATGTGCATGATCGTGGGTTTCGCCGTCGGCGCGGTGGCGCAGCAGGCGATCGAGTTCCGCCAGTGGCACGGCACGACGGCAGCGACCCGCCAGCCCGAGCAGGTGCTCGCCGGCTCGATGGCCGAATGGCGCAGCTTGTGGAGCAGAGTCGGTGTGCCGCCACCCGACCATTTCGAGCCTGGCCGCATGAGCGCCGTCGGCATCTTCCTTGGCCTGCGCGCCGGCACGGGCTACTTCGTCAATCTGATCTCGACGACGCGTCGGCGTGATCGAATCATCGTGGTCTTCGAGGAGCGCGCGCCGGAAGCGGTGATGATGGCGCAGCGCGCCGCGCCGCCTCCCCCGCCGCCGCCGCGCCCGGTGGCCGGCGGCCCGGCCTTCACCGGCGGCGGTGCCTCGAACTTCATGGCGCCCGGCCAGGCGATGGCCCTGTCGGCCGCGCCACCATCGACGGCGGCGATCGCGCCTCCCAGCCGGCCCGCAGCAGGTCCCCCGACGTCGCCGTGGGCGATCGTGCTGATCCCGCGCACCGATCTGCCGATCACCGTCGAGCAGCGGCTGTTCCGCTAGCTCTCTGTTCCGATAGTTCCTAGTGGGAGTGCCGCGGCACTCCCTTGGTCTGCGCTACCCTCTGGAAATCGACCGCGAAGTCGAGGCACGCGCCGGACGCGAGCTGGCCGACGAACTTGCGCTGCAATTCCTGCCAAGGCGTCTGGCTCGGCGTGATCTTGGGCTTCCACGCCGCCTTGCGCCGCGCCAGCTCCGCCTTGGAGATCAGGATATTGGCGGTGCGCTTGCCGATGTCGATCCGCACCTTGTCGCCGGTCTTGAGCAGGGCCAGTCCGCCGCCCACCGCGGCCTCGGGCGAGGCGTTGAGGATCGACGGGCTCGCCGACGTGCCGCTCTGGCGGCCATCGCCGATGCAGGGCAGCAGCACGACGCCGCCTTTGATGAGACGGTCGGGCGGCTGCATGTTCACGACCTCGGCGGCGCCCGGGTAACCGACGGGTCCGCAGTTGCGGATGAACAGGATGGCGTTCTCGTCGATCGGCAGCTTGGGGTCGTTGATGCGATGGTGATAGTCCTCCGGTCCCTCGAATACGATCGCCGTACCTTCGAAGGCGTTCTTGTCGCCGCGCTTCTCCAGATACTTCTTGCGGAACTCAGCCGAGATCACCGAGGTCTTCATGATCGCCGAGTCGAAGAGATTGCCCGACAGCACGGCGAAGCCCGCCTTGCCCAGCATCGGCTTGGAATAGGTCTTGATCACGTCGCCATCGGCCGGCTTCGCATCCTTGATGTTCTCCGCCATGGACTTGCCGGTGACGGTCATGGCATCGCCATGGATCTTCTTCTTGCGCAGCAGTTCGCGCATCACCGTCGGCACGCCGCCGGCGCGATGGAACGCCTCGCCGAGGTACTCGCCGGCCGGCATGCAGTTCACCAGCAGCGGGATGTCGTAGCCGATCTTGTCCCAGTCCTTGTTCACGAGCTTGACGCCGATGTGGCGGGCGATGGCGTTGACGTGCGGCGGGCAGTTGGTCGAGGCACCCAAGGCACTCGCCGCGACGATCGCGTTCTCGAACGCCTTGCGGGTCAGGATGTCGGACGGCTTCAGATCCTCCCACACCATGTCGACGACGCGCTTGCCGGTCTCGTAGGCGATCTGGCCGCGCTCGCGGTAGGGACCCGGGATTGCAGCGCAGCCCGGCAGCGACATGCCGAGGGCCTCGGCCATGCTGTTCATCGACAGCGCCGTACCCATGGTGTTGCAATGGCCGACACTGGGGGCGCTGTCGGCCACCCACTTGACGAAGGTCGGCATGTCGATGCGGCCGGCCGCCAGCTCCTGGCGGGCATACCAGACGATGGTGCCCGAGCCCGCCAGTCCGCCGGCGTAGTGGCCATCGAGCATCGGCCCACCCGACAGCACGATGGCCGGGATATTGACCGTCGCCGCGCCCATGATCATGGCTGGCGTGGTCTTGTCGCAGCCGGTGGTCAGCACGACACCGTCGAAGAAGTAGCCGTACAGGCTCTCGACCACGCTGAGATAGGAGAGGTTGCGGTCGAGCGCCGGGGTCGGCCGCTTGCCGGTTTCCTGGATGGGGTGCACCGGGAACTCGATGGGAATGCCGCCGGCATCGCGGATGCCGTCGCGTACCCGGTCGGCCAATTGCAGATGATGGCGGTTGCACGGCGAGAGGTCGCTGCCGGTCTGGGCGATGCCGATGATCGGCCGGCCACTGTGCAGCTCGGCGAGCGTCAGCCCGAAGTTCATGTAGCGCTCGAGGTAGAGCGCCTGCATGGACAGATCCTCCGCATCGAACCATTCGCGGCTGCGCAGCCGTCGCTTGCCGTTCATCTTCTTGTTGGCCGCCATCGAGTTCCTCCGATTAGTTGGAACAACCCTAAGCCCTCTCCCGCTCCATCGCCACCTCGGCCTGCAGGCTCGCGACATCACGGTAGATCGACGCGACGGCGAGCGTCCGTCCGCCCGCCTTGTAGCGCACGACGCAATCCTTGGCCGCGATATCGCCATCCACCGCGATCTCGTCCCACTGTTCGGCGTGGCCGACATAGTTGATCGGAACGTCGTAGTGCTGGCTCCAGAAGAACGGTACCGCCTCGAACTTCTCGTGATGGCCGAGCATGTTCAGCGCCGCGACCTGGCCCTGGCGCTCGGCCACCACCCAGTGCTCGACCCGGATCGGCTGGCCGCTATGGGGATCGGGCCAGCGCGCGATGTCGCCGGCGGCGAAGACGCCCGGTGCGCCTGCTTCCAGGAAAGCGTTCACCACGACGCCGCGCTGCACGGTGAGACCGGCCTTCTCGGCAAGCTCGGTCCGCGGCCGCACGCCAACGCCCATCACCACGAGATCGGCGTCCAGCGACTTGCCGCTCTTCAGCTTCACCTGCCCCCTCTCGATCGCGAGCGGCGAGTCTTCGAGATGGAAGATCACGCCCTTCTCCTCGTGCATCGATCGCACCAGGTCGCCCATGGCTGGGCCCAAGATGCGCTCCATCGGCCGCTTCTCTGGCGCCACGACATGGACCTCGATCTCCCGGTGCCGCAGCGACGCCGCGACCTCGAGCCCGATGAAGCTCGCACCGATCACCACCGCCTTCTTCGCAGTTTTGGCGCGCTCGATGATGGCCGTGCTGTCGGCGAGGCTGCGCAGCGTGTGGACGTGGGCCAAGTCGGCGCCGGGAAGCCGCAGCCGTACCGGCTCGGCGCCGGTCGCAAGCAGCAGCCGGTCGTACGGCACCTTGCCGCCGTCGCCCAATGACACCTCCTTCGCGCGCGGATCGATCGCTGCGACATTGGCCTTGAGGCGAAGATCGATGCCGTTGTCCTTGTAGTAGTCGTCGCCCCGCAGCGGGATCCAATCCTCGGGCGCGTTACCGGCGAGGTAGTCCTTGGACAGGTTGGGTCGGTCGACCGGTGCCGCCTGGTCATTGCTCAGCATGACGATGCTGCCCTTGTAGTCCTGCCGCCGCAGCATCTCGGCCGCCGCGAAACCGGCTGCCCCGCCGCCTGCGATCACGATGCGGCCCGGCGGGTTGGCCGGCATTGGCCGCGCGACAGGCTTCGCCGCCGCCTTGTCCGTCACGAACACCTTGCCGTCTCGCTGCTCGACCGACCAGCAGTCGATCGGGCTCAGTGCCGGTGGATGCAAGGGCTCGCCAGTGCGCAGGCTGAAGCAGGCGTGATGCCACGGGCAGCGCACCGTATCGCCGACCAGCAGACCGTCGGCCAGCGGCCCGTGATAGTGGCTGCAGTGGGCCGCGACGGCGAAGATGTCCTTGCCCTGCCGGGCGACCAGCACCTCATCGTCGCCGACATGGCCGACCAGCATGCCGCCGTCGGCGACGTCCGTGAGAGGAATGCCCTGCGTCAGGTCGGGGCCGGTGGGCTTGGCGTCGTCAGCCATTTTGTCCTCCCTTGAGTGCAGACCGGCACCATGGGAAACCAGCGACGCCATGTCCACCTCCCCCGACATCGTCTCGCTCGGCGAACCCTTGATCGAGTTCAATCGTCCCAAGGAAGGCGACGGCCGGACGTGGCTGCAGGGCTTCGGCGGGGATTCGCAGAACGTCGCCATCGCGGCGGCGCGGCAGGGCGCGCGGGCGGGCTACCTCACCAGCGTCGGCCAGGACTGGATGGGCGACGCCTTCCTCGAGCTGTGGCGAGCCGAAGGCGTCGATGCCTCGCGCGTCAACCGCCATCCTACGGCGCCGACCGGGGTCAGCTTCGTCACCCACACAGCCGCCGGCCACAAATTCGACTATCTGCGCAAGAACTCGGCGGCATCACTCATGGCGCCGGCGACGCTCGCCGCCGACTACATCGCCGGCGCCAAGTTCTTCCATCTGTCGGCGATTGGCCAGGCGATCAGCGACAGCGCGCGCCAGACCTGCCAAGCGGCCATCGACGCTGCGCGTTCCGCCGGCGTCAAGGTTTCCTACGACACCAACCTGCGCCTGCGCCTGTGGGACCTCGACACGGCCCGCAAGACGATCCACGCCACCATCGCGCGCTGTGACATCGCCCTGCCCAGCCTGGATGACTCGCAGCAGCTCACCGGTCTTGCCACGCCCGAGGACATCGCTGCGTTCTACCTCGGCCTCGGCGCTCCTCTGGTGGCGCTCAAGATGGGTTCGGACGGCGCGCTGATCGCCTCGCAAGACAAGCGCATCCGTATCCCGCCGCATCGCGTCCAGGCGGTCGACGCCACCGGTGCCGGCGACACGTTCGACGGCGCCTTCCTGGCGCGTCTGCTGGCCGGCGACGACGTCGAGGCGGCGGCGCGTTACGCCAACGTCGCCGCGGCGCTGTCGACGCAGGGCTATGGCGCGGTGACGCCGATTCCGCGGAAGGACGAGGTGATGGCGGCAATGAAGCGCCCGAACACGCTCACCTGCTGAGCGAGCCAACCCCGGCCGTTGTCGGCATCGATTGTCGGATCGTCGACGCCAGTAGGCCTTTGCTTGTGCTGGTAGATCGCCGTGCCGAACAGGATGTCCCAGATAGGGAATACCGGCGCGAAGTTGTGGTCGTGGACATGAGGCTCGGCCAGACTGGCGAGAGCGTGGTGCAGGCGATGGAAGCGCGGCCCGACGATCAGCTTCTCGCCGATCCGGCCGAAGCTCATGTCGACGTTGGCGTGCGACCAGCTTTCGATCAGCCGGCCGACCATCAGGATCAGCACATAGTCATCCGGCTGCACGCCGACGAACTGCGAGAAGACGACCAGCACCAGCGTGACAAGAAGATCGTCGAGAATGTGGTTGCGGTCGTCGCTCCAGACCGTGACCCGCCGCTGGCTGTGATGCAGGCTGTGCAGGGCCCACCACCAGGCGAGCCGATGCTGGGCGCGATGCACCCAGTAGGCGGCGAAATCGTACAGCACGAAATAGACCAGAAACGACAGGAGCGCATTGTCGCCCAGCCAGGGCAGCAGCCGCTCCAGCCGCGGTGGCGCGAAGCCCCAGGCGCGGACGAGGTGTTCGATCTCGTTGGTAATCGGATACGCAACGACGAAGATCGCCAGCGGAATGACGCCGAGCTTGTTAAGCGCCGTGTAGACCCGGTCGACGCCGATCAACCGGTCATCGCCGCCCTTCTCCAGCGGCCAGCGGCGTTCGAACAGGCGCATGACGAGCGCGATCACCGCGATCTGGACGACGCCCAGCATGACGAACTCGACGGCATTGAAGGCCGGTTCGTACCATTCCATCAGGTTGGACCAGAACAGGACGGGGCTGACGATGGTCTCGAACAACCAGGTCTGAGCGGCAATCCAGAGATCGAGGAGCTCGCGCATCGGCGCGGGGTCCCTACTTCGAGTCCGCCTCGGTCGAGGCGGCGCGGACCGGCAGGGCTGCAGTCGGCGCTGCCGGCGCTTTGAGAATGAACACGCCGTGCGGCGACTTGCCGACCGGGATGCTGCCCACGACCTTGAGCGTCGCCATGTCGACGATGGCGATGCGACGCAGGAAGCGCTGCGTCACCCACAGCTCCTTGGCATCCGGGGTAATGTCCATGCAGTCAGGGCCGCCCGGTACTCGAACGGTGTTGGCGACCGTCATGTTCTGGGTGTCGATCAACGAGACCGTCCCCTCAATGCGATTACTGAGGAGCCAGTGCCGCCCGTCGCCCCACGGCCAGAAATTGTGCGCCCCCTTGCCGGTCTGCAGGCGGCCGGTCACCGAGCCGTCGGTGGGATCCATGACCACCAGGCCGTCCTCGCCGGTCAGCGCCACGAGGAGGCGCTTGTTGTCGGGCATCATGACAACGCCGGCCGGCGCCTTTCCGACGGCGACGTTCCACTTGATCATCTGCGTCTGCAGGTCGAAGGCAACCACGCGCCCGCTCTGCTGCAGGGTGACGAACACGGTCTTGGAGTCCTTGTCGAAGTCGAGGTGGCTCGGCAGGCCTTCGATGAAGATGCGGCTGAGCAGCCTGAAGCCGTCGGCGCGGTAGATGTCGACATGATCGAGACGGTAGGCGGCCGTGACGAACCACTTGCCGTCGGGGCTGAAGCCCAGCTGGTAGGGATCGACGATGTCGCGCACGACCCGGCGGCGCTCACCGGTCTTGGAATCGAGCGCCACTAGCTCGTTGGTCACGGTCGAGGCGATCAGCACCTCCTTGCCGTCCGGCGTCATGACCAGGTGATGCGGCTCGCGGCCCAGCGGCATGCGCGCCATCTCCATGCGCGCGCTGCGACTGAGGACGCTGTACGACGCCTCTTCCGAATTGAGCACGATCACGGAGTCGGCGCGCGCGCCGCCGCTCGCGCCCATGACGAGCGCCAGTGCCGCAAAAGCCAGTCTTTTCATAGAGGTAAAACCGAACTCCCTGTTGCAGCTATTGTGAGGCAGCGACCCAATTGGCGCTAGCGCCGTTTGAGGTTGGCGGCTGCGGCGGCAAGCCGCTCGATCTTTTGCCAGTCGCCGGCCGCCACGGCGTCGCGCGGCGTCACCCAGGAACCGCCGATGCAGACGACGTTCGGCAGCGCCAGGTAGGAAGACGCAGTGTCAGCGCCAATACCCCCGGTGGGGCAGAACTTGAGCCCGGCCAACGGGGCCGCCACCGCCTTGAGCCAGGCCAGTCCGCCGACCTGGTCGGCTGGGAAGAACTTCATCAGCCGGAAGCCCTGGTCGCTGAGCGCCATCGCCTCCGAGACAGTTTGGACACCAGGCAGGAACGGCAGGCCCGAGGCCCGGGCGGCCTCGGCAAGGGCCCGGGTGCAGCCCGGGCTGACCAGGAAGCGGGCGCCGGCGCGCTTGGCCTGGTCGAGCTGCTCGGCATTGAGAATCGTGCCGGCGCCCACTATGGCCTCGGCCACCTCGGCGGCGATCGCCCGCAAGGCGCCCAACGCCGCCGGCGTGCGCAGCGTGACCTCGAGGACGGGCAAGCCGCCTTTGACCAGCGCCCGGGCGAGCGGCACCGCGTCGGCCAGCCGCTCGATGGTGAGGACGGGAATGACGGGCGCGCGGTTGGCGATGGCGGCGATATCCACCGTCAGACGCTCCAGCCGCCATCGATCACGTTCACCGTGCCGGTCGTGAAGGTCGATTCGTCGCTGGCGAGGTAGACGGCCAGCGCCGCGATCTCGTCTGCCGAGCCGAAGCGGCCCGTCGGCTGGCGTTGCAGGAAGAACTTGCGCGCATCCGCTCCACCGCCCAGCCCGGCGATGCGCTCGTCGAGCGACGGGGTCTGCACCGTGCCGGGGCAGATGGCGTTGCAGCGGATGCCCTTGCCGACATAGTCGACCGCAACCGACTTGGTGAGGCCGATGACCGCCGCCTTGGTCGTCCCGTAGATGCAGCGCAGCGCCGCGCCCTTCACCGACGAGGCGGCCGACGACATGTTGACGATCGAGCCGCCGCCCCTGGTCAGCATGCCGGGCAGGAAGGCCTGGATCGTCCAGAACATGCTGCGGACGTTGAGATCGAGCGCGAATTGCCACTGCTCGTCGGTGGCGTCGAGCACCGCGCCGTGATGGACGAAGCCGGCGCAGTTGAACAGCACGTCGACCGGGCCGGTCTCCTTGGCGAGCCCGTCGATGGCGGTCCGGTCGAGTACGTCGAGCTTGCGCGGCGTCACGCCGGTCAATGCCGTGAGCTTGCCTTGGTCGACGTCGGTCGCCCATACCGTGGCGCCTTCGCGGGCAAAGGCCTGGGCCGTTGCCGCGCCGATCCCCTGCCCCGCCGCTGTGACGACGCAGACTTTGCCCTTCAGTCGCATTTCCGTTTCCGCCTTTACGGGAGCAGGCCTTTTTCCTTGTAGAACTTCTCGGCCCCGGCGTGCAGCGGGATACCGAGACCCACGGTCGCCGTCTCGAGCCGGATGACCCGGCCCTTGGCATGTCCCGAATCCAAGAGCTTGCGCGTGTTGGGGTTCCACAGCGCCGCCGTGACCTTGTAGATCAGGTCCTCGGGCTGCTTGCTCGAAGTCACCCAGAGGGCGTGCACACTGACGGTCTTGACGCCGCTCACGCCCTTATAGGCGTCGTCCGGGATCTCGTCGGCGCTGAAGAAGCTGTATTGCTGCAGCAGCTTGTCGGCTTCCGGCCCGGCGATCGGCACGAGGTCGATGCCGACCGTGAGCGCCAGGTCGGCGATCGCGCTCTGCGGCCAGCCGCTGACGTTGAAGAAGGCGTCGATCGCGCCGTCCTTCAGCTTGTCGGCCACCTGCTGCGCCGGCAGATACTGGGCGACAAGATCCTTTTCGCTGAGGCCCCACGCCGCGAGAATCAGCCGCGCATCGACCAGCGTGCCCGACCCCGGCTCGTCCAGGGACACGCGCTTGCCCTTGAGGTCGGCGACCGACTTGATGCCCAAGCCCTTGCGCACCACGAGCTGGAAGCTTTCAGGATAGAGATTGGCGATGGCACGCAGCACGTCGATTTTGGGCCGGCCCTGGTAGATGCCGGTGCCGTTGTAGGCCCAGAAGGCCACGTCCGACTGCACGAAACCCGACTGCGCCGAGCCGGCGCCGATCGCCGCTGCATTGGCCACCGAGCCGTTCGACGCCACCGAGGTCGCGACCAGGCCCGGCACGCCGCACGAGCCGCCGTCGTCGCACGGGCGCGAGCCCGGCGGGTTGGAGATGGCGTTGGCGATCAGGCCGCCGATCGGGAAATAGGTGCCGACCGTGCCGCCGGTCAGGATGCGGAAGAAGGTGATGTCCTGCTGGGCATGCAGCGGCAACGCTGCGAGCCCCGTCACTCCCAGCGCACCGGCCATGGCCGCCCTGCGCTTGATCATCCGTCTCCTCCTGCCGCGATAAAGCACGCCCTCAGGAGGGCGGCAATATCGCCTGCTAATTCACGCCCACCACCCGGCTCAGGGTCGGCCCGATCTCGGCATGGACCACGAGGTCGGCATCGTCGTCCTGATCGGTCGGGTCCCGATTCACGATCACCAGCCTGGCGCCCTTGCGCTTGGCGACGCGCGGGAAGCCCGCGGCGGGATAAACCACGAGGGAGCTGCCCAGCACGATGAACAGGTCGCACGCCATGGTCTCGTCCTGCGCCCGCGCCATCTGTATCTCGGGCATGGCCTGGCCGAACGAGATCGTGGCGGTCTTGACGATGCCGTCGCATTTCTCGCAGATCGGCAGCCTGCCCTCGCCCAGGAAGGCCTTCCTGATCGGATCGAGTGCATAGCGATGGCCGCAATCCAGGCAGCTGGCATAGGTCGAGTTGCCGTGCAGCTCGATGATCTTCGATTCAGGGACACCCGAGCGCTGGTGCAGGCCGTCGACATTCTGGGTGATGATCGACGTCATCTTGCCCTGCTCGACCAGCTTGGCGAGCGCGCGATGGCCGGCATTGGGTTCGGCCTTCTGCATGGTCTCGTCGGTGGCGAACTTGCGCCGCCACGCCTCGCGCCGCATTTCCTCCGACGACATGAAGTCGTCGAAGTAGATCGGCTGGTACTTGGTCCAGATGCCGCCGGGCGAACGGAAGTCGGGGATGCCCGATTCGGTCGAGATGCCGGCGCCGGTGAACGCCACGATCCGCTTCGCTGATCCGATCAGCTCGCCCAGCCGCTCGATCTCGCTCATGGTCCGCCTCCTGACACACGATCATGGCGCAGGCGTGACCGCCTGGTCACGGGACCTAGGATAACCAGCGCTTGCGCCGCTTGTAATGCTTGGTGTCGTGATAGGACTTGCGCGCGCCGCCCTCGTTGAGGCCGAGATAGAATTCCTTGATGTCGGAATTGTCGCGCAGCTTGGCGGCCGGGCCTTCCAGTACGATGCGGCCGTTTTCCATGACGTAACCGTGATCGGCCACTGCCAGCGCCATCGCCGCGTTCTGCTCGACCAGCAGGACCGAGAGCTTCTCCTGCTTCACCAGGCGGCCGACGATGCCGAAGATCTCCTCGACCAGCATGGGGGCGAGGCCAAGCGACGGCTCGTCGAGCAGCACCACCCGGGGCTTGCTCATCAGGGCGCGGCCAATCGCCAGCATCTGCTGCTCGCCGCCCGACAGGTAGCCCGACACCTGGTAGCGCCGTTCGCGCAGGCGCGGGAAATACGAATAGACCATGTCGATGCCCTGCTTCACCGACTGGCTGTGCTTCTGGGTGTGGCCGCCGGCGATCAGGTTCTCCTCGGTCGTCAGGTGCTCGAACACCCGCCGTCCTTCGAAAACCTGCACCAGCCCGAGCTTGGTCACTTCGTGGGCGCGCATGCCGTCGATGCGGCGTTCGCCGAGCTGGATGGTTCCCTTGGTGACGTCGCCGCGCTCGGATCGCAGCACGCCAGAGATCGCCTTCAGCGTCGTCGTCTTGCCGGCGCCGTTGGCGCCCAGCAGCGTTGTGATGCCGCCCTCGCGGACGTCGATCGACACGCCCTTGAGCACCAGGATGACGCCGTCATAGACGACTTCGATGTTGTTGATCGCCAGCATGGCAGAAGCGGGCGGAGATCGCTCTCCGCCCGCCCTGTTCTCGCTCAGGACTTCGAGGCGTCCGCGGCGATCTGCTTGGTGATCACCGGCCGGAAGCCCTGGAACCAGTCCTTGACCATGACGAGCTTGCCGCCCTTTACGGTCCAGATCTGGCACCATCCGCCACCTTCGTGGTCCGTCGGCGTGATCTCGAGCGGCGGCATGAGGCCGCCCAGAGTGACGCCCTTGATCGACTCCATGCCCTTCTTGACGTCTTCCGACGTCGGCATCGCGCCGCCCTTGGCCTTGATGGCGTTGCGCAGCGCCTCGACGTGGACGGCGGCGTTCAGGACGCCGCGGTTGTAGTACACGGTCGAGTCCATCTCCTTGGGCGGCTCCTTGCCCTGGGCCTTGTACATGGCCGCGATCTCCTTCAGCACCGGGAAGTCCTTGCCGACGCCGGCGAACTGAATGGTGTTGTAGCCTTCGGCCAGCGCCATGCCGCCCGCGGCGATGATGTCGGCTTCGGCGCTGCCCCAGACAAAGGCCACCACCTTGCTGAGCGGATAGCCCTTGCCCTTCAGCTCCTTGATGGAGACCGACGGCGCGCGGCCGAACAGGTGCGCGACGACGAAGTCGGGCTTGTAGCGACCGGTGATGTCGAGCACCTGAGCCCCCATCTCGACGCCCGGCGCCGGCACCGCGAAGGTCCTGAGCTCGAAGCCCTCGGACTTGGCGAGATCCTCGAGGATCGGCAGCGGCTCCTTGCCCGCCGGATTGTCGTAGAAGATATAGGCGATCTTCTTGCCCTTGAGATCGCCGAGCTTCTCCTTGACGAAGGCCATCGCCGCACCCGCCTGCGACCAGTAGCTGGCCGCGATCGGGAAGGTATAGGGATAGCGCTTGCCGTCGGCGGCCGACGCCGTGCCGAAGCCGGGCGACGTGCCGAGGATCTTGTCTTCCTCGAGCTTCTTGTTGAGCGCCGCCGTCTGCGGTGTGCCGTAGAGACCCTCGAGGACGGCGCCCTCCTTCTTGAAGCGCTCGTGCGCCTCGATGGCGGGCGGCACCTTGTATTCGTTGTCGACCTCGAGGA
>Ga0306921_10002948_pt1 | contig 17162 bp, 19 predicted proteins | sample sta12Cox44000080_FD_203760 | JGI IMG/M metagenome (GOLD analysis project Ga0306921, IMG submission 203760) | Lab enrichment of tropical soil microbial communities from Luquillo Experimental Forest, Puerto Rico - statoxic.12C.oxic.44.000.080 (v2)... | ecosystem: Environmental > Terrestrial >... | reverse complement strand
TCCCCGCACCAGCAAGACTTGGTGTTACCGCTCATCTCAGGCGGCACCTTCGAGCCCACCAGGGCGCCTGCACTGGCCCACCCCTATAACAGATCAGATCGATCTCGTCTTTCAAGATCAAAGCGCTTTTGCCTGAAATTAACGCCCATTGCCCATCGACCAAGCGAGACAGCCTTGACTTCACTTGCACCGTTGCTACCATCGAAAACGGAGGCGCAAGGCAGCAAGCCTGCCCTAGCGAAGACCCAGCATGCCGTTTTCCAGCATTCAGGGCAACGTCAAGCGCTCAGAAAGCGTTGGCGAACTGACTCTGACCGACACTTTCTATGAGCCGAGGCTGCATCTGAACCTTCACGCTCACCGGCAGGCCTGCTTCGGTTTTGTACTGGCGGGAGGATTCTGTGAGCAGTTCCCGGTCGGGAAGCTGACTTGTGCGGGACGCACCGTCTTTTTCCGTCCGCCGGAGATGGTCCACGAGAACCGCGTTTCTCCCGCCGGTGCGCGCTGCTTCTATCTGGAAGTGTCTTCGCGCTGGTTGGGCCATGTCGAAGAGTACAGTTCTCTTCCCCGCCAGCCCATCAGCTTGGAAGCCGGCATCCTGCAAAGGCTCGCGAACTCGCTGTACGCGCAATGGCAGGATATGGACGATGTGGCTCCGCTTGCGATCGAAGGGCTGGCTTGCGAGATGGCGGCTCAGTTTTGCCGGGCACTACGCTCCAAGCGCGAAACCAGGCCACCTCGCTGGCTCCGGCAAGTTCACGAACTTCTCCGCTCGCGTTTCAACGAATCGCTCCGTCTTGCGGAGATTTCGCGCCAGGTCGGAATGCACCCGGTGCACGTCGTTCGCGAATTCCACCGGTACTACGGAGTGACGATCGGCCAGTTCCGCCGCAAATGCAGGATCGATTTTGCTTGCGAGCAGCTGGTCCATTCAAACTGGCCCATTGTGGAAATCGCCCTGGAGGCCGGATTCTCTCAGCAGCCGCACTTTACCTACGTGTTCAAACGAATGACCGGTCTGACTCCTCATCAATACCGAAAACTGCACGACAAGACCCATCTCGCCTAGGGCACCCTCCTGCTTTATTTGGCGGCCTTAGGAATGTGCGGCCAAGGCCACTTCGAGGTCGGAGGGCGGCGGGAAGGCCTTCCTTGAGAACGCGAGCAAGAAGATCGTTCTACTGTCTTCACGCACACAGAAGTAGTAGAGAGTTCGACCGTCTCCGACTTCATAGAAACCTTTGCGCTTGGGGTCAGGTCTGACCATGACCGTGCCAGCCAAGAGAATCGCGAAGCCGATGACAACCGACGCAGGGTGATTTCGCAAGTCTTGGATCTCCAGCCTCGGCCCGAAGTTCATCTTCATGGCTTAAACCTTTCGCTCGGTCGCTTGCGCGCGCATGATCGCGCAGCGCCCCCTCATCCCTTGCTGGAATTTCTCGCGCTCTTCGGGCGTCATCTGTGCCCATCGCTCGATCATCCGGCCCCGCCAGCCTAGGGGAGAACCAGGCCGCCCGCGGAATCCGCCGAACAGGACCTTGGCAAGAACCAATAGGCCCAGGGCCTGCCAGAAACCGATCCGCTCTAGGGCAAACAGCGGCGGCATCAGCCAATTCCACAAGCTCATCACCACTAAGGACAGCAGCGCCGCGACCAGCGCGGCGAACAATACGAACTTGGCCCCTCGCAAGATCCACTTTCCCTTCATATGAAAATCCTCACCTTCTGCTTTGAAACTCTCGATAGATTGCTTCCAGGCGCTCGCGCAAGTAGATGATCGAGCGGTGCTTACGCAAAACCAGCGTGTTTATGTTCACACCAGTCGCCTGCGCCAGCTCTGCGAAGCTCTGGCCCTCGATCTCATGAGCGATGAATGCGCGCCGCTGATCCTCGGGCAGCTCATCGAGAGCGGCTGCAAGTTCGTCAAGCAAAACGCCGCGCGCATAGGCCGCTTCCGGCCCCGCATCGGGAGATGGGAGCAGGTCCTCGAGTAAAAGCGAATCTCCGTTCTCGTCGATGTCGACTGGACCGGGCGCCAAAGCCTCCGGCCTCTTCTTGCGGAACAGATCGGTTATGCGGTTCCGTGCCACTCGAAACAGCCAAGCGCTTGCGTGCCCGATCGGCTTCATCATCCGATAGGCTTCGACCAGCTCGTAGAAAACCTCCTGCAGAATGTCCTCAGCATCCTGCTCGTCCGGTACACGCCTGCGAATGAAGTTCTTAAGTCTGCCTCGTTCGAGCTCGACCGTCTCGCTAATCTGCCGGTCTTGCTCAGAAACGAGGTCGTTCAAAAATAGCGCCTTGCTCATCTATCTTTGAAGACGGATCAAGACAGCAAATATTTCACGCCAAAGCACGGAATTTGTTGGTGGCGATCGCCCGCCTTCGGCTGCCGATTTGCATTTGCTGCCGTATACCGAAATGGCCCCTCGTGAATCCCTGCGCCTCTATCCGGCGGCGCCAGGATTTGCGCGAGAGCCGATCGAGCGTCCAGGTGGGAAGATATGAGATACCCCGAGGAAGCCTTATTGCCGTGAACACCTGGGCGCTCCATCGCGACCCGTGGCTCTTTGAAGATCCTGAGCGCTTTGACCCCGAACGGTTCGCACCGGGCTGGGAGGCACCAATTCCACGCTACGCCTATCTGTCCTTCGGAGGTGGCCCCCGCGTCTGCCTCGGCAATGGCTTTGCCATGACAAAAGCTCGTCCGCTCATCGCGACGCCGGCGCAACGCTAGCAATTAGCGTGCGGTCGAGGCGAATATAAGGCGAAGCGCTGTGCTAGACTTAAGCGATGGGCTGCTGCTACGTCAAAATGTACGGAAAAGATGGCCAGCAGCACAGCATTACGCTAGACGCCAGCAGCGCTTTTGATGCCGTCGATAAGGCTACAGACTCGTGGTCACGGTATTGGTGGTTTGACGCTAGCGCTATCGTCACGGTGCAGCGTGGCGAGCAACGCTGGAATATCTCACAGGTCCGCGTGCGCGACTGGCGGGCCAAGCGAGTGCGCGGGCGAGCGTAAGAGAAGGTGCGTCTTCCCAATTAAGGGCTGTCTCGCGTGGGTTGAATCTTTTTTCCAAGCTGCCAACGATCGTGCCCTTGCTCACAATCGTTTGTACAATGAGACGATGCTGACCGACGCTCCCCCGCGGAACAGGAAGAGCCGCAAGTTCTTTCTCGATAGTGACCGGCTCGCTAGCTTGCCGTTGCCGCCGGACGAGAAGCTCAGCAGGATTGCTGCGGGAATTGAAACTGCCCTGAAGACAGGAGCAACAGCGCACATCCATACGGCTTGCGATGAGTTTTTGAGAACGGCTGCAGAGTTTTATGGAGTTCCCCGGTGCGCGGTGCGCGTCCTTCTAGCCAGACCGCTGCGAGTGCGCGAACAGTCGAAAACCGAGCTCTTCGGTGACTATCACCCGGACACCAGAGCGATCCGAGTCTGGACAAAGACCGCTGTTCGCAAAGAACCCACGTCATTTGGGACGTTTTTGAGCACGCTCTGTCATGAGTTCTGTCATCACCTAGATTTCCATCACTTCGCATTCGAGAATTCCTGGCATACGCGGGGCTTCTATCAGCGAACTGCAGCACTTTACCACCATGCGAAGGGCACTCCTAAAAAGGAACTGATTTGGATACCTGTGGCTCGCGAACGCTGGCGAATCGACTGACAGCGTACCAACCGTACGCGAACAGGTTAGGCTTTTCACTCGCCGGGAGCGAGCAAATCGAAGCGGACCCCTAATGCGGAAATATTCTTCAAGTCTCCCTGTGCCCGACACAATCTGAAGCTATGCGGAAGATGCCTTCAGCGGCCCGCGAAAAGCCTTGATACCAGGCGCGCCTAAGGCTGCGAGCCGGAGTGGAGGAAAAGGCCGGCGGGGGCAGCTTGTGGGCGGGATCGGTGGCTGCGCGATGGAGGTCGGCATAGAGATCGAGAAATCCGGGCGAGACGTTCTCCCAACGATTTCGTTCGGCCGTTCGCAAGGCATTTTTCAGGCGACCCAATCGCGCACCTTCGTCCGCCAACACCTCCTCTACGGCATCGGCGAAGCTTTCCACATCCGGGCGGGTCGTCCATGCGTTCGTGCGATTCGCGTACGAGGTTAGCCCACCGGCATCGGGTGCGACAAGAGGCAAACCCGAAGCCATGGCTTCGAGCAGGGCTATTCCAAACGGTTCTCGCGGATTTGGATGGATGAATAGATCGGCGTTAGCGAGAAGATCGGCGAGCTGCTGCTGATCGCTGACGTGCCCCAGAAAGGTGGCACGTGTTTGAGCCCGCCGGCGACAGAACTCCTCCCATCTACGGCGTTCGATGCCCTCTCCGGCTACCAGGAGGCGATAGTCGCGGTGCCTCCTGCGAACCAATCGGACAAGAAGGCGAAATAAGAGCGGCAGATTCTTCTCGGGCACGAGCCGTCCAACGTAGAGAAGAACGACGGTGTCATCCCGGCCGTTTACGATTTCGAGGATGCGGCGGCGCCCTTCTGGCGATCGGCGCAGGGGTGAGAGGTGCTGCGTGTCAACGCCCATCGCTCGAATCCAAACACTGCGCGGCACCAGCTGACCTTGAGAAGCTGGCCGCAATTCCTCCGCCGTATAGGGCGAATTAGCGAGGTGATGATCGAAGGAGGGAAAATATACGTATTTCATGTAAGCGGAGCAAAAACTGCGCGCCAGGGGAAGGCGTCCGACGTAGCTACGGAAGTTGTCGTCTAGGCGTTCACAACTGAGCCCGACCACGACCGGGCGAAAATCCACTCCCCGCAAGAGGCCCCGGCGCAACAGGCTGCCCAAATACGGCAGGGAGTATTTGTCGCAAATCTCGATAAGATCGGGCCTTTCGCTAACGAGAAGCCTCTGCAAGACGCTTCCAGCTGGCAGAAACTGATTTGGATTGATCATCCGGTAGCGCGGATTAAAGGGGGCAGAGGGGGACTTCAAGTAAACGATTTTCCCGTAGTCCCCGACCTTCTCGACCTGAGCGCTCTGCCCGGGAACAACCAGGGTCATAAAATGACCTCGCCCGTTGGCAGCCCGCAGTAAGGCGCGATAGAAGGTCGCGATGCCCCCAGAGGTTTCATGCCAAGCATTGGTCAGATGCAGCGTCTTGAGAGTCATCGAAAAGCCTGAGTTGTAGAGGGAGACTTGCTGGCATTGCATCATTCAGCAGCTGCGCCGCCTTCCTACGCCCTGTGCAAATTTCTTAGGCACTGTGGCAAGGAAGTCGAACAACAGCCTCGGCAGACGACCGAGGTCCGAACCAAAACTGCCCCCCTCAGCACCCACTAGCAAAACGCCTCGCCGCATAGCGTACCAATTGAAGAGCGATGAAACGGCGCTGACGCCCAGCGAGGCGAGTTCAGCCACCCGCAGATGTGGAGTTCCGCGAAATGTGTGAAGCGCGAGCTCAAGCCCTTGAAAAATTGCCGGAACCGCAACAATCAGGAAGACAGCGGTCAGCCACACCGGATTCGCGTCGCGCAGATTTTGCATCAGAGCGCCGTAGAATCCGGCGGTGGCGGCACAGATAAGGCACTCCGTAAGCAGCGCCGAGAGGCTGGCGAGAACGCCTCGCCGAATCGTGACCGCCAGAAATATGGGTCCCCTAACGAGGAGGCTCAGCGATGCTGCCTTCCAATTCCAGAGAAACACGATTCGTTGCGGGCGCCGAAAGAGATCCGACAGGACCTCGAAAAAGCTGGGGCGAACTTGGAAGGGCGCGGCGTCTGTGTATTTCACCTGAATTGGTATGTGTGCGTAGCGCAAAGGGAGAAGCCTAGCCGAGGGAGTTTAGTCGCAGGATTAAGAAACGGTTAAAAAGTCGTCTCCAATCGGCGACTGGTAACTGTTGATTGATTCGGATTTGTAGCCAGACATTCGCAGAGTGTGAACACTGGCGTTAGCCGCGCGTGTCATCTTCGGTTCGAAAGATCGAGCACGTGTTCGACCGGAGAAGACTTTGCAGAACAAACTGACCTGCTCTTGGAAGGACGCCAGCGCCCCCCAACAATATCGCACGTGCGTTTCTCTGCATAGCCACACAAGCCACTCTCGAGAGGACCTCTCTTTTATCGCCGAGTACGCCGCCCGGCGAGAGCTCCTCGACTGGGCGCTCCGCACGTACTCGCAAAGAGCTTACAAGCGTGGTTCGATTACGGTCGATTTCAGCAAAGCCTACTGGACTCCTCCCCTGCCCCCACTGAGCGCATTTCGTTTGGAGCGCGACCAAATCGAGAGGGAACTCAACATCGCCGCCATGGTTTCGCTGACCGATCACGACAATATGGAGGGACCCAAACTCCTGCAGGTCGTGCCGGAGGCGCAGGGTGTTCCCCTATCGGTGGAGTGGACCGTACCCTATAAGGACACAGTTTTGCACCTCGGCGTTCATAACCTTGCCAGCGCGCGGGCCGACGAAATTGTGGCGCATCTGGCGGAGTACACAAGCAAGCCAGCAAAAGATCACCTTCCCGACTTGCTCAAGATGCTGCAGGAGGATCCCGAGGTGCTGATAATTCTCAATCACCCCATGTGGGATCTCGCGGGCATCGGCAAGACGCGCCACATTCATAGGGTCCATGATTTCGTTGCGGAACTTGGCATGTTCCTGCATGCCTTCGAGCTTAGTGGCGTTCGTAGTTGGGAAGAAAACCGATCGGTGCTGGAGCTGGCCGAAAAATGGAACCAGTTGGTCGTCAGTGGTGGGGATCGCCACGGGGCGGAACCCAATGCCGTCCTAAACTTGTCCAACGCGGGGACATTTGCGGAGTTTGTGAACGAAGTAAGACAGAAGCGCCACAGTCACGTTTTATTCATGCCCCAGTACGCTCACCATCTCACGTTCCGGTTAGTCCAGTCACTGTTGGACACCATCCGCGAATACCCGGGCCGGCCAATAGGCACGCGCCGGTGGGATGAACGCGTCTTCCATCCTGATAGCCAAGGCAAGGTCCGGTCGCTTCGAGAAATGTGGACGAAGCCGCCCAGTTTTGTCACTGCATTTTTCTTTCTTCTGCGCGTCCTCGAAATACCGTCTGTGCGGAATGCCCTCCAAGCCGCACTCGCTAAGCCGGAATACAAAATACAGTTCGCCGACCTCAAGGGATAGGAGGCTGACGGCTCATGAACCAGGTCGCCCGCGTTGCCTTCTTCCCAGACACCTATGATGAAGTCGACGGCGTGGCTAACACGAGTCGTCAACTAGAAGCATTCGCCCGAAAACGAGAGCTGCCCTTTCTCATCGTTTGTGCGGGGGCGGCAGAGAGTATCATTCGAGGTCGATCGGTCACTCGACTGACCTACCGGCGAAGTCGTTTCGGCTTTCCGTTGGACAAGAGTCATTTCTTTGATTTGGCCTTTTGGCGACACTACCAACAGGTCGAGAAGGCTATCGTCCACTTTATGCCGGACCTGATCCATGTAACGGGCCCGAGTGACGTTGGACAGTTGGGAGTTCTCCTGGCGCGCCGACTACAAATTCCTCTGGCCATTTCCTGGCATACGAACCTCGACCAATACGCGGAGCGGCGCGCTGCGGCCCTGCTGCCGTTCCTTCCTTCGAGTTGGCTGAGCGGCGTCGGATCCAGCATCCGTGACACCAGCCGGGCGGCTCTCTTATGGTTCTATGGACTTGGCGAAATGCTCTTTGCACCCAATCCGGAATTAATGGATATGCTGGCAAAAGCGACTGGCAAGACTGTCTGTCCCATGCACCGGGGCGTGGATACGACCTTGTTTAGCCCCCAACGGCGCGATCGCGGCGGCCGCGAGTTCGTCATTGGTTACGTCGGCCGCTTAACGGTAGAGAAGAACATCCGCCTACTTGCTGACATCGAAAAATCTCTACACGAAAGTGGCTTGAGTAGCGTGCGCTTCTCGATTGTCGGTCAGGGCTCTGAAGAAAACTGGCTCAAGGCCAACCTGCGACGCGCTGATTTCGCTGGCGTCCTAAGAGGGGAGGCTTTAGCGCGGGCCTACGCGAATATGGACGTCTTTGCCTTTCCATCGCGAACCGACACGTTTGGCAACGTCGTCCTGGAAGCCCTCGCCTCGGCCGTCCCGGCGATAGTGACCGAGAGCGGCGGCCCACAATTCCTGATTCGAACAGATGAGACGGGATTTATTGCACGAAACGCCGCTGAATTTGCTTCTCATATTGGCGGGCTTGTTGAGCAGCCGGCGAGGCTCGAGAGAATGCGCCATGCGGCGCGCACCGATGCACTCGACGCTTCTTGGGATAGCATATTCGAGAGGATGTATGCCGACTATGAACGCGGATTAAGGGCCCGTCCGCACGCACGGAGCAAGCCCAGGGTCCGGTCGCCTGGGTTCGTGGTCACCTCCGGACCCGGGTAGCGGCAATTAGTGAGCAAGCTAGCTAGAAGGGGGACCTGTTCAATATGCCACAAGTGAAAAACACGTATGTGCTGCTGCTTTTCCTATGGCTCATTTTTTCGCTCACCTTCGCCGGAGCGAGCCATGAAACATCGCTCACGAGCCCACAGCCATCCGTCCGCGAAATAGTGAGCCGATTGGCAGAGAGAAACCGCGAGCGCGCCGAGTCGCTGCGGGGCTTTCACGGCAGGCGTCTTTACCGCATGCGGTACCGAGGATTTTTTGGCAGTCGCGACGCAGAAATGACTGTGGAACTCACCTATACATCGCCTGATAACAGGCATTTTACCGTCGTTTCCGAAAACGGCTCCAAGTTCCTGTGTGATCATATTTTCAAGAGCCTGCTGGACGGAGAAAAGGAAGCCATGAGTAGGGAGAACCGCGAGCGCACAGCTCTAAATGCCGAGAACTACGACTTCCAGCTGGTCGGAAGAGAAGGTAGCGAAGAGGACCCTTTGTACGTCCTGAACGTTGTGCCGAAGGGGGACAACAAGTTTCTCTACCGCGGCAAGATTTGGGTTGACGGCAAAGAATTTGCAGTGACTCGCGTTGAAGCTGAGCCTGCCAAGAGCCCGTCCTTCTGGATCAAGAAAAGCAAAATCACCCACAGCTACGAAAAAGTCGGCGACTTCTGGCTTCCCGCAGCGGACAACACGGAAAGCTTGATCCGCTTAGGAGGGCGGGCGCAGCTCTCAATCGAATACAAAGACTACGAAATCACAGAAACCGCGCCGCTCAACGACCCAGCCAGCCAACCACCAAACCACTAGACCGTTCGCCGCGCGGGAAGGAGTTGCCGTCCTTGGTCCCAGGGCCTCGGGCTTGAATTTTCGATGACGCCCGCACCCCGAGCTCGTTTCGACGAGCGGAGACGCCTGCGACCCTAACCCGTTCTGCGGTGGAGGCCGTCCTAGACGAAAGCCTCGCCGTTCCAGAGACTGCTCTACCGTCTTTCCTGGTACACCCCTATCAGAGTCAGCTTAGCAATTCGGGCAGCCGAATCGTTTCCGACATATTCGACGGTCGTCAACAGAAACCTGTCAAAGCCGTCGGTCTCTAAACGGCCTGACTCATAGCTATCTTGGCGCGCCTCCTGTTCCGGCAGATTCCTTCTCTACAATCCTCATCACCACTCCTGTGACGCGACCAACGACCTCGGCTTCCGAGGGGTAATCGAAGTGCCGCACCGACAGAAGCGACTGCGGGTGAGGAATCACGGTCAGCCGCCCTCTGTCAAGTTCGCACCAGCCGCAGGCATACCCGCCGCGCAGTTCAATGAAGAAGATAGGTCGGTCGAATTCGTTTTTCCATTTCGCTGCGCTGACTTTTCGCTGGGTCGGATCGATCTGAACGAGCGAGCCGGGCCGGATCAGCGGAAACAGAGTGCGGTCCTCAAGCCCAATGTAGCCGTAGAGCGATTTGCGCAGGTCGAGATGTTGAAGCAGACCAATAGGAACCTGGTCCCATTTTTCGACCACTCGCGCGAGCAGGCTGGTTTTCTCGAAGCGAAATTCAGGCTTTAGCTCCACCGGCAGCGGCACACTCTGCGCATCCGCGTCGCCTTCGAGGTCGACCAGATGCGTTCGGGGCACGCCGATCGAGGCTCGGTCCCGGCCGAGGTCGGCGATGCGCAGGCCGAAATAGGAGCAGATTTCGGTGAAGCTCTTGTTATAGACAGCTCCAAGTGTATACATTTTGAATGGGCTGGGTACGAACTTTCCTTGCTCGATATCCGTCAACCAGGAATGCGACACGGCGTACTCCTCGTTTCGCTTTTCCTGGGCAATCTGTTGACTCTTTCGCTCGACATCTCTGGTCGAGAGGCCTACACACTCCCGCGCCGCCCTGAGGCGTCGGCCGGCACTGACGTTCGGCCTATCGGATTCCATTGGCGGGCATCCTACTCTCGACGGAAGTCAGTGTCCAACCAAGTGACGATCTAGGCTATAGACCGGCGCTCGTTTCTCCTTCAAGAAACTTTCGCTTGGTCAGAATAACGGCCAGCAGCGCGATTTTTCTCCGGGCCACGGCGCTCTGCCGTATACGAGAGTTCATCGCCGAAGATAGCACCAGATTCAAACGGAAGAAGGCGGATTCGCCCATGCTCACCATCTCAAGCACGATCAGAAGGACCGCAACACAGGACGGTACCGTGCTTTTGGATATTGAAAGCGGGCAGATGTACCGCCTCAATTCCGTCGGATCGAAGATCCTCGAACTCATCGCCGCGGGCTGTGACCAGAGAGAAATCACCGACCGAATAAGCGCCCTCTGCCGAGCTGACATCGATGTGGTAGAGGCCGACGTTCGCGCGTTCTTAGACAGCTTGAGCCGAAATCATATCCTCGGGCAAGGCGAACCAGGCACAGCCAGAGGCGGAAGGCGAGGCTTGAGAGATGGACGATAACCTGCCATACCGTACGATCATCACTCGGCAAGAGGCGAATGAAGTCTTGGTGTCAACGGCCGGAGCTGTTCGGGCAATTCCCTCCTGGACGCTCGGGCGGGCCAGGCCGTCAGAGCACCTCGTTCATGCCGCGAATCAACAATTTGGACTTGAAACCTATTGCCTCTGGGCAAGTGATGCGATTGATTCCAGCCTTGGTGCGCCTTCAGATCCATACGCAGTCTTGGAAGCTCTGGGCACAAAGAACGAAGCGGCGAAAGGCACGGCGTGGATACGATCAGCGGACCTGCTTTGTAACGCTACTCTCGCTCCGGCTGATCGACGCGCCGTTTCGCGCGCGCTTGATATGCTTAAGAAGAATTCGGTGGATGCATGGTTCGCCAGACCAGGTTGGCTACCCGAACTCTGGCAGTGGGTGAAAGGCCAGATCGCACCGCTCGGTCTCGCGCCGACGGGTCGGTTTCGCCAAATCAATGCGAGCCCGTCGTTCAGTCTCATTCGAATAGAAACAACCGGCGTGGCCGTGTGGTTCAAGGCCACCGGCCAGCCCAATGTCAACGAACTTTCAATTACCCGGGCGCTCTCTTTTCTCTTCCCAAGACACCTGCCTCGAGTTTTTGCTGTGCATCCTGCCTCAAACGGCTGGTTATCAAGCGAAGCCCCGGGCGTTCTGCTTGATTCGTTGACCGATTCCGCGCGCTGGGGACGCGCGGCCGGAGCGCTCGCAGACCTGCAGGTTTCTTCCATCGGGCGAACCAGAGAGTTACTCGCTGCGCAACTGAAGGACCTTCGCATTGCAAGCCTTTTGGAGCGCATCGATCCCTTTCTCTGGCACATGAATGAGCTAATGGCCCAGCAGAGAGAGCCCGCTCCGCCTCGGCTCAGCCGGTCGGAGATCAACGCGATTGGCAGTCAGCTGAAGCAAGCCTGTCGGGTTCTAGAAGCGCTCGATCTCCCCGAGACGCTTGGACACATGGACCTGAGCCCCGCCAATATTGTTGTTTCCCCCCACGGCTGCGTATTCCTTGATTGGGCCGAGGGCTCAGTCACTCATCCGTTTCTAAGCTTCGAATACCTGCGGGAACACTTGCTCAGAAGCAATGGTGAGCCCGAAGCGCTGCGAGAGCTCACAAGGGCCTATTTCGATCGCTGGAGGAGCTTTTGTCCGCGGGAACAGCTCGCGCGGAGCCAGGAACGCTCTCCTCTGGTTGCTGTTTTCGCTTACGCCGTGTCGAACGATTCCTGGCGGGGAGCCGACCTCGTCGACAACCCGCATCTCGCGAAGTATTTCCGCAGTCTCACCCGACGCATGTACCGCGAGGCACTCGGCCTGGAAGAAAGGGGCGTCCCGTGTCTCGCATGACTTCCGCTCCTCCGCTTTCTCGAGTGGAGCCGGTGACGGAAACACTTCACGGCGTTTCTGTGAGCGATCCCTACCGCTGGCTGGAAGACCCGGATTCACCGAATACCCGGGAATGGATCAGAGAGCAGAGGCACTACGCGCGAGCGTATCTCAACAACATTGCCGGACGCGAGGTGATTCGAGAGCGCGTCCGTCAGTTTCTGGCTGTGGACACGTTCGATTCACTGGAGAAGCACGGCAGCCGGTATTTCTTTCGAAAACGTCGGGCTGGACAGGAGCAGTTCGGCATCTATGTGCGCGAGGGGTTGAACGGCACAGACGATCTGCTGGTCGATCCTCTAGCACGAGGGACCGGGATCCACACGTCTGTCAGGCCGCTCAGGGTGTCACCGAGCGGCCGACTCCTACTCTATGAAATCAAGCAGGGGGGAGAGCGGATGGGAATCTTTGAAATTCTGGATATCGAAAGCCGCCAGGTCCTACCCGATATTCTTCCCAGAGGCTACCTGCGCGGGTTTGCATTCGCTCCCGACGACAAGAGCTTTTGCTACGTACACGAAGCGGCCGAGCGCAAGGGACCCACGGTTTGTGCCGCCTACCAGCATGTGCTCGGCTCCAAGGTCGGGGGCGATCGGCTGGTCTTTCTGAGCGGCCAGGGTGCCCGGATGTCGTTGATCGCGGGCGGAGAGCAACTCGGCTTTCTCGTCTCGACGCTCGGCGAGAGAACGCTCACCAGCTTTTATCTCGCGCGATTTTCAAGCGATGAGGCCCCGACACCTCTCATCACCAATGGCCAGTTCAGCCTCGGCCCTGTGTTTGCGGGCGGGGATATCTTTGCCATTACCGACCGGGACGCGCCGAATTTTCGAATCATTGAACTGAGGCCGCGGAACGGTTTCGAGGCCGAATCGATCGATATCGTCCCTGAGCAGAACCAGCGCATTCGCGACTGGGTAGTGACGCGCGACCGCATTGTTGTTTCCTTTGTTGATCACTCTTCGACGCGTGTATGCGTTTTTGACCGCTCTGGCAACAAGCTTGACGAATGGCCGCCGCGCACCGGCGGCAGGACGCTCCGACTCTTGCGAGCAGATCCACAGACCAACGAGGTGGTCATCGAAACGCAGTCGTTCACTCAGCCGCCCGCAATGCTGCTGTGCTCGGTCGAAATGAATCGCTTCGAGCTCTGGGCCAGGAGAAGAACGCCATTCGAAGCGGAAGATTGCCGGTACACCCAGCTCTGGTACCCGTCGAAAGACGGCGCCCAGATTCCGATCTATCTGATGGGCCGCCCGCACGTATTTCTACCAGGCCCTCACCCAGTGATCATGACTTCCTACGGCGGCTACGGTGTTCCGATGACCCCGCAGTTCAGTATCTTCGTAGCCATCCTCGTCGAGCGGGGCTGTCTTTTCGCTCTCCCCAACATCCGGGGAGGATCCGAGTTCGGCAGTGGTTGGCACGACCTCGCCAGGAGGCGCAACCGACAGCGGGCCTTCGATGATTTTCTTGCCGCAGCGGAGTGGCTGATCTCGACCGGCAGAACCACTGCCGCCAAGCTCGCTATCTTCGGCGGCTCGAATTCCGGCTTGCTTGTAGCCGCCGCGCTCACGCAGCGGCCGGAGCTGTTCGGCTCGGTTCTTTGCATGGTCCCGCTGCTCGATATGCTTCGCTATCACCTGTTCGATCGCGCCGACCTTTGGCGGGATGAGTACGGTTCGGCCGACGATCCGGAAGATTTCGCTGCCTTGTTGGCGTATTCGCCCTATCACCAGGTGCGCCCAGGCGTCCCCTATCCACCCACCATGATCGTGTCCGGAGACGCCGATCAGAATTGCAATCCCCTGCATGCCCGCAAAATGACGGCCCGACTGCAGGCAAACTCGTCGCGTCACCCGATTCTGCTCGACTACAACCCGTTTCGCGGCCATTCACCGGTGCTTCCGCTGAGCGACCGGATCGAGGCCCTCACCGATCGCATCGCCTTCTTTTGCGATCAGCTCGAACTGCCCGCGTGAGGCGATCATGTCGTTCTTGTTCCTCAAGGCCTATCAAAGCCTGGTCATCTTCGATGGGTACATACGCAGGAACGATTTCGGCCGCCTATACAGACGGGTTCGCAACTGCCCCGTAGCAGCTAGGCCACCCCTGGCAGATGCCGTCGATCGTATCGGCTACGCCATCGATCTGGCTTCGATTTGGTATTGGAAAAAGGTTCTCTGTCTTCAGCGATCGGCAGCCACAGTCTGGCTGCTCAAGCGGCACGGCGTGCCAGCCGAGCTCGTCATCGGAGTCCAACAACTGCCCTTCCGCGCGCATGCCTGGGTCGAAGTCTCGGGCAAGGTGACAAACGACAAACCCTACATCTCGGAAATCTACGCCGTGGTCGAGCGTTGCTGAAAGGTTAGGGAGAAACAGCTCAATGAGCGTGCAATTCGGAAGGTGGAACTTTGCTGGTCAACCGGCATCTCGCGAGTATCTGGGCGAAGTCCACAAGGTCCTTTCAGCCTACGCGATTGATGGTGACACCTGCTATTCAAGCGCCGGCATTGACATCCTCTACTGCCCTTTTCAAGCGACCAGAGAATCTCGCAACGAGGTGCAGCCCCATGTCTCGCCGTCTGGAGTCGTCCTAACCTGGGATGGCCGGCTCGATAATCGCAGCGAAATCCTGGCAGGCCTCGGCCATTGCCTCCCGCCTGGCTTGCCCGATGTGGCTATCGCGTGCGAAGCCTATGAGTGCTTTGGAACAGGTTGCTTCTCGAAGTTCGTGGGGGACTGGGCCCTATCGATCTGCCATCCCCGTGAGCGCCTGCTCATTCTTGCGAAAGATGCGGTTGGGACGCGCGCTCTTCACTACAGGTTTGAAACAACAGGAGTGACTTGGTCGACCCTCCTCGAGCCGCTCTTGCTTCGCCTCCAAAGCCTCGACCTCGATGAAGAATATGCCGCAGGCTGGTTATCGTTCTTTCCCGCCCCAGAGCGCACACCCTACTCCGCAGTCCAGTCGGTTCCGCCCTCCTGCTTTGTGTGCATCGAGAACGGGCGGCGTTCGCTCTCGCGCTATTGGGACTTCGCTCCTCGGAAACGAATCCGCTACCGCAGCGACGCCGAATATGAAGAACATTTCCGCGCGGTTTTCGCCAGCGCCGTAGGACGCCGGTTGCGTGCGGATCGGCCGGTACTCGCCGAACTGAGCGGGGGCATGGACTCGTCATCGATCGTGTCAATGGCGGATCAGCTGATTGCCACTGGTGAGGCGGAAACCCCGCGTCTCGACACGGTCTCCTATTTCGATGACTCCGAGCCTCATCTCGACGAGCGCCCTTTCTTTACCGAGGTGGAGAAGCGGCGCGGGCAGAGCGGCTGCCACATCGATGTCGGGTCCAGCGGATCATCCTCTCCGTTGTTTGAGGTCGCCAGCCTCGCCTTTCTGTCGACTCCCGGCTCGACGGGAGGACAGGTCACGGAGGTAGGCCGGCAGCTAGCGGCGTACGTGGAATCGAATGGCCACCGTGTCATTCTCTCCGGGATCGGCGGCGACGAGGTGACCGGAGGCGTGCCCACGCCGATCCCGGAACTTCAGGACCTCCTCTCGCGGGCGCAGCTCCTGACGCTCGCACGGCAGCTCAAGAGTTGGGCCCTGGCCAAGAGGGAGCCTTGGTTTCACCTGCTGCTTGATACCGCACGGCACTTTCTTCCCACCAGCCTCGCGGGCTTCTCCGAGAACCGGATTCCTGCGCCTTGGCTCGAGCAAGGCTTCGTACGGCGCAACCGAACCGCTTTTCAGGCCTACGAAACAGGGATCGAACTCGCTGGCCCTCTCCCCAGCTTTCAACACAACCTGAACGCGCTCGACATGGTGCGGCGACAGATTGGCGCGAGCGAGCCGGCGGCCTGGCCAGCGCTCGAGAGACGCTATCCGCTCTTGGACCGTTCCTTCCTCGAGTTCCTTTTCGCTATTCCCAGACAACAGGTGGTGCGCCCGGGCGAGCGTCGCTCGCTCATGCGTCGCGCACTCCGGGGAGTTGTTCCGGACAAAGTGCTGAGCAGAAGACGCAAGGCCTTCGTCTCCCGCGCGCCGTTTCGAGCGATCGCGCACGAGTGGACAACTGTCCTTGAGCTGAGCCGCGGGATGGTGTCCGCGTCGCTCGGCTGGGTAAACGAGGCCGCGTTTTCCAACTTTTTGAGCAAAGCGCGACAGGGACAACCCCTGCCGCTCGTGGCGCTGATGCGGACCCTGTATCTGGAGCTTTGGCTTAGGCACATCGCCACACGAAGAGTTGGCGGTCACCCCACCTGGCTGTCAACGACTCCTGCGAGTCTCAGCTGAGAAAACCTAGAAAGAAAGGAGGTGAACGAGATGAAATACGAGAAGCCAGAAATCGTCGTCTGCGGTAACGCTTCGTCAGCCATCCAGGGCAACGGCAAGGATGGTATAAGCCACGAGCTCAACCAACGTTTGACGAACCCTGCGTATGAGGCGGACGAGTAAATGCACAGTGCCGGGGTAACTGGAATCCGGGTTGCCCCGGCATTTTTTTCGGCAATCGGCGACACGTCGCTAGTTCGGTGGTCGGGCGGCCCCGCCCGGCTTTAAGTAGGCGTCGAAGAAATCGTTCTCCCGCTTCCAGAAATCAGCGAGCGCCCGTCCCGTAAACCCGTGTGCCTGGCCCGGATAACGCAGGAGAGTTACGTTTTTTCCGAGATGCCGCAGACCGTTGTACATTTCAATTGTGTTGAGCAGGAAGTCGCCATCCTCATCGCCATCGGCCAGGAGCATCGGCGTTTCGACACTTTCCAGATGGAAAATGGCTGAAAGTTGGACGTAAGGCGCAGGAGTGGTCCACGGATCGTCGGCCCCTTCATAGTCTTCGAAGCTCGAATTCGTCTCGAGCAGTACAGGACGAAGCCAATCGGAAACAGCTCCGCCCACTGATACGGCGCATTTGAACCGAGTGGTCCTGGTCACCAGATAATTCACAAT
>Ga0306921_10002942_pt1 | contig 17171 bp, 10 predicted proteins | sample sta12Cox44000080_FD_203760 | JGI IMG/M metagenome (GOLD analysis project Ga0306921, IMG submission 203760) | Lab enrichment of tropical soil microbial communities from Luquillo Experimental Forest, Puerto Rico - statoxic.12C.oxic.44.000.080 (v2)... | ecosystem: Environmental > Terrestrial >... | reverse complement strand
CGAGTACGGAGCCGGACGCTTTATTCAGACGCTACCTGATGACTTGCAATCCCTACTCTCCGCACATGGTATTCGCAACAGTCATCTTCTCTCCATCGCTCCGACAGGCACGATCAGCTTTGCGGCAGACAATATCTCTTCCGGCATTGAGCCTGTCTATGCTCACAAAGTCCTTCGGCACATCAATTCCGCTGAAGGCACTGCGATTGTGGAGCTCCGCGATTATGGAGTTGCCAATCTCGAGACTCATGGCCGGACCGTCGAAGAGTGCTCCGTCGAAGACCATCTCAAGGTCCTCGCCGTCGCCACCAGATACGTCGACAGCGCCGTCAGCAAGACCATCAACGTCCCCTCCGACATCACCTGGGAGGCCTTCAAAAACATCTACGTGAGTGCGTGGAAGCTCGGAGCGAAGGGCTGCACGACCTTCCGCCCCGGTGGCCAGCGGGCCGGCGTGATCGAGGCCGCGGAAGAGAACCACCTCGTCGGCGTCCCCCTCAACGCCTGCGAGCTCAACGGAAGGACCTGCGAATGAGCAAGAGAGTCCCAATCGGGCCCCGGGAGCCCTTGCCCGGGCCCTACAGCAGGGAGCCCTGGCAACAGGGTCCCTGCCCCTTCACCATCCTCGGGATCTGCGCCGCCAACATCCCCGAGCACTGCCTCTGCAAACGGAGACTCACCAATGCAGCCCCTCCCCAACATCCGGCGGGCCTTCCTTCCGGACCCGAAGCACATCCTGTTCGACGTCGACCTCTCCGGGGCGGACGCCCAAGTGGTAGCGTGGGAGGCGAACGAGCCGGCCCTCAAGCGGGCCTTCCTCGAGGGCGTTGACATCCACAACTTCAACGGCAAGAGGATCTGGGGAGACGCGTATGACCCGAAGAAGATCCGGCGGAAACTCACCTGGCGAGACGAATGCAAGCGTGGGGTTCATGGTACGAACTATGCTGGCGGTGTACGAGCCCTTCAATCCGCCCTTGGTTGGCGAGTTGCAGAGGTCGATCAGTTCCGCTCCACCTGGTTCCGTCTTAACCCTGGAATTCTCGATTGGCACAGACGAGTCGAACACCTTCTTCGGACCACAAAGACAATCACTAACGCTTTCGGATACCGTATCATATACTTTGATCGACCTGATGTTCTCCTGCCAGAAGCTCTTGCTTGGATCCCTCAGAGCACCATTGCCGCCGTCACGGCTCGAGCAGCTGATCGTATGTCCCGGCGCTGCCCCTGGGCACCACTCCTCCTCCAAGTCCACGATTCCCTCGTCTTCCAGCTGCCGATTAGCATGGACCAACCCGCGAGCTATAAAGCGATCCGAGCTGCCCTTGAGGTTCCGATCCCTTTCCCTGGTGACCCCCGAACCATCCCCTGGGGCATCAAGCGAAGCCTGAGGAGCTGGGGCGACCTCGAGGCCACCACCTGGCGGGACCTGGGCGCATGAGAGCCTTCCCGAACTGGCTCCAGGCCTATGTGGCGCACCAGAGGTTCAGCGAGAGTCCCACCCGCTTCCACTTCTGGACCGGCGTCGCGACTCTCGCAGGCGCCCTCCGTCGCCGGGTCTGGATCGAAATGCGCATCTTCCAGTGGACCCCAAACTTCTTCATCATCCTGGTTGGGCCGCCCGGGACGGCCAAGAAGTCCACCACCATCCGCCAGGGCCTCTACCTCCTCCAGCAGATCAAGGGCATCAAGTTCGGCCCCCAGAGCCTCACCTGGCAAGCCCTCGTCGACGCCCTCGCAGAGGCCCAGGAGGGGGTCGAGCTGCCCGGCAAGTCGAAGCCCGAGATCATGAGCTGCCTCACCGTCGGCGTCAGCGAGCTCGGCAACTTTCTCCGCCCCGACAATCGCGAGTTCATGGACTTCCTCATCGAGATGTGGGACGGGCAGAAGGGCACCTTCTCACGCCGGACCGTCATGCGCGGGCAGCAGGAGATCCTCCATCCTTGGCTCAACCTAATCGGGTGCACCACCCCGGCCTGGCTCAAGGACAACTTTCCCGAGATCATGATCGGGGGCGGCCTCACGTCTCGAGTCGTATTCGTCTACGGCGACCGCAAACGCCAGCTCGTCGCCTATCCCGGCCTCGAGGTGCCCGGTGCCGACTATGAGCGAGAGGAAGCTCTCCTCATTCGTGATCTCCAGCTCATTTCGATGCTCAAGGGCCGGTACAACCTTACACCAGATGCAGTTGAATGGGGTGAGGAATGGTATGAGCGACACAACACAGAAGCCCGGCCGTCTCACCTTCACAGCGAGCGCTTCGCTGGTTACCTCGATCGAAAGCAGACACACATCCATAAGCTGGCGATTGTTCTGTCTGCGGCTCAGCGGGATGATCTCCAGATCACGGCGGACGACCTCATTGAAGCCTGCGCGCATATCACGGATCTCGAAACGGACATGGTTAACGTATTTGCGTCCATTGGTGTATCGCCTACGGCGAAGATCAACGGAGAACTTCTGGCTCTGATCCGAAATGCGGGATCCATTGGCTATCGTGAACTCTGGCAGGAGTGTTTTCGCTCCATAGCTCTTAAAGACTTTCAGGACGGAATTCGTGCGGCGGTCGATGCAGGCTACGTCCGATCCGAGCCCCGCGTGCTCGCCGACGGGAGCAAGAACCCGCTTCTGGTCGCGATCCATACCTCTAGCCCCCACCCTGGATCCTCCTCTTGTCCACCACAATCCCAGGATAGTTCTCCAGAATCTTCTGGTACATTGGGATAGAGCCCCGGTTGACGGCCCCCGGCTGTTGGAGAGCCCCCTGCATCGCGCGCTGCTGCTGACGCCGCTTGAGGCTCGCCAAGAGCCCTTTCATCTGGATCGCCTGTGTAGGGTCTTCGGGGATGACCTGCTCATTGTACTCTGTGATCGCCTTCACAACATCGGATATCACCCGTGGATCACCCTTCTCGATGGCTTTGTCGAGCTGGCCGTACAGCATCGTCTTCTCCATTTTAAGCTGCATCTGGCGCTCGATCATGTCGCGTTGCGCCTCCTGCACCTGGCTGACCTTTGTCGGAGTGTAGCCAGCGAGCTGCGCGGCGACCGCCCCGATATCCTCCGGGTCCGCCATGTCGAACTTCACCAGCTGCCCGCCCTGTCGGGTGGTCAAACCATTGTTCGCGAACCTCGCGGCCCGGGCCATCTGCCGGCCAACCCTCGGAAGCAAGCCCTCCCAAGTCTTCGAGTCAAACGTCCCTGGATCCTCGCTCATATACTTCATCATTGTGAAGAGCCACCCATAGCCGGCCCCAGCCGCTCTCGCCGCTACATCCGACACACCAGACTTATAGTCCCCGAACATGAGCCCCCTCAGCCCTTCCTGAAGCCCGGGGACAATCTTGCCCAGGCTCCCATTCGCCGACGCATCGAACTGGCCAAGCGCCATCCCCTCGGGCAGGAGCCCGAGGCCGAACCCATACCGGCTGATGCCGTGGAGCAGGAGGTCTGGGCCCACCTTGTCGAACGCTGTCCCCTTCGTGAATTGACGGGCATACTGTCGAGCCTGGTCGAGCAGGTCAAAGTCCTTCCCGAAGTAGTTGATCCCGAGCTGTCGTAGCAGCCACACGCCCGTGTGCCCGACGCTCCGGAGGACCTGATTGATGTCCTCCGCCCCGGGCAGCCCGGCCACCCCAAACAGCGCCGCCTGCAGCATTGCCATCTGGAGCCGCCCGGGACTCAACCGATACAGCTCCACCATATTCTGCGTGTATTTGAAGAAGATCAGGGCCACCTGGCCCAGCTGGGAGCGAAGGAACGGCGACCGATTCCACTTCGTGTAATTCCCTTGCGTCCCCTCAATGGTCTCCTTCGTGAACAGATACGCCGCGGCCTCCTGGTACGTCATGCCAGACGTCGTCAGCTCCCCCATCTCCCGCGGGTACAGCATGGCGACCTCTTGCACCCGCCGCTGGTTCGGATTCTCCATCGCAGCAAGCCACGAGGCCCGGGCCGTGATCTCCCGATTCAGCTCCTCCGCCTTCTGGTACATCCACATGCCGTAGTAGGAGGCGGAGCGCCACGCCAGCTCCGCAGCGCTGCCCGCCAGACTCCGCTGCATATTGTTCCCCTGCGCGTACATGGCGACGTCCGCTGCCTGCCCAATGTTGATCAGGCCCTCGTTCTCCAGGGTCGCATGGGCCAGATCATAGTTCCCCGGCATCCGGGTGCCCCGCGACAGCGCCCGGCTCATGTAGCTGAAGCCCGCCATGTTGCCGAAGTGGCCCATCAGGTGCGGCAGCGTCGTCACGGGCGTCTGGAGCAGGTTCGTGAAGGCCGCTGCCGGGCTGAACGCGAGCTGCCACAGGCTGATAAAGGCCTTCGTCTTGCCCCAATCTCGACCCGGCTCACTCATATACCTATAATGGCCCTCCAAATACTTCAGGATCTCCTGCCGCTTCGCCGTGTTCGACAGCGCTTGCGTTCGGAGGGAGTCCCGGACCTCCTGGATCCCCTGCTCCAGAATGGGCGCGTGGACTAGCCGAGCCAGATAATTAGCCCCACTGATGAAGAAAGAGCTATAAGCCCGCATAGCGTCCATGCTGTAACCAGGCATGGAGTTTTGGGGAAGCCAGCGGCGACGGAAGGTCCGATCCGGCGCATGTAAATGCTCAAACTCCTCGATCCAATCCATCTGAGCCCGCGTGAGGCCAGGCAAATTACTCTTAATCTCGCGCAACAGGGGCCCGGGAAGACCCATAAACTCTCCCACGTTGTCTGGAGCAGTTCCATACGTGACTCGCTGCCCGGGGTTCGCCCCCCGAACGCCATCCAGCGCCGCGTCCCGCTGCCCTCTCGTGTCATACGCATAGCTCTCAATCACGGGCTGATTCGGCCGAGCAACATCCCGGACCACGATGGTCCACCTGCCGAACCTCGTGTGTGGGAAGTACGGCTTCTCCCGGATCTCATTGTACTCCGTCCGGATCTCCCCGATCCTCGCCGCCAGCTGCGCCGGGTTCGTGATTCGAGCTTGCGCTCGGTCGATCGTCCGCTGCTCCGCCTCCCGCAGGTAGTCGGTGAAGTCCCCCTTCAGCTGATTGTAGACCTGCGCATCGTCCGCGGTGAAGCCCTCTCGGGCCATCTGCCCCGCCAGCTCCGCCGTCGTCGGATGCCGCCGAACCCGATTGAGCACCTCATTCGGCGTCCGATACTGCATCTCGGACTCCCAGAACATTAGCCGGCCCACACGATCCCTGCCCTCCGCCGGCAGCTGATTCCAGTTCCGGACCCCGTTCTCCGCCCGGGACTGCCACATGCTGACAAATCTCGACCACATCTTGCTCCCCCCCACATACGTCCGGAGGCCCATGATGTGGTCATTGTTCCACAGCAGCTGCTGGATGTCCCACCAGTACTTGGTGAAGTGTCCGATCCGGTCGGCCTCATTCACCACGCCCGTCAGCTCGCCCCGAGCCTCAGGCCCCTCTCGGAATCCCGTCACCCGCTCGACGCCTGCCCGGGCCTGATTCACCAGCCAATTATCGATTCTCCTCATCTCCATGCTTGGCATCTGCGGAGCCCCCAGCCCGAAGGGCACCCCGAGCTCTCTCGCATTCTTCGCCTGCGTCTCCTGCATCTGCCGATCATTTGCGGCCGTGAAGGGGTCCGGCGCCGCCTGCGCCGACGGGTCGCCCACCGAAGCCCGCAGCTGGCCCTCCGACGCTGCCCGGCCGGCCGCCCCGGTCGTCTCCTGCACCGCATCCCGCATCCACTCCCGCGGCATCATGAACATCTGGTCAAGGATCTTATTCCGCCACGTCGCCTTCGGCACCTTGTTGTACACGTTCTGCCAAAACTGCCGCAGCGTCCGATCCCCGCTATCCAGCGCATTCTGCGTCTGCTCCCGAACGAAGTTCGGACTGACCCACCGCTTGATCGCGTCAACCCAGATGTAGTGCTTCAGCTGCTCCCGGTACTGGAGCCGGGCCATCTTATACCCCTCCTCAGTGAACTCCGAGGCTGGCAGCGCCGTCTCTCCCAGCTCCCGCTCGATGTGCTGGAGCATAGTCTTCATCATGAAGAACCGGTCGCCAGTGCTCTTGATGTAGCTGATGTGGAGCCCCTTCTCTTCCTGCTCCAGCGTCACCCAGCCGAGGAGCTTCGCCCGGGCGAGGTCCTTCGCACTCTTCACGTTCCCGGCCGCGTTGTCGTAGAACTTGAAGATGTGCCTCGGGTACTCGTCGCCGAGGTTGACCTCCTGCGCGGCCACCGCAATGTGGGGCAAGCCCTCGACCGTCTTGATGCTCTGCGGCGTGATCGGCGGGTTCACCCCCATCGTCCGGGCCATCGCCTTAGCCTGCTCCCGCTGCGGCCGCTGCGCCATCTCGCCGTTGAAGAAGCGGCGGAGCACCGCTTCCCTCGTGTTGAAGCCCTGGCCTTGCAGCAGATTCCGGATCCTCGTCATGAAGTCCGTGTAGAGCTTGGCCACGCCCTTAGCTTCGCCCTCCGCAAGGGGCTCATTGTTCGCGAACTTCTCGATGTACTGGGCGACCATCTCCTCCTGGCGGGCGCTCTCGAAGAGCCGATCCCTCTCCGCCCGGGTCCACCCAACCTCGTTCCCGTACTCCTCAATCCGAGCCCGCAGATTGGCCGCGTCCTTCGCCTCGAACACGATCCCAGCATCCCGGGCCGCCTGCGTCAGCAGGTTCCACTCCCGGGGCTGAATCAACCCCAGCATCCGGTGGACGTGGACCAACTCGTGGGCGTAGAACACCCGGCTGTAGCGAACATCGAGGGCCCGGGGCAACGCCCCCACCGCCAGCTCGATCAACGGATGCGTCCAGCTCCCGACCCACGCGGGCAGGCTTCGGCCCAGCGCTCCTGGCGTCGACTTGCCCCACGCCGGATTCAACATGTTGTTGATGACCTTCTGCACCCCGGGCGGGAACATCCGAGCCATCTCCCGCATGGCCTGCAGTGGCCCCGCGTGCAAGACCGCATCCGTGGTGGGATTCGACTGCACGTCTCCCATCATGTGAAGGGCTTGGCTCGCCATCAGCTGCCGCATCGCGGCCCCGGGGCTCCGATCCCCATACGCCCGCCAGTAGTGCATAGCTGCGGAGAAGTGCCACGTCGGCTCTGTCATGTCCCGAGCCATGAACGTGTCTGGAAACGCCTTCTCCCACATCGAGTAGAAGCGCTCCATGTCGCCAGCAACCTTCTTATACTGGCGCTCCAGCTCCGTCTTCGGCTCCACGTTGCTGCCCGCCCACCGCCGGAACTGCTCCGCGAGCCACTCACTATATGTCAGATAGTAATCCCCCACGTGCGTGCGCAGCGTCGTCGAGCCGGGCACCTGCGCAGGTTCCCCTCGGGCTCTCCCAACCTCCGGATCCAGCCTATTGTCCAGCAGATACTTCTCATAGCCCGCGGCCAGCAGCTGCTGGACCTCCGGCGGGGCCTTCGTCACCATATGATAGGTGACGAAGTGCCCGACCTCATGCATCAGCACCGTGTAGAGTCTGCTCCGCATAGCCCCGAACCCGAGGCCAAGCTGAGTCAGTCCTCGAAAGCCCGCCGTGTGGAGGGCGATCGTCCCGCTCTCGACGTGAGCCGTGGCCGGGTTGAAGAGTCCCGCCCCGCTCGTAGGATCCGCCTGCGCATCGTGCCAGTCGGGGCCCCCAACCTTGATCTCAACACCAATCCGGCCCGGCTCCCCTGCCGCATTCGCCTTGATGCCAAGCTTGTCCAGGATCGAGTCCACCAGCGGGAGCATCTTCGCCGCTTCGAAGCGAAGCTTTGCCGCCATTGGCAGGTGCGTGAGGGGCATCCCCTCACGGTCCAGGTGCACAGTCGAGGGCTCCGCCAGGAACGCCGCCTCCCGAATCGGGGCCCCCTTATTCTCCCACCGGAACACCCCAGGGGTCAGCCGGTCCAGCTGAATCGGGTCCCGGGTGACCACAGCCAAGGAGTCCACAGTCGGCTCGATCCAAGCCCCTTCCCGCATCAGCTGCCGGGCCTCCGCCACCAGGGGTCCCGACTTACTCGCATCCATCCAGGCCAGGGTCCCCTCATTCAGCAGCCTCGACATCCGCTGGAGCAGCTCATTCTGCTTCCGCGGACTGAGGCCTTCGCGGAACTTCACCATCCCCTTGTTCGCCATATTCAGCGGCTGGACGAAGGCCCCACCGGAGGTCCCCGGGACTCCCATCACCTCCCCTGGCTTGAACTTCGTCACGTCGAGCGCCATGGGAACGTAGGTCACGTTCGGTAGGCCCGCGGCCTCGAGGCCCGCGATCGTCTGAGTCATGTGATTCCGCGCCATGTCCGTGCGCTGCAGCACCCCGCTCTCCGCGTCCATGAAGACCAGCTGCTTCGTCCGCCCGGTCGTGGTGACCTCGGCCCGCCGGGCCTGGAACGTTCCATCGTAGAAGAAGCTCGAGCCGTGGCTCGGGATCACCCGAAGGCCCTTGCTCACCAAATCGTGGTAGATCTGCTCGAGGCCGGGCTGTCCCTTCGCCGGGTCCCCCTGTCGTGCGAACTGCTCCATCGGCCGGTCGAACTGCATCGCTGGCCGGGCCTGCTCCGCTGCCCGCTGCACGTTGATGTAGTCGGCGTAGAGGCGGACCCGCTCCTCCGGCGTCGTGCCCGAGAGGAACCAGATCCTGGGGCTATCATGCGGGGGCAAATCCGTCACGTCCGCCGTAATGCCCGCCGGCTGCAAGCTGTTCTGATCTATCTCCCACGTCCGGGCCTTCTCGGCCTGCGGCCTCTCGACCCCCGTCTTCTCCACGTCCGTGTTGGTCAGCAGCCTGGGATGATACCCGCTGGGATAACTCGGGTCCTCCACCGCATACCGGGGCACGTTCTGCTCAATCAGGTCCAGCATCTGCTCCTGGCCCTGCATGTGGTCGACGACCGACCTCAGCAGCGGAGCCGCTCCAAACGCGTCCCCGTTGACGCCCATGGTGGACTCAATCACCCCCCGATCCGGGTCTATCGGCTTCTGGATCAGCTCCCGCCGCATCCGAGTGACAGGGCCGGGCTCAGGCGCCGTTGCCCCCGTCGTCTCCTTCGGAGCCTCCGGTGAGCCCCGGTGAAGCGGGGCAATGTCAACGCGGGGCCCCCCAAGCCTCATCATGCCCGGACCTTCGGCCGCCGGCCGGAAGCCGCCCTTCGTTCCCTCAATCCCCTCCGGACGCTCTGGAGGCGTCCCCCGCTCCTTCATATAGGCCGCTTCGTCCTCCGGCACCGGCTCCCCGTTCTTCGTCAGCAGCTTAATCTTGTCCGCGTGTTCCTTGAAGACGACCAGATTCGTGGTCCCCTCCTGCTTCCCTCGAGACCCCCGGTCGAAGTACTCGATCCCCCGCAGACCCGCTGCCGACAGCGCCCTCGAGATCGCATCCCTCGGCTGCTCGCCCGGCTCCAGCGGGACCCCCTTGAAGATAACTCCGCCCTCTTTGATCTGCTGAAGGAAGTCGTTCCCCCGGATATGGCTGAGGAAGTCCTCGTTGAACTTCTCCGGGTTCTCCGCCTCCAGCTTCTTCGCCCGATCCGTCAGGAAGTTGTCCTTGATCTTCTGCAGGACCCCAGGATCCTGCTCCTCCAGCGTCTTGTCCCAGTGGATCACATGCTCGGGGTCCGCGTCAACCTCGACATGATAGAGGTTCCCCCCATGCCTGCTCTTCGGCCGCCAGCCCTGCTCGAGCAGCTGGACCGCACCATTCAGCTTCTGGATCTGCTCCCGGTTGAAGATATTCGGCTTCCCCTGCTCATACATCTCGATTGAGTCTTTGAGCTGGGCCAGCGCTTCCTTCGAATCCCCATCCGCGGCCGTCATGTAGGAGGTCGCCGTCATCTCCTCCGTGCTCAGCCTCCGCCCGTAGAGGGCTCGAGCGTAATGTTCGCCCGTCTCCTGGGCTCCCCCCATGTAGAAGCCCTTTTCATAGGCCGCAAACCCCTCGCCGGTCCCGATAGCCTCGGGCCGGAATCCCCCCACAACGTCGTGCGGGGTCCCGTGCCATCCGTACCAGGGCATCTCCATCGAGGGCATCTCGGCGGGCCCACCGGGCCTGCCGGGCCCACCGGGCCCGCCTGGCGGAGCCCCCTCCGGGGGCACCTCGCCCCGGGTGCCAGGCTCCATGCCGGGGACCTCGGCCTCGGGCCTAAAGCGCCTTGTTCCCGGGGGCACTTCTCCCCCTTTGCGCCCTAGCGGACCCATCGCGCCGCCCAGCGCCGCGTTGGTCGCCAGCGCCTCATAGAACCTCTGGCCCCACCCGATCCGCGTTGGCCCGTCCCCCGCGTAGCTGTAGTCGGGGTCCGTGTACTTCCGAGCCATGATATTAACGGCCTCTTGGGCCGAGCCGAAGCCCGCCCCAATGGCCGCACCCTTCCCCACGCTGTTCCAGAAGCCGGGGCCCAGCTCATGGCTCAGCAGCTTGAACGGGAGATAGGTTTGGAGGGCGGCTCCTCCGAGTCCGGCGAGGGTACTGACCCCGGGCTGGGTGCTCCCTGTGGCTCCGAACTGCTCCTGAGCGACTCCGGCGACTGAAAGGGGAGCGGCGGCAGCATACGTTCCCGCCATCTGTCCCCCTCGAATGAGCGCCGCCTTTGCAGCATTAGACAAGCCGCTACGGCCCAACACACTGAGCACACCGCCAACGCCGCCAGTGCCAAGCATAGTAACAAGAGCTGGTGCATTTTCCCCAAACCTCTCTGTTAGCCAGTAGCCGAAGTCACCCAGACTATGGATGTTCCCCAGATTCCACTCCGCCTGTGGCAGAGCCCGGCTCTTTGCCTCTACGTTCTCCATCATGCCCCGGGCCACATCTTCGTGACCCGACGCCTCTGCAGCCACTGCTCCAAGGGTTTCTGGCACCAACCCAAGCTCTCCGACCCCGCGGTGGATCGAACTAGTCAACGTCTGGAACCACCCACGTCCCGCGTGCGGGCTCACCTGCGGCGCCGCCCCCGGCGCCTGTCCTTCCTCCTCTCCTGGAACTGACCCAGCCAACGCTCCCGCCACATCAGGCGGCAGGATCTGACGATCCGTCTTCTGCTGTTGCCGAGCTGCATCAATAACGCCAAAGATGTCCCCGGACGGGGCTCCGGGAGTCGGAGTCGGAGTCGGCGCAGCCTCCGCTTCCGGCGTCGCCGGAACACCCGACCTCGCGCGATCGATCACATCAAAGATCGTATCCGCCATTACGGGCTCCCTCCTCCCGGGAAGTCTGGAAAGAACCCACCCTTCGGACGGAGCAGATCCAGCAGCTTTCCGAGTGGCCCATGCGGATCATATGGCAGGAACTCTGACTTGATTCCTCTTTCCCTCTCCATCGCCCGGACCTGTTCACCGAATCCACGATCTGTCAGCTTCTGTCTATAGGCCGAGTTCGTGTCAAATTCTTTCTGGTTCCATTCTGGACGCTTGGTGAGATCATCCCATGACATCTCCGGAACCTTCTTCCTCGGCTCTCCTGGCCCTGTCACACCCGAGACCCCAGCAGCCGGATTGACCGCCGTTGCTCCCGTCGGGCCCGTCAAGCCCGCCGCGCCTGCCCCACCTGTGGTCCCCTTCATATGCAAATAGATCTCATCCGCCTGCTTCATCGTCATCGCATACCTCTCCGTCGGATCCATTGTGATAAGCTTTGGATCGTTCAGGAGCGTCGTATGGATCTTGACCCACTCGGGATCATTCCTATTGATCGCCCGCTGCTGGGCCACATCCTTCAGGCTCTGCGCATGGATCTTCGCAACCTCAAGCTGCGTCTCATTATGTGCATCCGAGATGGCCTTAGCTTGGGCCATCTTCTGCTTCTCCTGCTCCTGCGCCGTCTGGTACGCCTGCGAAGAGCCCGCCGCCTCTCCCGCCGCTCCCAGCGCCCTGCCAAATGCCGATCCAGTCCCACCCCAACCTCCCTGAAGCAGGCTCGACGCCGCCGCCAGCAGGCCCGCCTGCATCCCCGGGGCAGACAGCACACTCATCAAGCTCGGCTTCTGCTGCAAATTCGACCCAAGATCGCTGCCATCATCTGTCGCGGTTGCCACTGGAGGTCCTCCAAGACGCATTGCCGTTCGACCGGGTGCCGCGGGTGCTCCAGCCGCCGCTTGCGGCGCCCCCTGGGGCTGCGCCCCAGCCATTGCCATCGCAGGCCCCCCGATCGCGGGACCCTGCCCACCGAGGGCCATCTGCCCTTCTTCCGTCCTCCGAGCCAGCAGCGCCCGCTCGATCCCCGGCCTCTGCGCCTCGGGGAAGCTCGGAGCCTTGTTGAACGACTTCATCCGCTCCGTGATTTGCTGCCAGTCCCCCGCGTTGATGTCGTCCTTCAGCTTCGCCAGATTTCCCTGGCCCGTATTGTAGCCGAAAGAGACCAGCGCATCATGCTGCCCCTGCGTCAGCGGGCCCACATTCTTATTGAGCCAGTCCGACAAGGGCTGTGTCTCAGCCCGCAGCCGCTGCTCGCCTTCATCCTGATCAATCACCTCATTCCGATTGTTCGCCTTCGAGCCCCACCCAATGGAATACTGGCTCCCATCATAATACGCGTGCGGCCTCCACGCCTCTTTCCCCTTGATGTAGTCGATCCCGGCCTGGGACAAGCCCATGGGCGTATCGCTCGCCGGCTGCTGCGCAGCCGCAGCCGCGGGCTGCCAAGCCTCCGTCGGCTGGATCCCAAGCCAATCAGCGGGCCAGAACTGGTCGTCGTCTGCCATCAGCCGAACCTACCTCCCGGCGGGGTGAACAGCGGCTGAGCCCCACGGGCACCCATGATCGCGTTGAGGAGTTGGGCCATCGCCGTCGCCGCGTGCCCGGGCACCATCGGATGGATCGCCTGCGGCGAGCCCGGTCCCGCGTGCGGCATGATCGGCTGCGGCGTCGGCGGAGCCTTGAAGGCCGCCAAACCCGCCAGCGGGTTCCCAGCGGCTTGCGCCGCCGTCGAGGGCACCCCGCCACCTCCCGGCACACCCGGGATCCCAGGTGTCACGCCCCCAGTCGCTCCCGGGCTCTGCGTGCTCGTGCTGAACGGAGCCACCGTGGTTCCCGGCAGTCCCCCGGGCAAGCCTCCCGGCATTCCCGGCGGAGCGCCACCCAGCGAGACTCCCGCCATCGGGTTCACCCCCATGTAGCCCGTCTGATTATCGGGGGGCGGCGGGGTGGGCGAGTTGCCGCTGAACGTCGGAGCCGTGCCCGCAGGGCTCTGCCCTCGGAGCATCGCCCCCAGGTCGAACGCCGTCCCGCCAGGTCCCGGGCCCATGCCTGGCATCGCCCCTGGCATCGGACTCGGCGTCGCGCCGGGCGTCCCGTAGCCGGCAGCTGCGGCTCCACCCTGCTGCTGCAACAACGCCAGCAACAGTGGCGCCATATTGGGGTCCATTGTGGGATCCATCAGTCTCTCCGCTTCTAGAGCATCATTCCTAGCTCAGGCAATATGCTCATCAGGCCGCTGCCCATGGAGCCCAAGCCGCTCCCAATACTGCCGAACATGGACCCGAGGCCTCCGAACATAGACCCGAGGCCACCCGCACCACCGGCTGAGGGGAACATCCAGTTGAGGAACGGGGCCATTGCTCCGGCTCCCGCCAACCCGCCCATCGCCTGCTGGAACGGCGAGGCTGACGGCACCTGCCCCTGCGTGGTCGTTGTCGTCGTCCCGCCCGGGAGCGAACCCAGGAAGCTCGAGCCCAACTCCGTGCTGAGCCACGGCAGCATCTGCCCCCCATAGAACTGGCTCATCGCCGCGTTCATCTGCTCCTGTGTCATCGCCTGTTGCATGCCCCCGACCTGGGACATCACGTTCGGCGCGAACAGCTGGGCCTGCTGCATCAGCGGCACCATCCCAGCCGCACTCGTCATCCCCTGAACACCCGTCTGATACATCTGCTCAGCCAGCTGAGAAATGCCCGCATTGGTCCCAATCGCCGTGTCTCCAATGGCCTTTCCGACGGCGAGGTCGCCCCTGGTTCCTCCTCCTGCATATTGGCCTCCTGCGATGGTGCTCCCGCTCGTCACAGACGGCAGGATGTTCTGGAGCAAGTTTCTGTTTGCCAGGCCCGTCATGGTCCCAGCAAGGTTCGTGAAGTTTGGGTTCGACGCGACATCGAGCATCTTCGGGTCGAGCAACGTGCCCAAGGCTCCCGCGCCCTGGGAGCCCAGCGTGGTCCCGGCGCCTCCCGCGGCGCCCACTGCCCCAGCCTGGCCCTGCTCCTGCAGCGGTGTGAAGCCCGCAACCGTGGGCCCCTGATACTGCTGGAAGCCCTGACCGAGCTGACTCTTGACCCGCGGCATCAGCATATCAATGATGCTCTGCTGATTCGCGCTCGGAGTCTGAGTGACCTGTTGGGTCGTATTGACGTTGCCGCCACCACCAGACATTAGTGACCCCTTGACCTACGAACATTCTTCGACAGATACTCCTTGGGCGAGGTGTAGCCGAAGCGCCTCAACGCCCGCTTCCAGCCCACCCGCCCAACGAGAATGATCTCAGCACCCCCATTTAGGAGCACGTAGCGTTCGGCCTCCTCCAGGCCCGCCTTGAAGTGGCGCCAGAGGTTGCTCCCCGCGAGGTAGATGATCCGATAATAGCTCTCCCTCTCGTGCCGGTCCCACACACACAGGCCCAGGACCTCGATCTCACCTTTCTCCCCAAGCGCAATCCAGGGCTCCCACATGCCCATCGCACACCGCTGGAGAATCACGTCCGGTGAGTCGACCGTCACGGGCCACTCCGGGTGCGTCTCGAGGAACAGCTTCAAGTCCTCCCACATATACTTCACATCGTCCGGCCGAATCCGGCCGATCCGATTCGGCTTCGAATGTGGGTCCTTCGGATCTGCCACTATGTGGAGCATCACTTACCTCGCCGGAGGTTGGCTGCCCGCCACGCCCACGTCCCCCGCCGCTGGAGCCACGCTTTTTCGGGCCCCTTCGAGGCCCTGGAGGGCTCGAACCCGAGCGGCATCGAGCTCCTGGTCTCCCTCCTTCGTTGTCCTAAGCGCTTTGAGCGTCGCATCCTGAATCTCCCTGCGCCAGTGCGCGTTGCAAGTCTCAATCACCTCGTGCTGGAAGTACCAGAGGCCGCCGCCTCCCGCAATGCCCCCAACGGACACCAGCATCAGAATTAGCGCAATCTGTGCCACCTTCTCCTCCTACAGCTTCTGCCATGCCCCACCCCTATACTCGTAGATGCCCCTCCCGCTCCCCGGATTCCAATCCGTACCGTCGGCAAACGCGATGTTGCCCTCCCTCGGCTTCGCCGGAGCCACATGCAACGGCTTCAGTGCCGTGATGTCGTGCTCCTGCAGATTCCTCGCGACCGTCTCGAACTCTTGCTTGGCCCACTCGATCACGTCCGCCGTCGAGGCGGTCTGCTGATCCGGGGGCCGGCTGGGGATGAACTTGACCATCTCACTGATTCCCTAAATCGCTGACCTCGAGGTCCATGCCTTGGAGCTCCCAGGCGTTGCCATCCTGGCTCGTCACATTGTAGGCCAGCAAGCGCCCATTCGCGGTGAAGTCAAGGTATTTCTGCGTAAGGGGATTAAAGGTTTGCGAGGGCTGCCACGTCAGCGCCCCGTTGATCTGCTCCTGGGCCCCGCACTTGATCGTCAGCAGCGAGCTCCCCTGGACCTTCGGCCAGACCCGACTGAGCAGCTTGCGTCGATCATAATTCACCAGCGGGTTCCCTTGACGATCTTTTCCAATAATTGCCAGTCCCTGTCGTTCAACAAAGCAGAGAGGTGTAACCCCGTCGAAGAGGAGCCCTTGGTCAAGTCTATACAGCTTCCCGGCTGAAGGACTAGAGAACACGACTCCGCGGGACCCTTGGGTCCCCCAAACTCCCGTGTCTGTGCTCCAAGGGAACGTAGCCAGATTCCAGGTCCGGCCCGGAGCCGCAAGGATAACTCCAACGTCGGCGTAGAGCCCGTTAAAGTCACGGAACGTAACCGTGTTATAGAAATAGTTCCAGATAAGGGCCTTATTTGGGAGGACGTTTCCGCTGCTGGGGTAGCAGAACCACGCTTCACGCTGGCTGATGTTGTCGAAGGCGAACGCGCTGACGAAGTTGGTCGCGTCCATGTCCGTGAAGAGGAAGTTCCGATCCCTCTCCTCCAGAATGCTCTGAGCGCTAAGCCTATAGCCCTGATGCTGGATGACATCATCCTGGGTCACCACGAAGTGCTTGGAGCCGAATTGGATGGGGCAGTAGCTCCGAGGCGTCAGCGTCCCGCTCGTCGCGAGGATCATCTCGAAGCCCATCACATCCTGACCCCCGATGTAGCGCATCACATGCGTCGACATCCGCTTGTAGATGATGAAGTAGTTGCCCAGCATGTCGCCGCCGAGGATCTCACCGCCCTCCACATCCGTCAGCTCGATCTGCCCCGCGTCATGCGTGGCGTCGCTGGGGTCCCACGTTGCGGGCACTCCGCCCAGCGGGGCCTTCGCGCTCCACCACACCATGTGCTGGCTCACCACCCCACTGCTCACAATGTTCAGCGCCACCAGATAGCTGCCGAACGCCTTCACCATCTTCGCAGTTGTCAGCGCGGGCCAGTTCGCCAGGTCCGCCAGGTCCGTCACGCTGCTCAGGGCGGGCCAATACTGTGGCTTGTCCGTGCCGTTGTTCAGGATCGGGACGCCCCCAATGAGGCTAAAGTTCCAGTCCCACTGGTTCGCCGCCGTGTACGCGCCCGAGGCCCGCGTGATCGTATGGTGCGTCCCATCGTACACGTACGCGGCGGTCTTCGTCCCGTAGAGCCAGAAGTTCTGCGTCGCGCTCGGGACCTGGAAGACCCAGTCTGGGCCCCCCAGCGGGCTCCCGTACACCTGCACGTGGCCCAGGATCCGCTGAATGTTCCGCTTGGTGAAGCGCACATTGTTCCCGTCCGTGAACGCCTCAGGCTCAACCTCATGGTTCGGCCGATCCTTGATGACCCCAAGGGTCCCAAGGTTCGCCAACGTGATGACTTGCGGCATCCCAAAGCTAGGAGCCAAAGCATCCGATGCAGCTGACCGGGCCATCAGTTATAGTACTCCTCAACAATGGCAATGCCGGCTGCCCCGTCTCCACCCGCGGTCGTGCCAGCCGCGCCTCCGGTGCCGGCGGCCCCAATCGCATAGGTCGTCGCCGTCGGCGCGTTGACCCAGAACTCCACATACTCCCCGGCGCCACCGCCAGAGGCGGAGCCGTTCGGGCTCGTGGCAAACGCACCCGCACCGC
>Ga0306921_10002941_pt1 | contig 17172 bp, 18 predicted proteins | sample sta12Cox44000080_FD_203760 | JGI IMG/M metagenome (GOLD analysis project Ga0306921, IMG submission 203760) | Lab enrichment of tropical soil microbial communities from Luquillo Experimental Forest, Puerto Rico - statoxic.12C.oxic.44.000.080 (v2)... | ecosystem: Environmental > Terrestrial >... | reverse complement strand
CGGCGCCAACTCACGCAGCAGCTGGAGCTGCTTCGGGGCCAGCGTGTTGTTAAGCAAGGCCACTCCGGTGAGATTGCCATCTGGTCGGTTGAGGCTGTTGACCAACCCGAGTTGAACTGGGTCGGAACCGGTGAGAAAGATGATCGGAATTTTCGTAGTTGCCGCCTTGGCCGCCTGCACCGCGGGATTGCCCGTCGCAGCGATGGCAGCCACTTGGTGAGCGACGAGATCGGCCGCCAGCATCGGCAGACGGCCGTACTGATCCTCCGCCCAGTGGAATTCGATGATCACATTCCGGTTTTCGACGAAACCGGTTTCGCTCAGGCCCGCCCGGAATGCAGCGACGAGATCAGCAGAATCATCAGGCGATCTGCTGCCGAGAAATCCAACGACCGGCATCGCCGCTTGCTGCGCACGTGCCGCGAACGGCCGAGCCGCTACTGCTGAACCAACGATTCCTTTGATGAACTCACGCCGCCTCATCGTTGCCCCGAGGCTAAGGACACGGGATCGTACCGGTTTACATCAGCGTCAACGCATAAAATCGCCGTTAAGGGATCAGTCCATGTCCGGTTTGGGTCATAAGCGGCCGTGATGTGCGCGTCAGCGGAGGCGACGGGCGCTAGCAACACTAATGGCGAAATCCTGTGGCTTCCGGGGACGCATTTCTGCGCGGCGGCGGCGACATCTTGTGATTGATGTTTCGCTGGACTGCTTGCGCTTTTTCAATGTTCTGGGCCAACTGTTCTTGCCTGGCAGCGAGCTGCTCATGCGCATCGGCAAGACGCTCTTGCTTGGCAGCAAGGTCCTCTACACTGCGCCGAAGAACGACGAGATCTCGTGCCATGCCCTCGAGCTGCTGCACCAATTCCGCAGACGGTGCGGGCGCGGTGAACGCTGGTGCAGTCTGAGTGGCAGACGCTATTTGCGGTGGCGCATCCTGCAACGACGATTGACGGACAGGCGTAACGCCAGAGTGCTTTTCGGCAACGGCGACCTCGTTCGGCGAGTTCGCGGTCGAGACACGCTGAGATTGCCAGACCAACGCCACTGCGACGCCGATCAAAGCCGTTATGAAAAAACCAGCCAGAGTGGGGAATGTTCGCCTGTCAAATGATGACCTATGGCTCGCAAACCAATCGCGGCCCTCTATGAAAAAGCTAGTCAGAGTCGCGAACAGCCTGCCAAATGACGGCCTACTATAGCTCGCCAACCAATCGCGAGCCGTTATGAAAAAGTTAGCCAGAGCGGCGGGTGTTAGCCTACCAAATGACGGTCTATAGCTCGCCAACCAATTGCAGGCCGCCATGAAAAAGCTAACTAGAGTGAGGATTCTTCGCCTGCCAAATGACGGAGTGTCGCTCGCCAAGTGATCGTGAAGAGATACGCGGATCGATGGCTCTACTAGCTGTAGCCCAGCCGAAAGGTTAGATCCGTCCTGAACCTTGATGCCCTGATCGGATGAATCGCGTCTGCTGACGACTGCGACCTCGTGCGCCAGCGCCTCGAGCTGCCTCATTAGCTCAAAAGATTCTGCGGACGGCACCGGTGTGGTCGGATCGACAGGCGCTAGTTGCGGTGCTGCATCTGGTGAAGGCGCGCTCAGGTCGCCAGGGTTGAGACGAATGATCCGCTCCGCGGTCGAGAAGCGACGCTGATCGTTTGGAGATGGACTCTGAGAGGAATCCATTGACTCAAACTCACATGACAGTCGGTTTTGCTCGGCTGTTCCCGCCTTGCTTTCGTTACCCTATCGTATTGCCCTCTAGGCCAGCGGTACTACTCGACCGTCGTTCGACCTTTGGGCGTGGCCGGTTTCGTGGAGGCCTTTGCTAAACGCGGCCACATAACGCGCGGCAGGATCGGGCTGTCGTCTCGAATCCGGCTTCGGTCTCTAATTAGCTTCGATGTCCGCTTTGGGTCAAAAGCGGACATGTGCGGCGCACAAGCTCATGTCCGCTTTACCCCCGAAAGCGACATCAAATGCGACATATGGAGTGTCCGCTAAAGGCAGTCAGTCACGCTGAGTATTCCAGCGCGAATGTTCAGCGAAAATGGCAGATTGCGCCCCGACGCACATCACCGCTCTCATCGGGCGTTTTTCGCGAGGTATCGCCGCACGATCGACTCGGCGACAAGCGCCGGCCGGTCCTGCCCCTCGATCTCGACTGTGATGTTGCAAGTCAACTGCAGGCCGCCGTCGACCTCATCCACCTTCGTCAGCAGGAAACGACCGCGTAGTCGGCTCCCGCTGCGCACAGGCGAGGTGAAACGAATCTTGTTAAGCCCGTAGTTCAAGCCCCGGTCGCAGAACGGGAACGCGTGCTGCAGGTAGGGTTCGTAGAAACCACCGAGCAGCGACAGCGTCAGGAAGCCGTGTGCGATCGTGCCGCCGTACGGCGACGCTTTCGCGCGTTCGACATCGACATGGATCCACTGAAAGTCGCCGGTCGCCTCAGCGAACTTGTCGATGCGCTGCTGGTCGACCGTTACCCAGTCGGTCACGCAGACCTCCTTACCGACGGCGGTGCGCACCTCGCTCGGTTTTTCGAAACGGATGGCCTTTTCCATCTATCGGCTCCTTGGCGGATTCGTGCTCATTGAGGCAGCCAGTCTGGGTCACAAACAGGCATTTCGGGCTGGGACAGCAGTGTCCGCTCTACCCCAGGAGGGGACATTCGCGGTGCAAAATGACATGTCCATTCGCGATGCAGGACAGCAGCAACGCGCGGCAGGATAACCCTGATAACCCTGATCTCGGTGAACTCGCGTACCGTCGCCTGGCAGCGGAATTAACGCTGACTCAATCTGCGCCTGCCCAGACGGGAACAACAGGTCTTGGCACGTGTTATAATAACGTTACGCATGAGTATGCGCAATCGCACCTCTTGAAGGAACACCTCCCATGACACGCAGGATCGTCAAAGCGCTCGTCGCGACAGTTTCGCTCGCCGCGCTCGTTCTCGGAACTGGCCCGAGCATGGCGCATGGTCATGGTGGCGGTGGCGGCCGTGGCGGTGGAGGCGGTCACTTCGGAGGTGGCGGAGCGCATTTTGGTGGTGCGCATTTTGGCGGTGCGCATTTTGGTGGTGCGCATTTTGGTCGTGCGCATTTTGGTGGTGCGCATTTTGGTCGTGCGCATTTCGGTGGCCGCAATTTCAGCCGCATGTCGCGCGGCAACTTCGCTCACGTCAACGCCGCGCACCGAGCAGGCGCGGCCGCACTGGGCAGCCGGGCCGCCTGGAATCATGGTGCCTGGAACCAAGGGAATTGGAATCACGGCTGGAACCACTGGGGAAACAACTGGAGGGGCGGCTGGATCGGTGGATGCTGCGGCGGCTGGTGGTTCGGTGGACCCGTGTTCTGGCCCTTCTTCGCCGGCGACCTTCTTGCCTTTACATTTTGGCCTTGGGGCTTCTACGACCCGTTCTGGGCTTACGGACCCTGGTTCGTGTGGGATGCGATGTTCTGGCCCGGTCCCCAGTACACCTACGGCCCGTATGGTGATGTTTACGGCGGGTATGCCTATGGCCCGGCACGAACGCGCGTCGCTGCCCGGCACGCCACTCCTGAAACGAGCGGCTCTGTACCCGACAGCGCAGACCTGGCGCAATCCTGCGGCGGCCTCGCACCCGGCGTGACCGATCTTCCGATCGACAAAATCCAGCAATCCCTTCAACTCAATGAGGACCAACTCAGGTCGCTCAATGCGCTGAAGGCGGCTTCATCACAGGCGGGCGATGTTCTCAAAGCGTCCTGTTCAGGCGAAATTTCCATGACGCCACTGGGACGCCTCGACACCGTGCAAAAGCGGGTGGACGGCATGGTGCAGGCATGGGGTGTCATGCGCACACCGCTCGATGATTTCTACAATTCGCTCAGTGACGAGCAAAGGCAACGCTTCGCGGCACTCGGGCCGACTTCAGGCGTGCGTTCGAATCGCCGCGGACCTGCTCCGGGCGACAATTTGGCTGCACTGTGCAACAGCCGCTCGGAAAGTTTCACGCAACTTCCCGTGCAACGTGTTGAACAGGCCGTGATGCCTACGCAACAGCAGCAAGGCGCACTGGAAAAACTAAAAACGGCCTCAACGGAGGCCGCCAATCAGTTGCAGGCATCCTGCCCTGCCCAGTCACCGCAGACACCACTTGACAGATTTGACGCTGTTGGAAAGCGTCTCGATGCGATGGCAGCCGCCGTTAAAACGGTACGCCCTGCCCTCGCCGACTTCTATTCCTCTTTAACCGATGAGCAGAAAGCCCGATTCAACACCTTGGGTCCGCCGCAGAACGCAAATCCCCGTCAGGGCTGACGGAGACATTCCATCGGGCGTAGTGGCAGAGACTGTTATTCGATCAAGTCGTCGGCGCGAGACAGCAGTGCTTGTGGCACTGACAGGCCGAGCGCCTTGGCGGTCTTAAGATTGATGACCAGCTCATACTTCGTCGGCGCCTGAACCGGAAGGTCGGCAGGCTTCTCGCCCTTGAGGATGCGATCAACATAGCGCGCCGCCCCACGGTACTGTTCTTCAATATCAGGCCCATAAGAGATTAAGCCGCCGCTCGTCACAAAGTAGCGTCGGTAGTAGACCGCCGGAAGTTTGTGCCGTGCCGCAAGCGCGACGACAAGGTTTTGGTGGAACACTGCGAGCGGGCTTCCCGTCAAGATCAAACCGCCATTTGGGGAGCTCGCAAATCTCGTGATGTCCTGCTCAATCTGCGCAGCATCACGCATGTTCATCGCGCTCACATCCACTCCGATCGAGGGCGCTGCCGATTGGATCACCGCGAATTGGCCGGTTCCAGCAGGGAGCACGACATCCCGAAGAACCGCCACCCGCGAGACAGTTGGAGCGATCTGCTTAAGCAACTCCACCCATTTCCCGGCCAAGGCATATTCAAACAGAACAAAGCCAGTTGCGTTGCCACCTGGTCTCGCCAAGCTGTCGATGAAGCCACTGCCAACCGGATCGATGGTATTGTTAAACACGATCGGCACGGAGCGCGTCGCTCGCAGCAGCGCTTCCAGCCCTAGCTGGCCGTTTGCCATGATAACGTCCGCCGGAAGTGCGACCAATTCTTCCGCGTCTTTGCGAGCGCTCGCGGGATCTCCGCCCGCCCATCGGACTTCAACCCGCACATTGCGACCGTCGATCCAACCCAACTGATGCAGGATCTCCTTGAACACCGCGAGACCGGCCTGCTGGTCGGTCTCGCTTGCCGCGGCCATGGCCGGACATGACCTTGAAAAGCACCCGATCGAGCTTTGTTCCGTCGCCGCTCGAGCATGTCGGCTTTTGGCCGAAAGCGGACGTCACAAGTTGCACCGCACATGTCTGCTTTTGAGGGAAAAGCGGACTTGGGCTGGTGCAGCGCACATGTCTGCTTTTGACCCAAGGCGGACATTCGTGAGCGTAGACTGCACGCGTGCCCGTCCCCCTTCTGAGGACCAGCTTAAGCCGATATGATGTAGTTTCTTGAGCCTCGGGGCGGCCGCCTGAAGCGCTGAACAACCGGCCGAGCGGACCTCTCGGGTCCGCCCGGCTATACCTTGGTGTAGTTGAGCAATACGCACGGCTAATCTCTTCCCGTGCACGGCATCCTCCGCTTGTAAAATCAAGCCGCCCCAAAGGAAAAATCAAGATCCGCTCAAGGACTACCCGTGGGTCCGCGCCTATTTACGTTGTCGCAAGTCGACAACGGAAAACAACTTACGGAGACAACAATGAACGAGAACGTGCCCTTCATTTGGCGGAAGAACTATCGAAACGAAGCGATATCGCCTGAGAGGGTGCTGGAGAACGCACACGAAAAGGCACGCCAATATTTGCAACGTGCCGCGAAAATCCATGAGTCAAATCAGAGAAAGCACTGATGCGGTCAGTGATCGCATTACTTCTCCGAACCACTACGAAAGGAAACACGATGTACGTTCAAATCGTCTCGCTACTCGCTCAAGCGATCAAAGCCTTATTTGAGCGTAGGGGGGAGCGCGCCATCGTTGCGCACTATGCGGGCTTTAGATGGTGCGATTCGACCGAACGAGAGATGAATGATCACCTTATGGGAGGACGAACCGGGTTTGGCAATCGGTTTGAGGCACGTCATGACTGAAACGCTTCAGAATAAAGAGTGCTGTGCTAGGGTGTCTCACTGGCTGCAACACAGCCGGTCTCAACTTCTTTGTCCGATCACAGGCTATGCCTGCGAAGGTGATCTCGCGCATCTTTGCGAAGACTACGGGTGCGCCCGTAAGGGGGGCTTGTCGCCCCATTCGGATGAGAACCGGTAAAGTCTCAAGTAGTCTTAGCGCCTAAAGCTTCGCCTCTAGACTGGCAGCTGGCGGCGCGGAGATGATAGCCATCGTCGCGGTTACGCCGCACAGCTGCGCCTCCGAATTGACCGCAATTTCGCCGCTTCTGGTCATTAGCGGAAATTCCATTATGTCGCATTTGATGTCGCTTTCGGGGGCAAAGCGGACATGCCGTTTTGCATTGCATATGTCTGCTTTTGACCCAAAGCGGACATCGGTGCCTCCCTTAACGAGCCCTGTTTGAAACGCTACGATTGCTCTGTCCTATGAGGGGGAGACAATGAGGCGGCGCGAGTTCATAACGCTTCTCGCCGGCGCGGCGGCGTGGCCCATTGCGGCGAATGCGCAACAGGCGGACCAAGTGCGGCGCGTTGGCGTGCTCTCGAATATTGCCGAGAGCGATGTGGAAGCACAGTCAATGGTGGCAGCATTACACGAAGAGCTGCGCACACTGGGGTGGGTGAACGGCCGCAACCTGCAAGTTGATCATCGCTGGGCCGCCGGCAACCCCGAGCGTGCTACCGCCTTCGCCAAAGAACTTGTTGCATTGAAACCCGACGCGATTGTTGCTCACACCACACCGTCGGTCGTCGCAATGCAGAAACAGACACACATCATACCAATCGTGTTTGTACAGATTTCCGATCCGATCGGCGCCGGGTTTATTACGAACCTGGCGCGTCCGGATGGGAACATTACCGGCTTCACCAATTTCGAATCTTCGATGGTCGGCAAATGGGTGGAACTGCTCAAAGAGATGGCGCCGGGCGTCTCGCGGGTCGCGTTTCTGTTCAATCCGAAAACGGCTCCATATGTCACCCGATATTACCAAGCACCAATGGAGACCTCTGCCCGATCGCTCGGACTGCAGGCACTTTCAAGCCCCGTTCAAGACGCCCGTGAGATGGAAAGTACAATCGTTGGGTTCGGGCGCGAACCGGGAGGCGGTTTAATAGTGATGCCTGACAGCTTTAATATTGTTCATCGTAATCAAATTGTGGTGCTGGCGACCCAACACAGATTGCCGATTATCTCTCCATACCGGTTCATGACCCAAGACGGAGCACTGATGGCTTACGGGGTCGAGCCTGTCGACTTATTTCGGCGGGCGGCGGCATACGTTGATCGCATCCTCAAGGGTGCCAAGCCAGCCGATCTTCCGGTACAAGCGCCAACGAAGTTCGAGTTGGTCATCAACATGAAGACCGCTAAGGCGCTCGGGCTGAATGTGCCGTTGCTCCTGCAGCAACGCGCCGACGAGGTGATCGAATAGGCTCTTGATGTCCGCTATTGGCCCAAAGCAGACATCCCTAGCTGCACCGCCCATGTCCGCTTTCGAGGGTAAAGCGGACATAGGCTAGCGCCCCCCGTAGTCCGGCTCGGCTCATCACGCGAGTTGTGGATATTGCGTCCCGTCCCATATCTTCATGAGGAGATACCGGAGGAAGCGGAAAATGCCCGACAAAGTTTTATGTCCTCAGTGCCATGGCCAAAGAACGACCGCCTGCCCTGCTTGTAATGGCAGTGGCCGACGGCATTGCGATGTATGTGGTGGTAGTGGTGAAGTCGACCCGCCTGCACCAACCGCTCCCGCCCCTTCAAGCGCTGTGAACGAGCATCAGCCAAGCTGTTTCGCCGGGGAAGAGGAAAGAGGTGAGCAGTGGAAGGGCAGCGGCGCAACAAAGACGACTATTAATGAAGTGAAGTCGAGCCTCTGATGGAATCTTAACTCAGTGATGTCCGCTTTTGGCCCAAAGCAGACATGGACGAGTGCACCGCACATGTCTGCTTTCGGGGGTAAAGCGGACATCAGATCGTCCCTTAACGCGCCTCGTTGGAGCCGCTACGATGCGCCGGACAAGCGGTTGTTCCGGCAACTGCAGAAGACATTAGCGGGCTAGCCACTTAGCTTTGAAAAGCTGCCATCGCCTCTTCGGGCGTTGCTGAGTAGCCCTCGTTATAAAACTGACGGCCGCCGCCACGCGCGTTCTGTAAGTCAATCAGCTGTTCTTGGCTTACAACCGCCCTTGATGTGACGCCAATCACAGTCCCGGTGGGGCTAGTACGCCTAGCCTCCTACTTCTAACGACAGAGGGGGCGGGGCGCATGCTGCAATTAGGACTGGTTGTTGCTTGGTTGATTGCTCTGAGCTTGGCGATACATCTTGCCACCAAGGCAATAAAAGCCCGCCTGTTAGGCCGACGAGTAAGAAAACAGGCGTTAAAAACAGCGCGAGAATTTAGAAAAAACCACCATTTCGATCCTAAGCAGAAACAATGGGTGCGAAATGTGGACCAGGTGGCGCTAATTGATCACTCAGCCGGGGATCGCCGGATTTTCCTGATATTCATCTTCTGGCTCCTGTTTATTCTTTGGGAGGGCTATTGGGTTTCGGAAATCTACGAACAATACGTCGCAAGGGGCCGTCTCGAACTACCCTATGTGTTCCTATTTTTCATGGTGGTCGTCGTCCCACTCGCCTTGTATTCATTCTTGCGTCGCAGACTGCGACGAGTGGCGATCATCCCGGCCAATATCGAAAGCAGAAATTGATTGAGTTCGCCTGTCCTGTGAGAAATGCGGACGTTTGGGCCAATATAGAAAACAGAAATTGATCGAACGCTACAGTGCCGATTTTCGGCTGCCGGATTTGCGCGAGGAAATTGCACAGTGCAGGCGTCAAGGCCAAATGCATGACGCCTGCTGGTTCGTTATGTCGATCTAATTCCCAAAGCTTTCGACCATCAACTTAATCGCTAGCCGCATCACATCGGCGGCGCTCAGATCACACTCGCGCGCCAGGGCATCTAACTCCTGCCGCCGCTCCCGCGATAAGCGAACTTCAAATCTTTCTGTCATACGGGAAACGTACGGCGCTGCACCGGACACGCTCAACGCACCGTAACCAAAAAGCCGCTCGGCAAGTTGACCGGACGCGCCGGGAAAAAGGCGCTAAGCGAACTTTTGCATAATCTTTAGTTCAGGGCGGGCCCGCGATCAGCCTAGCCTTGACGATTGTTTTCAATTCGTCGCATTTCTCACATTTGAAGGTCAGCATCTCGCCCACGAGATTAGCGGGCAACGGCTCACGCCGAATTAAGCGCGCTTTGCCCTTGCAACGCCGGCAAGGAATCGATTCGATGTCGGTTGGGATAAACCGCGTCTCGCCGACCATTTTTAGGTCCCACCCTAGCCGCTCAAATCGCTCAGGTAACGTCGTCAAAAGTTTTTCTTCGGGCCTGCAAATCGACCCCATGCCCTTGAGGATCGGGCGCTAAGTCAGTGGGCGGCTTACGTTTCCCAAGGAAAGCACAGACGAAAACGATCGCAAGCGCGATAATTGTGACGATCACCCAAAATACGTTTTCCATTTGCACCCTCCTTCATCGAGGGTTTTTCTGCCAACGGGCAATTTCCGGCCTCGTTGCACTAATACGCGCTGGCGGCCTAATCGTTTATGTGGCGGAGACGCGCGGCCTCACGACGACGACGTGAAATAATCTCCCTAACGCCATATCCAAGGGCAAATCCGATCAGCAGAGGAATGGTCAAAATGCCCACAGCCGAAATCATAGTGGTAATCTAGTTCCAATAAGCTGACTGGGCGCGGGCGTTTTTGCATTACTACCAAACGAGCGTTGCCATTTTTGTAGCACATGTCCGCTTATGACCCAAAGCGGACATCCTGCCATGGCGCGAAAGCGAGGACTTGCCTAGGATTGAGCGTCGGAGCGGGCGACATGCAGCGACGCGGTGAAAGCGGGCAGCAGACGAAGGGTCGCCCCAAGGCGCGCAAAGCGCCGACCGCATCGGGATCAACTGGCCACTCGACAGAACAATTTGATCGCCTAAAGCGTGAGCGCGATGAAGCGCTAGAGCAACAGGCGGCGACAGTGGAGGTGCTCAAGGTCATCTCAAGTTCGCCGGGCGAGCTAGAGCCAGTCTTCAATGCCATGTTGGCGAATGCAACACGCATTTGCGAGGCATCGTTTGGCAATCTAGTTCTACGAGAAGGCACATCTAGCTTTCGTGCCGTTGCGGTCCATAGTACGCAAGGCTACGGCGATCATTGGTGGACTAATCCCGTATTCGACCTGCGGGATCGTCCGGGTGTTCCGCTCGACCGGGTCGTCAAGACTAAAAAAGCTGTCCATATCGCTGATCTCCGGACCGATAAGTCCTACATTGGTAAAGACAGTCGCATTGTTTCTCTTGTCGAAGTCGAGCGCGCCCGAACTTTGTTGGTCGTGCCGATGCTCAGGGAAAATCAAGTCGTCGGTGGCATCGCAATCTATCGTCAGGAAGTGCGTCGATTTACTGACAAGCAGATCGCGCTAGTCGAGAACTTCGCCGCGCAGGCCGTCATCGCCATAGAGAATACGCGGTTGCTGAATGAGCTACGCGAATCTCTCCAGCAGCAAAGCGCCACTGCTGACGTGCTGCGCATCATCAGTGCGTCGCTGGGTGAGCTGGAGCCAGTATTTAGCGCGATTCTGCAAAACGCCACGCGTATCTGCGAGGCCAGGTTCGGCACGCTTTACCGTTTTGATGGCCAAGCCTTCTACCATGCCGCAGGTCACGGAACGCCCGACGCACTGATAGAAGCTCAAAAAGGACAGGATCATTTCGTGCCTGAACCGGGAACGCTTATGCATCGGGTTATGAATACCAGAACGGAAGCGCATAGCGCGGACTATGCAGCGGAATCGGCTCTCGGCTTGTCTGCCAAATTTGGCGGCGCTCGATCAACGGTTGTCGTTCCGATGCTCAAAGACAACGAGCTTGTCGGCGCGTTTGCGATTTACCGTCAGGAAGTCCGGCCGTTCACTAAAAAGCAGATCGAACTGGTCCAGAACTTCGCTGCTCAAGCCGTCATCGCCATCGAGAACGCGCGACTGCTCAATGAGCTGCGACAGCGCACGACCGATCTGACCGAGTCGCTGGAACAGCAGACAGCGACCTCGCACGTGTTGAGCATCATATCAAGCTCGCCGGATGAGCTGGAGCCCGTCTTTCAGGCCATTCTGGCAAACGCAACTCGGCTGTGCGACGCCAAGTTCGGCACTCTAGCCCTCTACGATGGCGAAGCATTTCGTAGCGCCGCGTCTTACAATGTTTCACCCGAATTCGCGGAAGCACGTCAGCGACAACCAGTGTGGCGACCTCATCCTCGCAGCGGCTCTGCCAAGGTGGTGCGGACAAAGCGGCCGGTACTGATCAATGACCTCAGCACCTCGCCCGGGTACCTCGAAGGTGAACCGATCATTAGGGCCACCGTCGACTTCGGCGGTGCTCGCACCCTTCTCTTGGTGCCAATGCTGAAAGATGATGCGTTAGTCGGCTTGATCGGAATCTACCGCAAAGAGGTGCAGCCGTTTACCGACAAGCAGATCGCTTTGGTGCAGAACTTCGCCGCGCAGGCTGTCATCGCTATTGAGAACACACGGCTTCTGAGCGAACTGAGACAATCGCTGGAACAGCAGACAGCGACCTCGGAGGTGCTGCGCGTCATAAGCAGCTCGGCCACCGACCTTCGGCCTGTTTTTGAGGCGATCGTCCACAACTCTGTGCATCTGTGCGAAGCCACGTATGGGATCGTATTCCGTTTTGACGGAGAGATGATCAGTTTCGTGGCCCACCATAATCTCGATCAGGCAGCGATCGATGCTGTACATCAAATGTTTCCGATGCGACCAAACACCGGGTCGTTTGTAGGGCGCACCATTCTTCAACGCGACGTTCTCCATGTCGCGGACGCTGCAGCGGACCCGACTCACGCCTACGCCGCAACTCAAGAAGCCCTCGGGATTCGAACGCTCCTCAATGTGCCAATGCTGCGGGACGGAAACCCAATCGGTGCTATCGCTTTGTACCGTAGGGAAGTCAGGCTTTTCTCTGATCGGCAAATTGAGCTGATCAAGGCGTTTGCCGACCAAGCGGTGATAGCGATCGAGAATGCGCGACTGCTTAACGATCTCAACACGCTGAACCAACAGCTTGAACAGCGTGTCACCGACCAAGTCAGCGAGATCGAGCGCATGAGTAAGTTGCGCCGGTTCCTTCCTCCGCAGGTAGCCGATCTGATCGTCGCATCCGGAGCGGAAAAGGAACTCGAAAGCCATCGTCGGGAAATCACGGCGCTATTCTGCGATCTACGTGGCTTCACTGGCTTCTCGGAAAAGTCGGACCCCGAAGACGTTATGTTGCTTTTGCGTGAGTATCATGCAGCGATTGGCGAGATAATCACTAAATACAGCGGCACGCTTGAACATTACGCCGGCGATGGAGTGATGGTGTTCTTCAATGACCCCATTCCCGTCCCAAACCCGGCCCTACAGGCCGTGCAGACCGCGCTTGAGATGCGCATGGCGATTGAAGCGTTGACTGAGAAATGGCGTCGACTGGGGCATGAGCTTGGCTTTGGCGTCGGTATCGCGCACGGATTTGCCACGCTAGGCACCATTGGCTTTGAGGGACGTTTCGATTACGCCGCCATCGGAACAGTATCCAATGTCGCGTCTCGGCTTTGCGACGAAGCCAAGCCAGGGCAAATCTTGATTAGTTCTCGTGTTTTGATGGCGGTCGAAGATGCCGTGAACGTCGAACCAGTTGGCGATTTTACGCTTAAGGGCATCAGTCGCCCCGTGACAGCCTACAATGTACTTTCTGCGGTGGCGTCACAATCGTGACCTGAACATTGATGGTCCGCTTTTGGCTCAAAGCGGACATGCCTCATTGCACCGCACATGTCCGCTTTCGGGGGCAGAGCGGACATGACCGTTTACGGGAATCCGCTTTCGCGGTCGCTATTCGGGGCAAAGCGGACATGCCTTGTTGCGCTGCATATGTCTGCTTTTGACCCAAAGCCGACATGGGCCGCCCTTTCAAACTGTTGCGGGACGTTGGTACGATGCTTGCCCTGAGGCAGGGGCGGCAATGAGGCGGCGCGAATTTATCAGACTGGTCGGCGGCATTGCCGCGATTCCGTTCGGTGCTCGGGCGCAGCAGGGTGAGCGGACACGGCGCATCGGCGTGCTCATGAATCTTGCCAAGGAAGATCCGGAAGCACAGGCTCGTGTGGCTGCGTTCCTGCAGGGGCTGCAGCAATTGGGCTGGGCCGCCGGCCGCAACGTGCTCATCGACACTCGTTGGGCGGGGGGCGATATCGAGCGTGTTCGCAAATATGCAGTCGAATTGGTTGACCTCGCGCCGGACGTAATCTTGGCCCCTTCCGACTCAGTCGTCGTGCCAGTGCAACACGCGACGCGCACCGTGCCGATAGTGTTCACGCAGGTCATCGACCCGGTTAGCAGCGGGTTGGTCGAGAGCCTAGCGCGACCAGGCGGCAACGCCACCGGATTCACCCAGTTCGAATACAGTATTGGTGCAAAATGGCTGGAGTTGCTTAAAGAGGTCGCACCGCGCGTGATGCGAGTGGCGGTCCTTCGGGATTCCACGAACTCCGCTGAAATCGGTCAATTGGGCGCCATCCAAACCGCGGCGCCGTCGCTCGGGGTAGAGCTGAGTCCGGTCGGCCTGCGGGACGCAAATGAAATCGAACGCGCCGTTACTTCGTTCGCGCGCACGCCTAATGGCGGACTGATTGTGACTAGCAGCACGGCGGCGGCGGTCCATCGCGAACTCATCGTCACGCTCGCGGGGCGGCACCATTTGCCTGCGGTCTACTCAAACCGCACTTTCGTTGTCAGCGGCGGGCTGATCTCGTATGGTCCTGATCGAATCGACCAGTTCAGACGCGCGGCCGACTACGTCGATCGCATTCTCAAAGGCGAGAAGCCGGCCGACATGCCGGTTCAGGCGCCGACCAAATACGAGCTGATGATCAACCTCAAAGCCGCGAAGGCGCTTGGCATCACCGTGCCGCAGTCGGTGCTCGCCCGTGCCGACGAACTGATTGAATAAGATTGCAACGTATTCGCCTCTGCGTTTTTTAATGGAGCGGTTACGCATCTGGGCCGAGTACTTGACCCGCGTTCTGATAAACTCTGAAAACTGGCGTCGTTCTTGACCTCGCTGCGGAGGGTTACGTGCGCCGGCGAGATTTCATCAAAGCTATTGCTGCATCGGCAGCCGCTTGGCCGCTTACCGCACGGGCGCAGCAATCGCCATCGACTATTCGCCGCATCGGCATTCTTCTTCCCGAAAGCAAGTCAGCGGCGGAAGCGCGGGGGTTGCTAGAGGCGTTTCGCCAGGGGCTGAAGGAAATGGGCTGGGTCGAAGGACAAAACATTGCCTTCGAGTACCGTTCTGCTGACAACAAAGAGGATGCCTTGCCGAAGATCGCGGTCGGGTTGGTTCAATTGCGATTGGACGCCATCTTGGCGGAAGGCACCGCCGCAATCCAGGCTGCAAAAGATGCCACGCAATCCATTCCAATTGTGATGGCCTCGAGTAACGATCCAGTTGCAAGTCGCTTGATTGCGACCCTCAACCAGCCTGGCGGGAACGTCACTGGGTTGAGCCTTCAGTCATCGGAGTTGGCTGGCAAGCGGGTTCAACTTCTAACCGAAATCGTTGCGAAGCTTGCACGCTTGGCCGTTTTGTCGAATCCGACCAACCCCAGTCACGCCCTGGCGGTACAGCAAATGCGATCGGCGGCGCAGTCGTTTGGTGTTGGGTTTGCTGTCGTGGAAGCATCGGCGCCGGACAAGTTCGACAGTGCATTTGCCACGATCACCACTCTGGGCGCTGACTCTTTGGTCGTTTTGCCCGACGGGATGTTCTTTGGCCAACACCGGCGACTCGTAGAACTCACAGCGGCGTCCCACTTGCCGGCGCTATTTCCAGAGAGGGAGGTCGTCGAGGCTGGCGGCCTCATAGCCTACGGCCCAAGTCTCCCGGCCAGTTTCCGGCGGGCGGCTGCGTACATCGATAAGATTCTGCGTGGCACTAAGCCTGGCGATATTCCGGTCGAACAGCCGACCAAGTTCGAACTGGTCATTAATCTGACCACTGCAAAAGCGCTTGGCCTCACAGTGCCTCCGGCATTGCAGGCCCGTGCTGACGAGATGATCGAATGAGCAACGATGTCCGCTTTTGGCCCAAAGCGGACATCCCCCGTTGCAGCGCACATGTCCGCTTTCGGGGGTAAAGCAGACATGGCCGTTTGCGGGAGTCCGCTTTCGCGGTCGCTATTTGGGGAGACATGCCGTTTTGCGCTGCCCATGTCCGTTTATGATCCAAAGCGGACATCAACTGCCCCTCACGGGCTTCCCGAAAAGCTCGCGCGGGCGCATCGCGAACAAATCCGCCTCACGTCGCTTGGACTGTTCAAGACGACCCAAATTTGGGCGTTACAGTGAGCGCAACGAACGATGAACGCGGGCATCGGTGGGATCGGTAGCTCGGCGACGCGATGGCAAACAAGGTCGTCGCTGGACCATTGCGTCCGAAATTGCGCTATTGCTTGCTCGCGGCTAACGGCATACCCGCGATCCGATAGTGACCGCTTGCGGCCTTGGGCAACGATCACCCAAAACCAAGGTGCTTCCATCGGCGCTTGTGGATGACGCACGATCCGACCGACGACTTTGTCGCCATCGCATACGTCGTAATCGTCATCACCGCCGCCTCGGCTCTTGTCGGTGCGGACAAGGGTGAAGGTGGTCTCGATCATGTTAAGCCACGCGCAGTAACGCTGATATCACCAGTCTCAGCGCTGTGGACCGTACAGGCTAAGGTCGCGCTCGGCGCTTAAAACATTGCTGTAGAGGTTTGCGATCCATTGTCGCCCGCGCGATGTGACGTTGAGATAGCGGAGCGCGCCTTGGATAAACGGCGATATACTACTCCAAAAGAACTTCGGATATTGATCGGTGAGATCGGCTGGCGAGTCATAGCCGAGTTGCTTGTTCATTCCGACTTCTTCAAATTCGTAATAGAGCGCATTGGCCTTGCGCAGGTAATGTGGATCGCCGAGTTGGCCAATGAGATCGGCGGCCCGAACGAGCATGCCTTCTTCGTTGCCGCTGTCGTTAGCGCTAAGAGGAAAGCGCGTAGACTCGATGGCATTGGCGATACGGGTAGCGTCAAGCAATTTGTTCTTGGCTAAGCGATGCATAGCGAACAATTTTGATCGGTCGACGTGATAGGGCATTAGCGCGGCGTCGGTCGAACCGCGCGGTAGCTCAGTCTTGTTGCCTTTGGCGTCGATAACGTAGCCGTCGGTGCTGTCGTCGTTAAGAATGCCACGAACATAACCAATATCGTGATACAAACAGGCCACTATGACGTGCGCGAAATCGCTGGCATTTGTTTCCCTTAAAAGCCTTCGTCCCGTCAAAATATCGTAGCCGCAGAGCGTCACCATCATCGTATGCTCGACGTTGTGATAGAGCGCGTCACTGTTGCCAATACAGTCGATGGCAAGTCTTGCAGCAGATTGCACGATTTCTATTAGCTCGGCGTCCGTCGAACCATAGCGGCGACCCATGTGCTTTGCGAGGTAAGATCCCAAAGCTTCCGACGCCAGTTCGGGAATGGTAATCATGGCCCCCTCCCGGAACGCTGTAAGCACCATCGTGACGACTAGCTTTGCACGCTACAATCCTAATTATTGTTTCATTGCAGAGTGGTTGGCGGACCCTCGGAGCATGGCTCGACGATGCATGTCGTGGCGCTCTGCGCCGGACATTTTCAGCGCGCCTGTCCTGTACGCCGCGGTGTCGGATACACGACGGGAGCGACCGAGTTGGGGTCCTGCCTGACTGATGTGACCCGCGAAGGGTCGCTCCCGAAGAGCCGTTCGTGCGGTTACCGCTATGTTGTGGCCCGAACGAGTCACACAACAATCATCGCGGCCTTTTGATCCGGTGGAATCATTTAGACCTCCGCGTCACG
>Ga0306921_10002939_pt1 | contig 17174 bp, 14 predicted proteins | sample sta12Cox44000080_FD_203760 | JGI IMG/M metagenome (GOLD analysis project Ga0306921, IMG submission 203760) | Lab enrichment of tropical soil microbial communities from Luquillo Experimental Forest, Puerto Rico - statoxic.12C.oxic.44.000.080 (v2)... | ecosystem: Environmental > Terrestrial >... | reverse complement strand
GATCCGGCAGCAGCCGATGACCGGCGTCGGCATCCGCCGACTTGCACAGATCCTCCGCACCAATCAAGACACGATCAGGAACCGGGCCACCGAACTTGGCGTTTCGCTGGTCATTGGTGATGACGGCTCGGCTATCGACACGCGAAGGCTCCGCTGCACGGATGGATTCGTCGATCCGTTACTGCGAAAACTGAAGGATGTACACGGGAAATGAGGTTATCTAAAACGTCACGTCAATCACCCGTGTTGCAGCCGGCGACTTCGGATTTTTGACTCCGCGCGGACGCTGGCTACGGTGCGAGAAGGAACGCCAAGGGTGCTGCCAAAAGAACTGCAAAAAGGAAAATGAATGCGCCAATGAACAGGGAAACAGTCAGGGCGAGGCTTCCTTTGGACGCTGCCGCACTGCCATTGCATCTCGGGGGCAAGGACGTCGGCATGGCTCACCTATCAGTCAGGCATGGCCAGTATCTTCTGTAACTCCTTAGACAACCGTTTGTTCGGGGGCGTCATAGCGAAACCACTTCTTGCCACGGAACAGAGGGCCGCGCCTCGGCGTCCCCAAACCGGTCGCGGCCCTTGTTGCCGCGCGGTCTTTGCCCAACCAGCGCGGTCAACTTTCCGAGCCACGATTAGTGCCTTGAACGTGTCGCCTCTTGTGATTTGAGGACAAGAATTTGCGGTTATTCGCCAGCTTCTTCGCCGTTGCTTTCATTCGTCCCCATGACGCCCCCGCAATTTTTTACGGCCCGTTAATTTGCCGAGGCCGTGCTGATTTCTGAAGTAGTTCCCACTTACCGCATTTAAGTTGCCAAGGAGTGCTAAAAATAGTGGCCACCGGTGCTTTGCCCCCCAGCCTGCTTCGGTGGCCAGTGCCGCTGCTTTTTCGCTCTCGCGGCGGCCCTTTTGTGATCCGGCAAGGATAAGAAAAATGACGGGCATTGAAATGTACGCACTCATTTTCTCTTCGATAGTGATTGTCACGCTGGCACTAATGTTATCCGCGTGATTTGCGATCTTCGGCTGAATAAGTATGCCGCGCTATTGCCTAGGGACTAAATCGACATAACGAACCATGCGGGCGTCGAGCATCTGTCCATGACGACTCGACAAAGCGAAGGGCTGCCAGCGAGGCATCGTGGAAAGAAAAGGCCACCGAATTGATCCTCGGTGGCCTCATGCCGAGTTGGCGCTGTCAAGGTTTTCTCAACAGCTTTTTTAATCGACGGACGACTCGACTCTTTTGTAGGGCTCGCACACCATTTGGACGCCCACCGAAGGATTGCGGCTGTTGGCCAGTCACGATCCCAAGCGCGGGTTACCCGCCCTGACTTTGGGCCGAAGGTTCTAGAGTCGGGGAGCCAACGGGTACCGCTATTGACGGCTCAGAGACGCAGTGGCGGGGCCGATGCTGGTCATAAACGGCGGCTCGAAAACCGTTTGATGATGCGCAGACGTGGTCCCGTGAGGGTCGCGCCGGCGTGGTCAAAATCAATATTGCCGCGGCGCTTTCGGGCAACGCGGCAATATCAAGGTCTTGATCTGACGGGAGCGAGGATCGGTCACGCGATCCTCGCTTCTCCGTTTTTATAGGCCAGATTCGCAAGCATGAAGCAACTCAAAGTTACTCGCTCGCATATTTGCGGCTTTAGCTTTATGGCGCGGCGGGTCAAAAGTGTAACGAACCATGCAGGCGTCATGCGTCAAAATGGCAACTTAAAAGCCCTTGCAGCCTCATGTCAGTATAGAGCTGCAAAGTCACCTTGGCCCGTAACGCCTCACATCGTTGCGGGCCATTTCTTTTGCAATTCTTAGGACCGATGGCCAATCCCAAACTCTCTCCAACTCGTAAACATTACCGGATCGGAGATAAGGACGATTATGTGGTCCTTGATGGCGTCAGATTGGTCGGAAAGCGCCGTCTTTAATTGCGGTAATGTAAAGAACTATGCGTTGGACCCTGGTTACCATTCTTGCGATGGTCGCTCTCCTAGCCGGTTACACCGTTTGGCCATTCTACGGCCTGTACCGTATCGCCTCGGCTGTGGAGACGCGAAATTCCGTCGCGTTGCAAGGATTGACAGATTTTCCATCCTTGCGCGTCTCGCTGGCCGTCCAGATTGCAGATGCCAATCGGAAACTCACCGGCAAGTTAGCGGAATCAAGAGACGGTAGCAGAAGTCTTGAATCTCGGCTTGGGGCTACGATCGCAGATGCGCTGTTGGCCCAGATAATATTCAATCCGGAGCGATTGTTTGATCTGCTTGGCAAGGGGTCAATATCTGCCGATCCATCGCGGTCGTCGGGTCTTGCGGCTCCCTTTGCGGCGAACAGTTTGGGCAGCGCATGGCAGACCTGGCTTAACTCGGATTACAGCGGCAGAAACTTTTATGTAGCCGTTCCTGTTGACAGGCCGTTCGACCAACGTTTCGGTGTTCGGCTCCGATTGGTCGCATGGAAGTGGAAACTGTCGGGTCTCGACTTGCCAGAAAGGATGGCGACGGACCTTGCGGAGGAACTCGCGAGGCGGCGCTAAACACTTTTTTCTTGGGCTTGCTCACCGCGCCTTGAAATCCACCCTCGCTCGACAAGCGGGGCTACTCAGCAACACGCGAAGAAGCGATGGCAGCTTTCAAAGCTAGGTGGCTAGCTCGCTAGCGCCTTCCTGTAAAAATTCAATAAAGAAAGTATTTGTGTGAGCTACCTCATAGTCCGGGGGCCCGGGCCAGGCGCAGCTTTCAATTTGCTGCTTCACCCCATCATCAAGGGGGTCCGCATGCCACGAACGCTTGTCGTTACGCTGAGTATCCTGCTGCTCGCGTCTTTGGTGATAGTGCCAAAGTTCGTATTTAGCCGGAGCCAGGATACGAAGGCGGAAACGAAGATGGAAACGTGCGATCTGATCGTTATGCCTTCGACGCGATATGAACCGCCCTGCTAATCAAGTAAGTCGGCCTGATCGCTAGAGCCTACGCCTATCGCGCGTTCCGTTACGATCTCGGATTGTGTTTGACTAACGGCTCAACGCTCCCCAGCGTTGTTTGCCGTCAACGGGGGCCGAAGCGGACATGTGCGGTGCACGCGTCCACGTCTGCTATGGGCCAAAAGCGGACATCGGGACGATTACGTCCGCTCAGGGAGTGACACGGCTACGCGCGGCAAGATCACCCTGATTTCGGTGAACTCGCCCGGCCGAGTATCGACCTCGATCGAGCCCCCATGCTGCTTCACAATGATGTCGTGACTGATGGAGAGCCCAAGCCCGGTGCCTTCTCCAGCTGGTTTCGTTGTGAAGAACGGGTTGAACATCTTCTCTTTCACTTCAGGAGGAATGCCGCTGCCGTTGTCGCGGATTGTTATCTCGACACGATCGCCCAGATTCTTAGTCGCGGCAGCCAGAGTTGGCTCGTCATCGCCGCCATTGCCTTCGGCTCTGCGTTTGGTCGCTGCGTAAAAGCCGTTGGAGATCAGATTAAGCAGCGCCCGCGTGATGTCCTGTGGGAAGACGTCGGCTTGACCAGCGGCCGGGTCGAGTAATCGCTCCATGGTGATGTTGAAGCCTTGCTTCTCAGCCCGTGCACCGTGATAGGCGAGATTGAGGCTCTCCTCGACGAGAGCATTGATGTCGACGACCCGGTGTTCGCCGGAGCCTTCGCGCGAATGCAGCAGCATGTTCTTGACGATGGCATCGGCGCGCTTGCCGTGCTGGACGACCTTGTCGAGATTGCCCCGCAGTGTGTCAGTCAATTCGGTGATCTCGGCGCGCGCCTTCTGGTCAATCGTTAGGCCCTCCAGAGCGTCCTGCAATTCATCAATCAACTCTGTGGAGACCCCCGAGAAATTGTTGACGAAATTGAGCGGGTTCTTGATTTCGTGCGCGATACCGGCGGTGAGCTGACCAAGCGAGGCCAGTTTCTGCGTCTGCACGAGCCGATCCTGCGTACTGCGCAAATCCTCCAGCGATTTTGCCAGTTCGCGCGTGCGGGCCTCCACACTTTTGAAGAGCCGAACATTTTCAATCGCGATCACCGCTTGGTCGGCAAATGTTGTGACCAGCTCGATCTGTTTATCGGTGAAGGCACGGACGGCGGACCGCTGTAGGACGATGACGCCGATTGCAGTGCCCTCGCGCATCAGCGGGACACCAAGCACCGTGTGCGTATTGAATATTTTCAGTGTGTAGTCCGGATCGACCTGCAGGTCTGGGATATGCACTACTTTCCCTTCGAGTACGGTTCGCCCGGTCACCGAGCCTCGACCGACGGGAATTGGATGGCTTTTAAAGTAATTTTTGTCCTCGGACGAATATCCATACGAGGCGACATGTTCGAAATGCCCACCCACAGGACGTGTTATGGCGGCCTTATCCACCTCGCACAGCCGCGCAGCCGACTCAACCAACGCATCGAGCACTACCTGCAGATCAAAAGTTGAGCGACTGATAACCTTGAGCACGTCGGCAGTGGCAGTCTGCTGCTGTAGCGATTCAGTGAGATCATTTGTGCGCTCACGCAACTCATTGAGCAGCCGTGCATTCTCGATGGCAATCACGGCTTGGGCGGCGAAGTTCTGGACCAGTTCAATCTGCTTTTCCGTGAACGGGCGGACCTCTTGGCGATAGATGGCAATCGCCCCAACCAAATTATTTTCTTTGAGCATCGGCGTGACCAAAAGGGTGCGCGCACCGGCGAGCTCGACAAACTTGACCAGTGGGGCAAAGCCTTCAATAAAGGCCGCGTCCTCCCTTATGTCCGCGATGTGAACCGGCTGCTTTGTCGCTGCAGCGCGGCCGAGGGGAACCCTTGGATACGCGGGAATTGGATTCTCACCCAAGTACTCGGCCCAGGCTCGCGGCAAGTCTAGGGTCCCGACCGCTCGAAAATGATTGGTCTTCTGGTCGTAAAGGAACAACTGAGCAAATTTGGCCTCGCAAAACCGAACAGCGTTTTCCAGCATCGCGTGGAATACTGACTGCAATTCGCCGGGCGACGAGCTGATGACTTTGAGTACGTCGGTGGTGGCGGTCTGCTGCTCTAGTGACTCTCGCAGTTCGTTGAGCAGCCGCGTGTTCTCGATTGCGATGACGGCCTGGGCCGCGAAGCTAGAAAGTAACGCGATTTGCTTATGGGTGAACGGCCGCACTTCTTTGCGGTAAATTACAATGACGCCAACCGAGCGATCTTCCTTGAGCATCGGCACTGCGACCAGTGTGCGCATGCCCGCCTCTTCGACCCCGCTGACCGCCAAAGGCTCTCCGTCAAGGTAAGACTGATCCGCTCGGAGATCGTCAACTTGGATCGGTCGCTGAGTTTTGGCGGCGCGAAACGATGCGGCTTCAGACCCAAGACGGAACAAACTTCCGCTCCCCCATTTTTCAACAAAAGCAGGCGGCAGCGGACCGTGAAGCGCAGCAGTGCGGAATCCCTCGCCTTCGCAAAGCCACATATTGCCGAAACTGGCTTCGCAAATTCGTACAGCATTTTCCAGCATAGTCTCAAACACGAGTTCGAGCTCGCCGCCTGAACCCGCGATCACCTTGAGCACGTCGGCAGTCGCGGTCTGCTGCTGAAGCGACTCTCGCAGCTCATTTAGCAGCCGCGTGTTCTCGATGGCGATGACGGCCTGCGCGGCGAAGTTCTTAACAAGTTCGATCTGCTTATCAGTAAACGGGCGCACCTCCTGGCGGTAGATACCGATGGCACCGACCACCTCGTCGTCCTTTAGCATCGGGACCGCGAAGGTCGTCCGTGCACCGGCAAGCTCTACGATGGCCTGGCGGTTCTTGTCGCCATGCGTCGGGACCGCTGCCACGTCTTCCGTCTGGAATGGTTGTTTCGTCCTGATGATCGTGCCGAGACCCGCTCGCGGATCAGGCTGAAAGACCCGTAGGCCGCGCACAAAGTCAACGTAGGCCTGGGGAGCGCCATGCGTTGCACCAATGCGCAAACCAGTTCCCTCGCGCAGCCAGAGATTGCCGAATTTAGCGCCGCAGATACGCACCGCATTTTCCAGCATAGTTTCAAATACCCGCTCCAGTTCACCGGACGACTTGCTGATGACCTGCAGCACTTCGGAGGTTGCGGTCTGCTGTTCCAGCGATTCGGAAAGCTCGCGCGTGCGCGCCTGCACCTCGTCGAACAAACGCACATTCTCGATTGCAATCACCGCCTGGTCGGCAAATGTTGTTACAAGTTCAATCTGCTTGGTTGTAAATGGCTGAGGCGTCTTTCGTGACATGGCCATGACGCCGACGCAGCTTCCCTCTCGGAGCAATGGGACGCCTAGCATTGCGCGGTAGCCACCGAGCCGTTGCGCTCCGTAGGCGTATTCCGGATCGGCGAGTGCGTCAGGAATATGTACCACCCGGGATTCGAGTGCGACGCGCCCGGTGAGCGTGTTTCGGCCAGCGGAAATTGGATGCTGTCTTGCAAATTCCTCAAGCTCCGGCGGCATGCCATGAAGCGCCGCGATGCGGTAAATATCGCCATCACGAAGGAAGATGACCGTCTGCTCTGCCTCGCAAAGCCGCCCGGCCGACTCGACAAGCGTGTCGAGCACCGGCTGAAGCTCGAACTTCGAGCGACTTATGACTTTGAGCACGTCGGCGGTGGCGGTCTGCTGCTGAAGAGACTCGCGCAGCTCATTCAACAGGCGGGTGTTTTCGATAGCGATAACGGCCTGATCCGCGAAGGTCTCCACAAGCGCGACTTGCTTATCGGTGAACGGCTTAACCTCTAGCCTGTTAACGGTAATCGTTCCAACCAAGTCGTCGCCCTTGAGCATCGGGACCGAGAGAACCGTCCGAAGTGGCTGCACATCGCGAGTGACATACGCATATTCAGGATCGGCTTGAACGTCAGGGACCTGCACCGTTCGCCGTTCGAGAGCGGCGCGTGCCGAGATGCTCTGTCGTCCCGGTGCAATAGGGTTACGATGTACGAATTCCCAATTTTCCGTGCCAACATTGTAGCTGGCGACGGCGCGAAGCAGTTTGCCATCGAATCGAAAAATGTAGCCTTTCTCCGCTTCACACAGCCTCACAGCGTTCTCAGCCATTGTGTCAAAAACGGTCTGTAGGTCGGAGGCTGATCTGCTGATCACCTTAAGCACTTCGCTGGTTGCGGTCTGCTGTTCCAATGATTCCGATAGATCGTCTGTACGCTGGCGCAGCTCGTTGAGCAGCCGCGTGTTCTCGATGGCGATGACGGCCTGGGAGGCGAAATTCTGCACAAGCTCGATCTGCTTGTCGGTGAATGGCCGCACTTCCTGCCGGTAGACACCGATGGCGCCGATCACCTCGTTGTCTTTCAGCATCGGGACCCCAATCAGCGTCCGCGCGCCAGCCAATTCGATAAGGGCCTGGCGCATCTTGTTCTTGCGCTCTGAGGCCGCTGTTAGGTCGGACACTTGGAAGGGCCTCTTCGTTCGCACCATCTGCGCGAGCGTCTCTGGGTCGGGCCGGTGTACAGGCGCGCTGCGCAAAAAGTTGGAATAGGCCTGAGGCGCGCCATACGTCGCGCCGATGCGGAAGGCATCCCCCTCGCGCAGCCAGAGATTCCCGAACTTGGCGCCGCAAACCTGAACCGCTTTTTCCAGCATAGCTTGGAACACGGGCTCCAACTCGCCAGGCGAACTTGAGATGACCTTCAAGACCTCAGAGGTAGCGGTCTGCTGCTCCAGCGACTCGGAAAGTTCGCGTGTGCGGGCCTGCACCTCATCGAACAGTCGCACGTTCTCGATTGCGATCACGGCTTGATCAGCAAATGTCGTAACCAACTCGATCTGCTTATCGGTGAACGGCTTCACCTCGGTACGACGGATTGTGAGTGCGCCAATGGCCTCGCCTTGCCGCAGCAAAGGAACGGCTAGAATCGTCCGGTGGCCAAGGCGAAGCGCAGTCTTACTGCCGCCCGGGAACTCCTGAGCGGCTGCCTGAACGTCGTTGATGTGGACTGGCGCACGATCGATGAAGGCGCGTCCAGTAACCTGCCCACGTTCGATCGGAACTTCTTCAACAATCGGAATAGGGCCATGGTGTGCACTGACGCGCAGTGTTTTGCCATGGGGCAGAAAAATAATCGAATCGTACGCCTCGCACAGTTGCACTGCGGACTCAGCCAACGTGTTGAGCACGGCCTGTAAATCAAACGTCGAGCGGCTGATAACCTTGAGTACATCGGCGGTGGCGGTCTGCTGCTGAAGAGATTCACGCAGCTCATTAAACAGCCGCGTGTTCTCAATGGCGATCACGGCCTGGTTCGCGAAGGTATGCAACAGTTCCCGCTCCTTGTCGGAGAGGGCCCCCGGATGGCGCCGTACGACGTTCAACGTTCCAATCGTCTCATCGCCGCGCATCATCGGCATCACCGTCATGGCGCGGTAGCCACCGGCCAGCAGGTTTTGTGCGCCCGCCCTCAATTCATTCGGCGGCTCGTGCGCGTCAGCAATATCAATTTCGCGCTGGTCAAGAATGGCTGTGCCCGTAATAAACTCGCGCGACAGCGGCATCGGAAAGCGCCCTCGCAGAGCTTCGACACCGGCCTCGTCCGCCCCGCCAATAGCGCCGAGCTTGATCAGATCTCGGTCAGGAAGCGAGATAGTCACGACCGCGTCCGGGAACAGGTTTAGCCCGCTGCGCACGATGGCGTCAAAAACGGGCTGCGTATCGGTCGGCGAGTTGCTGATCACTTCGAGAATTTCCGATGTCGCGGTCTGCTGCTCGAGCGATTCGGTCAGATCATCGGTGCGCTGTCGCAATTCGTTGAGCAGTCGCGTGTTCTCGATGGCGATGACCGCCTGATTGGCAAATGTTTCTACGAGCTCAATTTGTTTGTCAGTAAATGCACGCGACTCTCTGCGTTGTAGAGTAAAGACACCGACGATGATTCCCTCACGTATGAGAGGAACGCCAAGTCCACTGCGTATGTTGATTGCACCGCGATAGTCTTGGAGCCGGCGGCGGTCGAGGCCGGGATCAGCTAAAAGGTCCGGAACGTGAATTGTGCGGCCGTCTATTATTGCGCGGCCGAACACCGATCCGCGATCTGGTTTTGTTGAGTAGTTTGCGAAATAGCTGCGTTGTTCTTCGGTGAAGCCGAAGCTCGCTGCGAGCGGATATATGTCACCTTCGCGCCGCCGGATAATACCTGTGTCTGCCTCACATAGGCGGACAGCCGACTCGACCAGAGTGCCTAGCACCGCCTGCAGGTCGAACGTTGACCGGCTGATGACTTTCAGCACGTCGCCAGTCGCGCTTCGCTGCTCACGCGCTTCTTTCAATTCGCGGGTGAGAGTGGCGACTTGTTCTTGGAGGCTCGCAATGGACAAACCCGCGGTAGGCGTTTTGCGAGCCTTTGGCCCACTGGTGTGCCGCTGCTTCCCCGGTTTTCCCCTTCCACCGCGCCGCTGCATGTCACTCCTAGCGGTTCACGACGATACTCAATCCTAGGCAAATCCCCCGTTTGATGCCATGGCGGGATGTCCGCTTTGGCTCAAAAGCAGACATATGCAGTGCAACACGCCATGTCTGCTTTACCCCCGAAAGCGACATCAAATGCGACGCATGGAGATGTCCGGGATGAATCCTGTAAGGTAGCCCGATGGCTTCTTCGGACAATGGCTTAACCGCCGATCTCTGCCAAACAAAAGGCGAGAGAGTGCCTACAACTGGCGCAACAAACGGTGTCACAACCCCAGCGTATCATGCTAGAGCACATTGCCGAGACATGGTATCGGATCGCCGACAAAATCTCTGCCAATGATGCATAAATATTCAGTCGGCCAGCTTGTGTATTTTGAAGGCACATTCGGGCACAATGCTGCTCGTGGTCAGTACAAAATCATTCGCTTAGTGCCAGTCGAGAAAGACAATAAGTTAATTTATCGAATCAAGAGTCCGGTGGAAGCATTCGAACGCACCGCCGAGGAACACCAGCTCAAGACCGCGCTCGCGTAATCGTCTGTGATTATCTTCTCGTCAACATCGGAGTTTGATTATGGCCAAGGGTACAGTGAAGTGGTTCAACCTGACCAAGGGCTACGGGTTTATTCAACCGACAAGCGGAGGCGCTAGGGACGTTTTTGTTCACATCTCGGCGGTTGAAAAAGCCGGTCTGAGCACTCTCCATGAGGGTCAGACTGTTGAGTACGAAGAAGTGCCCAACAAAGGAAAGACTTCGGCAGAGAATTTGAAGGTCGTCTGACGACTTCAACCTCAGTTGCGGGCAATCAAATAATGGCGAATTTTGACTTCAACGCGCCGGCCGATTTATTTCCGGCCCGCAGCAAGAAGGGTAATCGGCCCTTCGGCTACCGTCGTTTCGAGACCGCCGCCGAAGCTATTCGCTACGCCATCGAGGTTATGCCAACAGATTTTCTGCTCGGCGCCGTGCTCGAAGTGGAGGAGGACCGTGTCGATGGTCCGCGCATACGCGAACTTTACGACAGCGCCGCGTATCCGCTCGCCCGCAGACGCGACTAAATTCTGTTGCGTAAATAGGCGGACAAAAAGTCCAATACTGACCGACCTATTTGGCAATTTTAGAACGACCAGGTGTGAATGACCATTGCTGGGGCATTTCATCTTGGTATTCACTCAGGAACAAGCTGAGTGCTTTCCTTCCAGCGCGATTGGCCTCGGCGATTGTGCTGAAAAAGCCCTCTGACTGTTTGATCGGGCTATTCCTTCCGGCGCGATAAATCTCCCATTTCCAGGAGCTTGGGGGGCGGCCCCTGTTTTTCACGACAACGGAAAAATCGGAATAGTCTGTCATGATATCTCGATAACCGCCGCGATTAGGGAGATCGCGGATGCCCGTACCCTGGGCGCTGCCCGGGTCTCTTGACGTCCAGCAGCTTCTTCTTGCGCGTATCCGGAATTAGCCCTTCGCGCTGCGCTTTTTTGCGCGCAAGCTTGCGTGCGCGACGAATTGCCTCGGACTTTTCCCGATTTTTCCGCTCTGAAGGCTTTTCATACGAGCGGCGCTGCTTCATTTCACGAAACACGCCTTCACGCTGCATTTTCTTCTTCAGGACACGGAGAGCTTGATCAATGTCGTTGCTGCGGACGAGTACCTGCAATGGCTAGTTTCCCTTATTACAGTGACCACCAGTTTCCCGAGCGGGGCCGTCTGGTTCCCGGTCGACTCTCGGTGATTGGCAAGAAAATCGGACGCGATGTGTTCGCGTCGAAGCGAATTCAACGTAGGCCCTGGCTCAGTGCAAGTCGAGGAAAATCGCCCGTTCTCTCTTATTCGCTCGGCAAGTGGCCCGCGCAGCTTGCAATGGTCGATGATTGTCGGCGCCGACTCCGCCCCGAGCCAAACGCCGACATGCTAGCGACATATTGCGGCCCCAGGGTAGGAACCAATGCGCAAAGCTAAGAACAATATTCGTCAAAAACGCTCTTCGGGTCGGACTGATCCGAGCCACGATGTGAAGTTGTTTATAGCAAACGAACAAATAGATCAGATCGCCGATTATGCAAGTCGGGGTCGGATTTACGAACGCCTAACGGACGACGAACTGACGGAGAAATGGATCCGCGCTTTTAAGCAATTCGCTGACGCACCATCGGACGAACGCGGACGAGCATTAGAAATAGACCTGAAAGCGGAATTTCAATTGCGCAGTACTGAGCCGCCCTACGAACAGGTTAAATTAGAAATAAACCGCGTCGTCGCGAACATGTCATCTGGTTTCGAGATAATGAAAAGAGATGACCCCGATGCCATCGATGCGATGAATGAAGAGTTTCAACAAGACGTCGCTGATCTCAAAGCTCGCATAAAGCAGTCGAACTAACCGTCGAGAGCCGTGGGGTCCGGCGGCTAACCGACCAAACCGCCAGTTGGAGTTGCGCCGACACTTCGTGAAACAGTTTTTCGCGGGTGGGCATTAATGACCAGCGGCATCTAACGCGCGCTCAATAGCGGTGATCGGCGTCCTCTCCCTGCGACTCCTCTTGCGTGTCATCCCGCGGCTCTAGCGCCAAGCCCTCGATGCCCTTAAGCAGCTCTTCCTCGGTCGTGTGCTCAGATGTCACTTTAGTATCGCCGAAATCGACGCTGGCGCTACTCGTGCCGACCAAGGGCTCCTCGGGCTCCGCCTCATCGACCTCGACGTATTTCTGCAGGCTATGAATGAGGTCTTCCTTGAGGTCGCCAGGTGACACGGTGGTTTCGGCGATTTCCCGCAATGCCACGACCGGATTTTTGTCGTTGTCGCGCTCAATTGTTATCTTCGAGCCCGACGAAATCATGCGTGCCCGATGGCTCGCCACAAGGATGAGCTCGAAGCGGTTCTCCACCTTGTCGACACAATCTTCAACGGTGACACGGGCCATTGGCTCGCCATTTCGCTGGAGGAAATTTGTACTGAAAACCCACCACTAAAACCCCCGCTTTGTTCTCACGGGCCCGTTGATTTAATTGAAGAACCCGAAGCTAGGACGCCGATACTTGGCAACAGCGGTCCCTTTATTTATGGAGGCAACACCATGCGCGCCCGTCACATTTTGATTGCGCTTGCGATAATTGTAGGCTGGGTACCGCCGACATTCGCCGACACACTTAACTCCTTTCGCAAGGCCAACCGACTTCCGGCGCTCCACCGCAGCGGTAATCTTCAGGCCATGGCGCAGCGTCACGCCAATAGCATGGCGGCGCGCCGTTCGATGGACCACGACGGATTTTACTCGTCGCGAGGGCCGCGCGGCGCGCGAGCTGAAAATGTTGCCTATGGATGCGCGACCGAAAGCTGCGCAATGCGCATGTGGGAAAATTCCGGCGGACACCGCGCCAACATGTTGCTCTCTGACGTCAAGAGTTACGGCCTTGCGTCAGCGAGTGGTGGCCGCGATCGCTACTGGTGTCTGATCGTCGGCCGTTAAAATGTTGCTCGCGAAGACGTGATGTTAATGCTGGGTTTATGGGTGACGTTTTGTCTCTGCAGAAATGGTCAAAAACTTGTCTGCTGCAGTGCGACGAATGCGCTGTTGGCAACGGTTTCGAGTCAATCCAACACATTTCAGACGTATAATTGTTTACGGCGCGAGCGATCCTGTGTCGCAAAAGCTTAGTGCTCCGGCCACCACAGTTTCATTAAACCGTCTCGCCGTTGCCACGATGCGCCGCTACTCACCGGCACGGACAGGGGAAGAAAAGGAAGCCGTGATATGCACCTTCATCATTACAGGGCGAAGATCTCCCGCGCCTTCACAGCTCCCACGCGCTGTCCTCACTGCGGTGACCTAATGGTCGCTCCGGTCTCATCCGAATTCGTCGAGGGCGGCGAAATCCGCCACCACTGGGAATGCGATTCCTGCGGCGAACTCTCCAGCACATCAATTCCAGGCGCCTTTCACTAGGCAGCACTTCTACACCTCCGGAATACGCGTTAGGCTGTGGTGTTGGCATGCTTGAGTGCACACCAGCACTCCACGGAGGAGTCATATGAAAACTACGATTCTGCGGTCTGCCTTGGCCGCCCTCGCCTGCACCGCCGCCCTTGTGGTCGCCGGCCCGTCTATAGCCGCGAACGTCAACCTCAAGGCCGACTTGAAGCCTTCGAGCGAGGTCCCGCCGACTGACAGCAAGGGGTCCGGTTCAGTGACCGCGATCTATGATACTGCCAGCAAGAAATTGACCTGGAAGGGCAACGTGTCCGACCTCAGTGGCCCGGCGACGGCCGCGCATTTCCATTCCGGCGAACCCGGGAAAAACGGCGGCGTCGTGGTGCCGATTGCCGGTGCCGACAAGGGCTCATTCGAGGGTTCAGCGACACTCACTGATGCTCAGGCGGACGAGCTGCTGGCCGGCAAGTGGTATGTCAACGTCCACACCGCGGCCAACAAAGGCGGCGAGGTCCGTGGTCAGGTGACCAAATAATCACCGGTCAGATCCTTTATCCAATTGAAAATCCGCCGGCGTTCCCGGCGGATTTTTCCGTCCGTAAAGGTGCTTTGCGTCCGGCCTTCCAGGTTTTATGGTCCAGACCGGTCGTTCCAAGTGAAGTGAGGTTGTGTTCATGGCTCGTACGAATGGCGGCTCCGCTCCATTTCTCATTTCCGGCGGAGGCATCGGCGGGCTCATCACAGCCTACGCACTCGCCCACCAGGGCTTTGCAGTCAGGGTCTTCGAGCAGGCGCCGGAATTCCGTGAGGTCGGGGCCGGCATCCAGCTTGGGCCGAATATTTTCCGGGTTCTGGAGAAAGTCGGGTTGAAGGACGCGGTCCTTGCCGACGCCCATCGACCCCCTGCCCAGGAAATGCGCGACGCGCTGACCGGCAAGCTGATTACAAATGTCCCGCTCGGCGATGCGTTCATGAAGAGGTTCGGGCAACCTTATGGCGTGACCCATCGCGCCGATATTCACGGCACGTTCCTGAAGGCATGTCAGGGGAGCAATCGCATTACGCTCGAAACCAGCCGGCGCGTTGACTCGTTCAAGGACCATGGCGACCACGTCTCGGTGACGCTAAACAATGGCGAAACGGTCGAAGGTCGGGCCCTGATCGGCTGCGATGGAATGTGGTCCAGTATCCGCGAGAGCATCGTCGGCGACGGCAAGCCGCGGGTGTCCGGTCACATCGCCTACCGTGCCGTCCTCAAGCGCGAGGATGTTCCCAAGGATCTATGGCGCCCCGACGTCGTTCTCTGGGCCGGGCCGCGCACCCACTTCGTCCATTATCCTTTGCGCCGCGGCGAACTGTACAATCTCGTCGCCGTCTTCCACTCGGATCACTACGAGGAAGGTTGGAACGCTGAAGGCAGCAAGGATGTGATGTGGCAACACTTCAAGATGCAGGTGCCGCAGGTCCTGCGCATGCTTGAACGTATCGAGACCTGGCGTATGTGGGTGCTGTGCGATCGCGAGCCTGTAAAGAATTGGACATCCGGCCGCATTACGCTGCTAGGCGATGCAGCGCATCCGATGCTGCAATACCTCGCACAAGGCGCCTGCATGGCGACCGAGGACGCGATTATCCTTGCAGATAAAGTGGCGGTCTCTCCCGACGACCCGGGAAAAGCGTTCCAAGCCTATCAACAAGAACGTTATCTGCGCACAGCCCGCACGCAAATCATGGCGCGGGTCTATGGCGAGTTTTATCACGCGCGCGGGGTTGCCGCGGAATTGCGCGAGATGGCGCTTTCTCCGCGAACGGCGGAAGAAACCTACGACAGCATCGCCTGGCTCTACGGCGGACCCTGAGCGGACTCCATCAGCGTGTGGAATTACGAAATCTGAGATTGCGCCGCGATAACTGACTGACGGACGTACAGCCCATCAGTCTCATGTCGCGCTCGAGTCCAAGTCGCATCAGCTGTAAAGCACGCTCCACGCCGGCTTGGCCGGCCGCGGCAAGCGCGAAGAGATAATAGCGACCCACCCCCACCGCCTTCGCGCCGACCGACAGAGCCTTGAGCACGTGCGAGGCGCGCCGGACGCCACCATCGACGAGCACGTCGATTCGGTCGGCGACGGCGTCGACGATCTCCGCCAGCTGGTCAAAACTGCTCCGCGATCCATCGAGCTGGCGGCCGCCATGATTGGAGATCACGATACCTGCGCAGCCGATATCGACCGCCTTTCTGGCATCGTCGACACTCATGATGCCTTTAAGGCAGAACTTGCCATCCCACAGCTTGACCATTTCAGCCACGTCGGCCCAACTCATCGAGGGGTCCAGCATGTTCGTGAAGTAGTCACCGATCGACGTTGTCCCGCCAGCCATGTCGACGTGCTCGTCCAGTTGCGGCAGCCTGAACCTTTCGTGGGTGAAGTAATTCAGCGCCCATATTGGCTTGATCGCGAATTGCAGCATACCCGCGAGCGTCAACCGGAACGGAATTGAAAACCCGGTCCGCAGGTCGCGCTCACGATTGCCGCCCGTGATCGAGTCAACCGTCAGCATCATGATTTTGACGCCGGCCGTCTTTGCGCGATCCATCATGGCTTTGTTCAGGCCGCGATCCTTATGGAAGTAAAACTGGTAGGCCTGCGGAAAAGAAAAATTCGACGCAATCTCTTCGAGGCTGACCGTCCCCAGCGACGAGACGCCGAACATTGTGCCGAATTTATTGACGGCACGCGCGACGGCGAGCTCGCCGTCATGATGAAACAATCGCTGCAATGCCGTCGGCGAACAATAGAAGGGCATCGCCAGCTTCTGCCCCATGACGGTCACCGAAAGATCAACCTGCGCCACGCCGGTCAGGACGCTGGGGACCAGATCGCAATCTTCGAAGGCCTGCGTGTTTCGCCGATACGTCGTTTCATCATCAGCAGCGCCATCGATGTAGTTGAAGATCGGACCGGGCAGCCGACGTCGCGCCAGTTCTCTGAAGTCGTAGTAGTTGCAACATTGCGAAAGTCGCATGTTGCCTCCCGTCAAGCCGCTTGCGCGCGCGGATGTGCCGCCGGCTGGTCGAGGTTCGCATTCCAGGCGTCGTAACCGTAAAGCCAGCTGGTGTCGCCGTCACCTTCGCGCATCCAGGTATTGGCACTGGAAATCGCCTGAACCACTGATGTGCGCGGCTTGCGGTGGGCCTCGTAGCGCCTGAACGCGCCCTCGATGTCTTCGCCCTCCACCGCGTCAAGGCATCGCGCGAGGATGGCCGCATCTTCGATCGAAGTCGCGGCGCCCTGCGCCATGTAGGGAGTCATCGGATGCGCGGCGTCCCCGAGAAGCACAACACGGCCACCGCTCCAGTGTCGCAATGGCTCGCGCTCAAGGATCGCCCATTTATGGCAATCCGGGCACGCGTGCAGGACGTTGCGGACGTCCTGATGGAAGTCATCATAAGCAGCGCGCAACTCCTTCACGTCGCCCTTGGCCGACCATGACTCGCGGGTGAGCCATTCAGCCGGTTCCGGCACGCTGGTGACGAAGTAAACCTCGCTCTTCGCTTTGGTGGTGTAATAGATGACGATGTGCCGATCGGTGCCCCACCATTTCGTGCGCGAGGGGCCGATATCGAAGCCACCCATCAAGCTCGACGGAAATACAGCACGGTAGGCAATACGACCTTTATGGATCGGCACGTCCGGCCCGACCACGATGTCGCGCACGACCGAATGCACGCCATCTGCACCGACGACTGCGTCAGCGGTCGCGCGCATACCATCCTCGAAATGCAGGGTGACCTGCCCGCGTGCCTGATCGAGACCGTTCA
>Ga0306921_10002938_pt1 | contig 17175 bp, 10 predicted proteins | sample sta12Cox44000080_FD_203760 | JGI IMG/M metagenome (GOLD analysis project Ga0306921, IMG submission 203760) | Lab enrichment of tropical soil microbial communities from Luquillo Experimental Forest, Puerto Rico - statoxic.12C.oxic.44.000.080 (v2)... | ecosystem: Environmental > Terrestrial >... | reverse complement strand
GCAACGCGGTCTACGCCGCGACAAAATGGGGCATCAACGGCTGGTCAGAGGCGCTGCGCCAGGAGCTCCAGCCCGCCGTCCGCGTGACCGTGATCGAGCCCGGCGCTGTCGCGACCGAGCTGACCGACCACATCACCGACACCAGCGCCAAGCAGATGGCCGAAGGGTTCTACGAGCAGGTCGCGATCACCGCCCACGATATCGCCGAGATCATCGCCTTCGCGATCACCCGACCACACCGTGTGACCCTCAACGAGATCCTGATCCGACCCACCGCACAGCTGTAGCCAGGAGCGCGACCAATGCCCGAACCAGAACAGACCCGGACCCGGCAACTGCTCGGCGACTTCGCCCCCAAGATGGTCTCCCTGACCGAAGACGTGCTGTTCGGCGACATCTGGGAACGCAACGAGCTCTCACCACGCGACCGCAGCCTGATCACCATTGCCGCGCTGGTCGCCACCGTCAGCACCGAGCAACTCCGCGGCCACCTCGCCCGAGCACAGGCAAACGGGCTGACCGATACCGAGCTCAAGGAAGTCATCATCCACCTCGCGTTCTATGCCGGCTGGCCACGAGCCATGTCCGCATTCGCCGTCGCAAAGCAAGCCCTAAACGACTAAACGTCAAACCAGCCGACGCTCAAGCGCCAGCGCCCGGTCGGTCCCATCACGGAGGGTGAGCGATCGGTCACGAGACCCGCTCTGCTGGTACGACGAGCATCTCGAGCGCGACTCCGACTCCCCTGCAACGCGCGGGCTGCATGGCAGACGCCGCATCCGAGGCGCGGACGCGCTGTGGTGAGCGAGCGGGGCGCCGGTACCGAGCGCCTCGCCCGCGGACAGAACTCGCCTACCGCGCGGAGCAGGACGCTCATCGTCGGCGGTGAGATGCTCATTGAAGAGCGAAAGGAGGTCCCGGGCGTGCCCGACGCGGAGCGCTCACATCGCATCGCAGAGTGTCGAAGATTGCCCGAAGCACTAGTCTGGCCTGTCGCGTGGCGCCAAATGCTGCGGCATTGGGTCGTCCAGCTATCCCGGGAGGCGATGTCGTGCTTACTGCCATTCGAGACCTTCCAGCAACGATTGTCGGCGTCGAGGCCCATGAGAAGGTCACGGCAGACGACTACGAGAAGGTCCTGATACCTGCGGTCGAAGCGGCTGCGGCCGCTTCCAGCGACGGGAAGATCAGGTTGCTCTATGTGCTTGGTCCCGAATTCCCGGAGTTCACAGCCGGCGCTGCGTGGGAAGACACCAAGCTCGGTCTCGGACGGCTTCGCCATTGGGAGCGCATCGCTGTCGTCGGCGACGCCGACTGGCTGAGGCGTGCGATCCACGCCCTCAGTTGGGCTATGCCGGGCGAGGTCAGGGTGTTCGCGTCCAACGAGATCGACGACGCCCGGGCGTGGGTGACGTCGTGACGACCGAAGCTGCCGCAATGGTCTCTCGTGGTCGGCGCATCACGATCGAGCTCTGGCCGAGCGCGCACCGCTTCAAGAGCGGCCACCGCGTTCGTCTCCAGGTCTCCAGCGGCTCGCATCCTCGCTACGTGCGAAACCTCGGCTCGGGCGAGCCCGTCGCCACGACCACCAGATGCCGCGTCGCCGACCATGAACTGAGCCACGATCCAGACCGTCCATCAGCGATCGCCCTTCCCGTCCATCGCTCAACCTGATGCCGGCGGGCGCGGGAGCGCATGCGGCGGATCGTCGGCTGGCTTCGTCGGAAACATCGCCGAGCCAACTGGAAGTGGTTGCGACCCATCACCTCGCCAACAGGTGGGGGTCCGAACACGTGGCGTCTAGGCCCGTCCGCGCTGCGGTCGTGTTCGTGGATCGCCGTTACGGCGAACGCAACGCACGTGCCGCGCCGCCCCTGTGAATCCAGAAGTCGCGCGTGTATTCGCTCGCCATCGACCTCGGCAGTCATGCATCGGCGGAGGTGTGCGTCGGCTCGGCGCCCGAGCGCTGCTCGGTGTCGGCCGCAGAAGCAGCGACGTCCTGCGGCGGGTAGCGCGGGAGGCGACCGGGACAGGCCATCGCTGCGGGGATCGGTTAGCAGTTAGCCGAAACCGGCGACGCACGAGCGGGGTTAGCATTGCCGCTGAGCGACGGAAGTGAGCGAGCAGCCGACACCGGGACGCTTCATGGCTCGCGAGAGCGCGGCAATCGGGGGGCTTGAGCCCCGCGCGTGTTGGCGGCACTTCGAGGCCCTGACGAAGATCGCGCGTCCGTCGCGTCACGAGGAGCTGGTGATCGAGCACATTCGTCGGTGGGCCGCGGACAACGGTTTCGAGGTTCGCCGAGACGCGGCACGGAATGTCGTCGTACGGGTGCCGGCGACCTTGGGGCGCGAGTCGGCCCCGACCGTGATCCTTCAAGGGCACCTCGACATGGTGTGTGAGCGTCGGCCGGATAGCCCGAACGATCCGGCCGAGGGCCGCATCGTTCTCCTCCGAGACGGCGATTGGCTCACCGCGGATGGGACGACGCTCGGTGCCGATGACGGCATCGGTATCGCGGCGATGATGGCGCTGGCCGAGGATCGGTCGCTGCCGCATGGGCCCGTCGAGTTGCTCATGACCGTGATTGAGGAGATCGGTGGGGAGGGGGAGGGCGCGAGCGGACTCGACCCTTCACTGGTCAGCGGGGCCACGCTGCTGAACCTGGACAGCGAGGAGGACGGCAAGCTGACCGTCGGCTCTGCCAGCAGCACCGACACCTCGATCCGGGTTGAGAAGCCGCGAGCGACGTGCGGGGAGGGTGCGGTGACGATGTCGGTGTGTGTGAGCGGCGGGCTCGGCGGGCATTCCGGTACGGACATCGCACGAGGGCGCTCGAACGCGATCAAGGTGTTGGGGCGCGCGCTTCGCGAGGCGCTCACGGTGGCGCCGTTCCGGCTTGTTTCCCTGGACGGCGGCGGGAGCTGGAATGCGATCCCTAGGCAAGCGACCGCGATCTGTTCGCTGAGGCCGGAGCGAGCGGCGGAGTTCGGCGCGGCGGTCGAGGCCGCGGCTGCGACGATTCGAGATGCCTACGCCAACACCGATCCCGAGCTCGCCATCACCGTTGCGAGCGGCCCGGACACGACCGATGCGTGGACGGAGAACGCGACCGAGGGTTTGCTTGACCTCGTCGCGGTCGTGCCGAACGGGCTGGTCGCGATGAGTCCCGACTTCCGAGGGCTGGTCGAGACGAGTAGCTCTATGGGCGAGGCCGTCACGGATCGAGAGAGGTTGACGCTGCATCACCTGTCGCGCTCGTCGAACAGCTCCGCGCTCCCGGATGTCTTGGCTGCCCTCCAGGGTGCTGCCCGCCTCGCTGGGGGTGTGCTTGAGGTGGGACAGGCAGACCCCGGTTGGCGACCCGACCTCGACTCGGCTGTCCTTGCCGCGTCCCGGCGCGTCTACGAGCGTCTGTTCGGCGAAGTCCCGATAGTGACCGCGGTGCATGCCTGGCTGGAGACGGCCGTGATCGGCGGCAGGGTTCCCGGGCTTGACATGGTGTCGTTCGGCCCGCAGATCGAGGCGCCGCACTCGCCCGACGAGCGGGTCAGCATCCCGACCGTGGAGCGATTCTGGCGGCTGCTCACGGGCGTCGTGGACGAGCTGTCGTCCGCCTGAGCAAGAACAGTGTCGCCCCGGCCGGCGTTGTCTCGTCGGGGCGCGAGCCTGAGCTGGCATCGGCGGGCGGGCGGCCGGCGGTGCCCGGATCGAGACGTCCGAGAAAGCGATAGGTCTGTCGCGCCATCAACGATCGCCAAGCGTGGAGGAACCGCTGGACGCGTGTCGAACTCTGGCACTGCTCGGAAGGAACGCCCGTTGTACCGCGCCCGGATGAGGGTGGCGGAGTGAATCGTGAGCGCAGCTGAGCCGTCTCCACCTGAACCGCCCGGTCCGTCTGAACCTGAATCGGCCGGGCCGTCTGAACCTGAACAGCCCGGGAAGAAGTTCAAGTTCCCGACGGCGTTCACCGTTCTCGCGGCCGTCCTGCTGCTGGTCTGGATCGCGTCGTTCTTCGTCCCGGCGGGCGCCTACAAACTGAACAAGGACGGGCAGCCGCAGCCGGGAACGTATTACAAGCTCCCGGACTGCTCGGCTCCCGCGGCGGAGGCGCCCGCGTTGGAACCGCAGGCATCGCCGACCGAGGCCGGGCAGGCACCGGCCGACGCAAAGTATGCGCCGGGCACGACGGTGGCCGAGGCCGGGCTGCCGTGCGTGGACAACGCGTTCACGTTCAAGTTCAAGGAGCTGTGGGACGCGCCGCCGAACGGCCTCTACGGCGTCGAGAACAACAAGGGGTTCGTCGGACCGTGGGAGGAGGGGATCCTGTACGGGTCGGCGGCGATCTTCCTGTTCGTGCTCGCGGTGGGCGCCTTCATCACGGTGACGATGAAGACCGAAGCGATCCAGACTGGGATCGGCCGCCTCGCGCTTCGCTACCGGCACAGCGGCTCGGTCCTGATCGCGATCCTGATGACCGTGTTCGCGGTCGGCGGAACGACCTACGGGATGGCCGAGGAGACGCTCGGGTTCTTCGCGCTGCTCGTGCCGCTCGCGCTCGCGCTGAGCTACGACCGGATGGTCGGGGCGGCGATCATCTTCCTCGGCGCCGGAACGGGCGTGCTCGCCTCGACGGTGAACCCGTTCGCGACCGGCGTTGCGTCGGACGCGGCCGGGATCACGATCGGCGACGGGATCGGGCTGCGGATCGCGATGTGGTTGGTGCTCGTCCCGCTCGCGATCGCCTTCGTGATCCGGTACGCGCGCCGCGTCGCGAAGGATCCCGCCAAGTCAATCGTGGGCGTCTCGCCACGAGACGCCGAGGACGCACAGGGCCTGGTGACCGACGTGCCGCCGCTGACCGGCCGGCAGAAGCTGATCCTGAGCCTGTTCGGCCTCACGTTCCTGATCATGATCTACGGCTTCATCCCCTGGAACGATCTCTGGCAGGAGGGATTCAGCAAGAACTTCCCGCTGCCGACCTTCCACGACTTCTACTTCCCCGAGGCGGCGACCCTGTTCTTCGTCGCGGCCGTCGTGATCGGCCTGATCGGACGGTTCGGCGAGGAGGGCACGGTGTCGGCGATCGTTTCCGGCGCGGCCGACTTCCTCGGCGCCGGGTTGATCATCGTGCTCGCCCGCGGGATCACCGTCGTGATGAAGAACGCGCACATGACCGACACGGTCCTGCACTGGATGGAGCAAGCCGTCTCGGGCACCTCCTCCGCCGGGTTCGCGATCATCGCGTTCATCGTCAACATCCCGATCGCGTTCCTGGTCCCTTCCTCATCCGGCCACGCAGCACTCGTGATGCCGATCCTCGCGCCCCTCGCCGACTTCGCCCACGTCCCGCGGGCGATCGCGGTCACGTGCTACCAATCGGCCAACGGGTTCGTGAACCTGCTCACGCCGACCTCCGCCGTGATCATGGGCGGCCTCGCCCTCTCCAAGGTCGGCTACGACCGCTACCTTAGGTTCGTCTGGCCCTACCTCATCGCCGTGTTCGTCGTGGTCTGCGGCTTCGTCGGCATCGCCGCCGCGGTCAGTTGACCCGCGCGCACGCATGAGCTCCCGCCGCCCGCGCGGGGCGTTTGCCTCACGGCGTGCTCGCTGAACCTTCCACGGACGCTGCGCCTGGTTCCGGCCGACGACTGAAGCGGCGGTCGATGAGCTTTCCGAGTTCGAGGAGCGCGAGCAGCGCGATCGGGCCGAGGAGGCAGATTCCCCACTGCCGGGTCGTCAGCGACGTCGTCCCGAAGATCCGCTCCAGTGGCGCAAGAGCGGTGACCAGGAACGTCAACAGGACCGCGGCGCCGATCATCTGCAAGAACCGCGCGTTCTCGATCGTGTAGCGAGCGAAGATGGTTCCCTTCGGCTCGCGGGCCTCCATTGCGGCCGCGACGTGCATCAGGGAAAGCGTCGTGAGCCCCATCGTGGTGGCGACGATGAGGTCGTAGCGAGCCTGTCCCCACGCGACAACCCCGAGCGCGAGACCAGCCATGAGGACGCTCGCGAGGGCGAGCCGCGCGGCGAGCGAACCGGACACGATTCGGGCCGCTGCGTCACGCGGCGGGCGGCGCATCAAGCCCGGTACGGGCGCGTCGAACCCTAGTCCGACGGCGAGGAACAGGTCGATCGCGAAGTTGACCCACAGGATTTGAAGTGGGGTGAGTGGCTCACCGTCGGCGATGTTGAAGATCGCGGCGCCGAGGAACGTCAGGATGAAGCCGCCGAGCATCACCAGCTGAACGCGGACGTACTTCATGAGGTTGTCGTACAGCCCCCGGCCGCCGTCGACGGCCTGAACGATCGTGGCGAAGTTGTCGTCGGTGAGGATCATGTCGCCGGCCTCTTTCGTCACTTCGGTCCCGGTGATGCCCATCGCGACGCCGATGTCGGCGCGCCGCAGCGCCGGAGCGTCGTTCACGCCGTCTCCGGTCATGGCCACCACGTTGCCCATGTGCTTCAGGACTTCGACGAGGCGCACCTTGTCTTCCGGCGCGACCCGCGCGACCACACCGAGCCCACCGAGTCGATGCTCGAGCTCGGCGTCGCTGAGCGCGGCGAACTCCGCCCCCGTGAGCGCCTCGCCCTCGATCCCCAGTTGCGTGCCGATGGCGGCCGCCGTTGTGACGTGGTCGCCGGTGATCATGCGCACGCGGATCCCCGCCTCCTTGCACCGGGCGATCGCGTCGCGCGCCTCCTTTCGAGGCGGATCCACGATCCCCACCAGGGCCAACAGCGTCAGATCGCGGACGTCGTCGAGCAGGTCTCCGCCGGGGTCGAACGTCGCGGGGTCGAAGTCACGCGACGCCACCGCCAGGACCCGCAGCCCCTCACGCGCGAGACGGTCGTTCGCTTCCAGCACGCGGTCGCGACCGAGCTCGATCGGGAGGGCTCGACCGTCCGCGCCCCGCGCCAGCGCGGACCGAGCGAGCAGGACGTCGGGCGCGCCCTTGACCAGACAGCGGACCACACTCCGGCCGTCGTCCTCCATCCGATGAAACGTCGCCATGAACTTGTAATCCGAGTCGAACGGAACCTCCGCCACACGCGGATACAGACGGCGCGTGCCGTCGACATCGAGGCCGCCCTTCGCGGCCAGAACCACGAGCGCGGCCTCGGTCGGGTCGCCCACGATCTCGCCGTCCGACACGCTCGCGTCGTTCGCCAGCGCCATCGGCAACAGAAACGGCTCCAGCGCCGTCTCGCCTTCGCCGGCGACATGGAGGATCCGACCGACCGTCGCGTAGCCCTCCCCCTCGACGGCATAGCGTCGACCCACGACCACCAGCTCACGGACCGTCATCTGGTTCAGCGTCAGCGTGCCCGTCTTATCCGTGCAGATCGCCGACGTCGACCCCAGCGTCTCAACCGACCGCAGCCGCTTGACGATCGCGCCCTTCGCGGCGAGCGAACGCGTCCCCAAAGACAGCATCGACGTCACCACCGCGGGCAGCTCCGTCGGGATCGCCGCGACCGCGACGCTGATCCCGATCAGAAACAGCTCATCGAGGCTGTCGCCGTGCGCCACGCCAAGCACGATCACCAGCGCCAACGAAATCCCGGCCATGATCGCGACCACCATCGTCAGCTGATCCAGCTGCCGGGTCAGCGGCGTCTTCTCCTGCTCGACCGCGCCCAACATCCCGGAGATACGCCCGACCTCGGTCGCCATCCCCGTCGCCGTGACCACCATCTCCCCCCGCCCGCGCGTCACCGTCGAGTTCATATACGCCATATCGACCCGATCGCTCAGCGCCACGGCCTCGCCCTCGACCGGATCGACCGACTTGGGCACCGGCGTGCTCTCGCCCGTCAGCGCCGCCTCCTCGATCTCCAAGGTCGCCGCGACCAGCAGCCGGCCGTCCGCGGGAATCTTGTCGCCCGCCTCGAACGCGACTACATCCCCGGGGACGAGCTCCTCCGCCGGGACGTCGGTCACCTCACCGCCCCGCCGCACGTGCGCCTTGAGCACCAGCATCTTCTGCAGCGCCGCAACGCTCTCAGCCGCCTTGCCCTCCTGGTTAAGCCCCAGGATCGCGTTCAACAAGGTCACCGCGAACACCACGATCGCCGTATGCCACTCCCCGAGCGCCACCACGCTCACCACCGCGGCGCCTACCAGAACGAGCTGCATCAAGTCCTTGTACTGGCGCAAGAACGCATGCCACCCCGGTTCCTTCTTCGCCTCAGCCAGCCTGTTCGCGCCATACCTCGCGCGGCGGCGCTCGACCTCACCGGAATCGAGTCCGGCAGCCGGTTCCACGCCGAGTTCGCGACAGGCCTCCTCGACGCTCATGGCGTGCCACCGGATCGCGTCCGAGCGCCGAGACGATTCGGTCTGAATCTCAGTCGCGCTCACGCCCACTGACCCTCGCGGCCGCATCCGAGCCCACACCGCACGACCGAGTGCGGTTGAGGCCCCGCAGGCCTGTCAACTCGACGCACCGCCTCATTCTGGCGCGTTCCGTCCGCGGGCGCGACCGTGTCGCGTGCCTGCTGCACGCCGATCCGACACCGTTCGCGGTTCGCCGGCGTCTCGCCGAAGATCGACTCCGCAGCCGGTGATGCGAGCGAGCGCCCACGTGCGCAGCTAGCCGGCTTCCTTCGTAATGGCGGCCCCAGTGACCGCGGCGAGGTCGGCCGGGCCGCGCATCACGGTGGTGCCCGCGGTGCCGGCGAGCAGCGCCGCCGCGTCGTCGATCGAGCCGATCGCCGCGAACCCTCCACCGCCCTCGACGAACTGACACGCCGCTTTCACCTTCGGTCCCATCGAGCCCTCCGCGAACTGCGCGTTCATGAGGGCAGTGGGCGTCGTGGACCTGATCGCGGCCTGCTGCGGCGTTCCCCAGTCGGAGTAGACGGCGTCCACGTCGGTGATGATCAGCAACGCGTCGGCGTGCAGATCGGCGGCCAAGACCGCACTCGCGAGGTCCTTGTCGATCACCGCCTCCACGCCGGTGAGCCGCCTGCCCGGCGGCGCAGTCTCGTCGGTGTACAGCGTCGGGATGCCGCCGCCGCCCGCGCAGATCACCACCGAGCCGCGCTCGAGCAGCCACTGCACCGGTTCGATGCCGAAGATCTGCTTGGGCTTCGGCGACGGGACGACGCGGCGCATGTGTTCGCCATCGGGTTTGAACGCCCAACCCTTCTCGGCCGCGAGCGCCGCTGCCTCCTCGGCGTTGTAGATCGGGCCGATCGGTTTGGTTGGGTTTTTGAACGCCGGGTCGGCGCCGTCGACCTCGATCATCGTCAGCAGCGTGACCACCGGTTTCTCGAACGGGAGCAGGTTCCCGAGCTCCTGCATGATCAGATAACCGATCATCCCCTCGGTCTGGGCGTCGAGCACGTCGAGCGGATATGTGTCGACCTTGGCGTAAGCGGCTCCCTGGAGCGCCAGCAGCCCGACCTGCGGACCGTTGCCGTGGGAGATGACCAGCTCATGCTCCGCCGCGATCGGCGCGAGCGCCGCGCAGGCGCGCCTCACGTTCGTCCGCTGGTTCTCGGCAGTCATCGGCTGCCCGCGCTGGAGCAGTGCGTTCCCTCCCAGGGCGGCGACGACACGCATGCTCAGCTCCCCAGCGTCGCGACGAGCACTGCCTTGATTGTGTGCATCCGGTTCTCCGCCTCGTCGAACACGATCGAGGCGGGTGACTCGAACACCTCGTCGGTCACCTCGAGTGCGTCGAGCCCGAACTTCTCAAAGAGGTCCTCGCCGACAGTTGTGGCTTTGTTGTGAAACGCCGGGAGGCAGTGCATGAACTTGACGTTCGGGTTCCCGGTCAGCTCCATCGTGCGCCGGTTGATCTGGTACGGGAGGAGCAGGTCGATCCGCTCTTTCCACACATCGGCCGGCTCGCCCATCGACACCCACACATCGGTGAGGAGGACGTCGGCTCCCTTGACGGCCTCCTCGACGTCCTCGGTGATGTTGATCCTCGACCCGCTCTGCTCCGCGATGCCGTGCGCGAGGTCCACGATCTCCTGCCGTGGCCACAGCGAGCGCGGGCTGGCGATGCGGAAGTCCATTCCGAGCTTGGCGGCGCCGATCAGGTAGCTGTCGGCCATGTTGAAGCGCGCGTCGCCGAGATAACAGAAAGTCACCTCGTCAAGCCGCTTCGGCACGTGCTCCTCGAAGGTGAGGAAATCGGCCAGGATCTGGGTCGGATGCCACTCATCGGTCAGGCCGTTGTAGACGGGCACGCCCGACCAGCGGGCGAGGTCCTCGGCCGTCGTCTCGGCGAACCCGCGGTACTCGATCGCGTCGTACATGCGCCCGAGGACGCGCGCCGTGTCCTTGACCGTCTCCTTGTGCCCCATGTGCGACCCCGACGGCCCGATGAAGGTGACGTGAGCGCCCTGGTCAAACGAGGCGACCTCGAAGGCGGACCGCGTGCGGGTCGAGTCTTTCTCGAAGATCAGCGCGATGTTCTTGCCGCGGAGCTTCTGTTCTTCTCGCCCCTCGCGCTTGGCGGCCTTGAGGTCGGCCGCGAGGTCGAGGAGGTAGACGATCTCCTCACGAGAGAAATCCTTGAGCGCCAGCAGGGAACGCCCGTGCAGATCAACGGTGGTGCTCATTCACTGTCTCCTCTAGGCATCGCGGACGACGGGGCAGGTCATGCAGTGGCCGCCGCCGCGGCCGCGGCCGAGCTCCTGGCCGGCAATCGGATGAAGCTCAATGCCGGCGGCGGCCAGCTTCGCGTTCGTGGCCTCGTTGCGCTCGTAGCACACGACCTCGCCGGGACCCAGCGCGACCACGTTGTTGCCGTCGTCCCACTGGTTGCGCTCGGCCTCGAACTCGTCCCCGCCCGTGGTGACGACTTTCAGGTTGGGGATCCCGAGCTCTTCGCGCACCTCGTCGAGGAATGACCGCTCGGACAGCTCAGCGGTCACCCCGCCGTTCCCGTCGGGGCGGTACATGATCGGCAGGATGTTCGAGACCACCGGTTCGTAGATCGTGACGAGGTCGCGGTCGCAAAATGTGAACACGGTGTCGAGGTGCATCGCGGCTCGCTCCCGCGGCATGAGCGCGCCGATGACCAGCCGCGCCGCGCCGGCGGCGAACATGTTCTGGGCGAGGATGCTGACCGCCTTAGCCGTGCTGCGCTCTCCTTGGCCCACCAGGAGGACGCCGTCGCCGACCGGCATGATGTCGCCGCCCTCGATCGAAGCCGTGCCCCAGTCGTGGTCGACGCCGCCGTACCAGATCTTGAAGTCGGCCTCGCGAAAGCGCGGGTGGAACCGGTAAACGGCCTCGACGTTGAGCGACTCGTGCTGGCGCGCCGGCCAGTACATGTGGTTCAGCGACACGCCACCGTAGATCCAGGCGCTCGTGTCACGCGTGAACAGCTGGTTCGGCAGCGGCGGCAGCACGAAATCCGTCCCTCGCAACGCTCGGCCGATCGCCTCGACAATGTCGCCGGGCAGCTCCTGGACCATCACCCCACCTGTCAGGTGGGTCGCGATCTCGCCCGCCGGCATGCCGCGCATCCACTCGGTCATCTCGCGCGCGAACAGCGCGGTCACCTCCTCCGGGCGCAGCCGCCGTTCGAGCACCCACGCGCGCGCGTCATCGCGCTCGAGCGTCTCGGTCAGCAGGTCGTGGAACAGGAGAACCTCGACGCCACGCCCCCTCATCACCTCGACGAATGCGTCGAACTCCTCCTGGGCGCGGCGCACCCAGATCACGTCGTCGAACAGCAGGTCGTGGCAGTTGTGCGGCGACAGGCGCGCGTGCGCGAGGTCGGGGCGGTGAACCATCACCGTGCGTAGCGTCCCGACCTCCGAGTAGGCGCCGATCGCCGGCGCGGTTACGGTTTCCATGTGGTTCTCCTGTTCTGGGGGCTAAGAGGTAGCTGGGTGGGGCCGCACTTCCGATGACGAAGGCAACACCGGCCGGGGACGGCCCGACGTACTGCAAGGTGATGTTCGCACGCCTCCTCCGAGAGCCACCCTCGTGATCACTGCGAACCTGCATCCGCCCGTCCTGACGGGATCTAGCTCCTGCGCCGCCGTCCGGGCTCGCCGGGGGCAACCCAGGACTCGAGGCAATCGTCTGGTCCGGCACGGCGCAAAGATCGTCAGGGGACCTCGAAGCGCATCGTCCGATAGAGATGAATCGCCCCCGTGCCTCCTCGAACTTGGCGCGCTCCCACTGGCACCGCCGAGGTCTGGTTGATCGTCTGCCCGGCGCATATGCGTGTCTCGGTCGCGGCCCTATGAGACCAAGGTGCTCTGGTCGGGTTCGAGCGCGTGCTCCGGTGGCGCGATCGTCGGGACCTTGAACCCGATGAACCCGTAGATGACGTCGAGGATCGGGCTCAGGAAGTTAAAGAAGCAGTAGGGGAAGTAGGAGGCGGTCGGTACGCCGAGCACGCCGGAGATGTAGGCGCCGCACGTGTTCCAGGGCACGAGCACGGAGGTCACGGTTCCGGAGTCCTCGACCGCGCGTGAGAGGACCTCGGGCGCGAGCCCACGCCGTTCGAACTCGGTGTGGAACATTCGGCTCGGCAGCACATCGGCGACGTACTGGTCGCCGGCGATCGTGTTCAGGCCGATGCAGCTGGCGTTCACAGCGAGGATCAGCCGCCCGCGGGTGGGGGCCCGCGAGACGACCGGTCGCAGGAGCCGATCGAGGAAGCCTGCGTGCTCCATGATCGCGGCGAACGACAGGGCGGCGAGGATCAGCCAGATCGTCGTCAGGAAGCTCGCCATCCCGCCGCGGGAGAACAGCGTGTCGATCGCCTCGTTGCCGCTGTGGTGTACGTAGCCGGTCGCCATTGCGGCGTAGATGCCCTTGATGCCGGTCGCGAGCGCGCCGAGTTCGGGCTGGCCGACGAACGCCTTCACCGCGGTGAACTGGGTAAAACACGCGAGGATCCCGGCGAACAGCGCCGAGCCGAGGAGCGCCAGGAACGGGGGCACCTTCTTGAGCGTGAAATACACGAGCAGCGCGAGCGGCAGGAGGTTGATGATCGAGATGTGGAACTCGTGCTCCAGCGCGTCGAGCGCGGCCTGGGTGTTCACCTCCCCCGTCGGCGTAGCCGCCGCCCCGATGATGAGGAAGATGAGCAGGCTGATCCCGATCGCCGGCCCGGCGGTCCAGAACATGTTCCGGATGTGCTTCGAGACGGTCAGGCCCCCTCCGACGAGCTTTGGCACGAGGATCGTGGTCTCCGACAGAGGCGTCATCTTGTCCCCGAAGTACGCGCCGCAGATCACCGCGCCGGCAGCGATCGCCGTCGATAGGTCCATCACCTTCGCCATCCCGACGAACGCGACCCCGAGCGTGCCGGCCGTGGTCCAGGAGCTACCGGTCACCATCCCGACGACTGCGCAGATCGCCGCTGTTGTCAGGTAGAAGATGGTCGGGTTCAGCAGCCGAACGCCGTAGTCGACCACGGTCGGGATCGTGCCCGCCATGTTCCACGTGCCGATCAGGGCGCCCACGGCGAGCAGGATGAAGATCGCGCTCATCGCCGTGGTGACGCCCCCGATCGCAGCGTCCGCGATGGCTGCCGATGTGTAGCCGTTCTTGAGCGCGATCAGGCTCGCGAACGCGGCGCTCAGCAACAGCGCGACCTGCAGCGGACCATCGGTCGCGCTGATCCCGAAGAGAATGATCGTGAGCGCAATCAGCGCGATCAGGACGGCAACTGGCAGGATCGCGTCGAGCAGGCTCGGCGCTCTCGGCTCCGAATCAGCCGGCGCGGGCGTGTCCGCACTCAACCGCGCGCCTCACGAGCGGTTGTGCGAGCCCTAACCACCGCGGGCCGATCTGTCGGACGTAGCCTGGTCCACACTCATCGCGCGGCGGACTCCAGCCCCTCCGCCATCGTGACGCAGACCCCACCGCGCGCACACACATCGCCGGCGAGCCCGGGTCGCCGCGAGCGGGGGAACTCCTAACCGACGGTGGAGACCAATCATGTCTCGGCGCTGGTGACCTTCTCCAAGGAGTGTGCTCGACGCCGGCACGCCCGTAATCACCCAGTTTGGATGATGAGCCCGACGCTATTCGTGCGCGACGCTCAGAAACCGTCTCGGAGCGGGAACGAGCGGCGCATTCGGGGCAGCGAGGCCGACGAATACGGCCGCGGCTCCGCCTCGGCGGAGCGCCTCATCGGGTCTAGCAAGAAACCGAGATCGCCGTCACCCGGGTGGACGACTGGGCTCATTTCCCCTTCAAACCGGTGGCGTCGGCTGGTCCCGGGCTTTCTGAGGTCGCCTGTCAGAGGTCGGCGAACGCAGGCGGCCGAGGAGCCGGTCGCGTCGGCGTCGCGTGCTTGCGATGCGGGGCGTGCGTGCCAGGCAGACGAGCCCGCGGCCGCGAGCGCGTACATCGTCACGGCCAGCGCTTCGCCCGCGAGGACGTCCGAGAGGCAGTGAGCCGCGGACGTGCTGGCTGCGTCACTTGGCAGTGAACGGTCGCTCGTCTCGCCTACTACTGCTGGGCGGTGGCCCTTCGACGAGTCGTGTGCTCTCGCGTCGACAGCTCCCGGATCGCTGAGCACGCATTCGTGGTGTCGAGGTGCGGTCGTTATGGGTTCCGAACGGCCGGCGATCAAGCGATGACTGGTGTGGCCGTTGTTGAACGACCGGACCGTTGTCTTGGGGGTCGCCGGAGGCGTCGTGTGCGGTCGAGCATGGCCGAGCGCGGTGGGACCGGACCGGGTCGGGCGGATTGCGAAGCGGTTAGGGCGCGCCGCTGCGCCTCGTCATGGAGGGCAAATGATCGAAATGGAGGCGCCGTCGAGTTCGGCCGCTGGAGCTGTTGGTGGAGGGGGACGGGTGAGCTTCGAGCAGGGCGCCGGCTCCGCTCACCGATCCCGCCGTGCGACGATCAGGCAGTAGCCGAGTGCCCCTTGGCTCACCGCCTGGGCGGCACGTGCGGCGAGCACGAGGCCGCGTTCCATGGCGTGTGTTTCCTGCTGCGCGCCCGATTTGCTCAGGGCACGCGCCAGCTTCAACCGCGCCTGGATCCGGCCGATCAGCTCGGCCAGCGCATCTCGGTGGTCCTCGACGCGCGTGGCCGTGAGTCCGGCCGCGGTGAGCAGGCCGACGTACTCCTCCGTGGTGCGGGCGCCGGCCAGGCAGGCGATCCAGGCCGGGAGTTCGGCCAGGCCGTCGGGGACGCCGGCCGGACCCACGGTCACGTCCGCGATACCGACGCGTCCGCCCGCGCGGAGCACGCGCGCGAACTCGGCCGCCGCCTGTGCCTTGTCCGGGAACAGGCACCACGAGCATTCGCATACGAGCGCATCGACGGTGCCGTCGTCGAACGGCAGCTGCTCGGCATCGGCCAGATGGAAGGCGACGCTGGCGGCCCGGCCGGCGTGTTGCGCGGCGGCTGTCGCTTCCCGTACCGATGCGTCGCTCAGGTCGACGCCGTCCACCGCCACGGCGTACTCCTTGGCCAGTAGCAGCGCGGTCGTCCCGCGCCCGCTGGCCACATCCAGGACGCGCTGCCCGCTGCGCAACTCGACGGCGTCGGCGAGGCGCCGGGTCAGCGCGGCCCCGCCCGGGTGAAGGCTGTCGTCGAGTAGGAACGCCGCGGCCGGGCTGCTGTACGCGGCTGCGCAGCAGGACTTGACGTCGGCCGCCGTCTGCAGGCTCACTGCAGTCTTCGGCCGAGGTTGATCGAGGCGGTCGCGGGTTCGCGCTTGCGCTCTGGCTCTTCGACGGCGAGCTTCGAGCCGTGCGCGGAGTCGGCCAGCAGTGGCGCCAGCGTGTTTGCGTTGGGGATCACGTCGGGGACCGCGATGCCGGTCAGCCGCTCGCGCACCTGCTCACGGTAGCCGACCGAGTTGTAGGCGCAGAACGGGATCAGCCGCCCGTCGGGCGTGATCTCCTCCACGCAACACTTCATCAACTGCTTGACGTTGAGCGTGTAGGGATCCTGAAAGTCCTGGACGAGGACCATGAACGCCGTGTCGGCGAGGTCGGCGAGGCTCGAGGGGACCCCGGTCGCGCAGCTCGCGCATTGGAGCTGCTCCGCCACCGTCGCCGTGCCCGCCACCGCCGAACTGCTCCACAGCCGTTCGAGCGCGGCGCGGATCGCCTGCTCCTCGGGCAGCACGCGGTTGGCCACGTAGTCCATGTAGTTCTCCATATTCAGCAGGCGCGGCACGGGGATGACGTCATCGCCGGCCAGCAGGAGATAGGTGATCGAGCGGCAGGTCGGAAAGCAGCACGGGACCGGGAAGAAGTCGCTGGGCCGCAGCCACTCGGGCAGCTGCCGGCACAGGCCGTGGATCACGTCGGAGTTGGTGATCCGGTTCATCGGGTCAAACGGCACGTGGCGCCCGGAGTGCGTCACCGGCTGAAACGCAACCGACCGCACGGCCGGATGCTCGATTCCGAAGCGCACGATCGCCCCGAGCTCGTCGTCGTTGAGCCCCCGCTCGATCGCCGGGACCAGCGTGACGGTCAGCCCGGCCTCGGCGCAGTTCTCCAGCGCGCGCTGCTTGAGCCCGCGCAGGTCACGCCCGCGGATCTGAAGATGGGTGCTCTCCTTGAAGCCGTCGAACTGGAGGTAGATGCTCACGTCGCGCTCCGCGAGCGCGGTCGCAAACCCCTTGTCGCGCGCCAGGCGGATCCCGTTGGTGTTGAGCACCACGTGGCGGATCGGTTTGGCGCGGGCGCGGTCGATGCACTCGAGCAGCCGGGGATGGATCGTCGGCTCGCCGCCGGAGAACATCACCACCTCGGCCTCACCCTCCGAGGCGACGAACACGTCCAGCATTTCCTCCACCTGCGCGACGGTCAGCGAATAGTGGTCGGGATGGTGGATGCCCGAGTCCGCGAAGCAGATCGGGCAGTCCAGGTTGCATGCTGAGTTCAGCTCGATAATGCCCAGGCACGCGTGCTGCTTGTGCTCCGGGCACAGGCCGCAGTCCAGTGGGCAGCCTTCGACCGTCTCGGTCTGGAGTGTCAGCGGGATCGTGCCGGGCTTGTTGAAACGCAGCGAATCCATGTACATGCCCGCGTCCCCGTACAGCAGCGCCTCGAACGTGCCGTGCTCGCGGCAGCGCTTGCGCAGGTACACCTTGTCGTCGCGGACGTTCACCTGCCCGTCGACGACCACCTTGCAGACCGGGCAGATCGACTTGGTGTACTCGAGGAACACCTCGTCGCGGTCAGCCTTGCGCGCCCGCGACGGCTCGGCGCGAT
>Ga0306921_10002934_pt1 | contig 17188 bp, 17 predicted proteins | sample sta12Cox44000080_FD_203760 | JGI IMG/M metagenome (GOLD analysis project Ga0306921, IMG submission 203760) | Lab enrichment of tropical soil microbial communities from Luquillo Experimental Forest, Puerto Rico - statoxic.12C.oxic.44.000.080 (v2)... | ecosystem: Environmental > Terrestrial >... | reverse complement strand
GCTTTACCTGGATGCGTGACGCCATGACCGGCAAGCAGCTGAAGGACGTCTTCCGCTAGGCCGCGGCGCGATATTTCAGTTCCTTGAGCGCCGGGATCGGGTCGGGGCCGATCTGGCGGACCAGCGAGGCGAGGTCGTAGTGGAAGCGCTCGCCTAGCATCAGGTCGTCGCGGAACGACAGAATGACGATGAAGGGCTGCACAATGGTCTTTCCCGTCGGCTCGATGCCGAGGAAGCGGCCGATGTGGCGGCCATACCAGGTCGCCTCGCCGATATAGACATCGTCGGCGGTGGTGTAGGGCCGCTGGCCCTCGCCGCGGCGCACCGCGACGTCGAAGGTCGTCCACCATTGGCGGTAGTGCGCGGCCGCGCCTTCATGACCAAACCAGCTCTGGCCGGTGGCGACGTCGTCGAACCGGCAATCGGGATGGAGCGTGGCCAGCGTGCCGTCGAGGTCGTGGGCGTTCTCGGCTTCGAGATGGCGGCGGATCAGGGCCAGCAGGTCGGGGTTCATGGCGGAGCTTCTCGTGATAAGTTCGAGTTCTGACAAGGTATAAGAACTCTGATAATGCCCCGCAAGCCAGCCTCTGTGACCATACCGCGCCCCGGCGAGGCCAAGCGCGGCCCCCAGGGCTATCTCGGCTACCTGCTGCGCCAGGCCAACACGGCGTTCCGCGGCGCCATGGACCGCGCCCTGGCCGAGCTCGGCGTGACCACGCCGCAGTTCGCCGTGCTGACCATGATCGTGGCCTATCCCGGCTTGTCCGGTGCGGATCTTGCGCGGCTGACGGCGCTCACGCCGCAGACCATCAATGTGATCGTGCGCAACCTGGCGCGCGACGGCGCCATCGCCAAGACCGCGCACGCCACGCACGGCCGCATCCTGCGTCTGCACGCCACGGCCAAGGGCGAGGCGCTGCTGAAGCGCTGCCGAGGCCGGGTTCATGAGGTCGAGAAGGGCGTGGCGGCGCTGTTGGGAAAGGGCGAAGAGCGGGCGGTGAGGCGCTGGCTGAGCGCGGTGGCCGAGAAACTGAGCGGGGGCCGCTGACGCAACTTGTCCGTCATCGCCCGCATGTTAAGGTTTTCGCGTAACGACAGGGGGCAATCATGACGATTGGCACAATGATCCGGCGCGCGGCGCTGTTGGGGACCGCCGCTCTCGCTGCCGTGGCGCTTGCAGCACCTGCCTTCGCCCAGAAGACCAAGCTCACGGTCTATACCGCACTCGAGAACGACCAGCTCGAGCCCTTCAAAAAGGCGTTCGAAGCCGACAACCCCACCATCGAGATCGCGTGGGTGCGTGATTCGACTGGCGTGGTCGCGGCCAAGCTGATTGCCGAGAAGGACAATCCGCGCGCCGACATCATCTGGGGTCTCGCCGCCTCCAACGTCGGCGCGATGGCGGCGATGGGCATGCTCGAGCCCTACACGCCCAAGGGCGCCGAGGCGCTGAAGCCGTCCTTCAGGAGCGGCAAGACGCCTGACCCATGGGTCGGCATGGATGCCTACCTCTCGGTGGTCTGCTTCAACACCGCCGAGGCCGAGAAGGGCAAGAAGCCCAAGCCCGTGAGCTGGGTCGATCTCACCAAGCCCGACTACAAGGATTCGATCGTGATGCCGAACCCGGCCTCGTCGGGCACCGGCTATCTCACCATCGCGGCCTGGCTGCAGGCGATGGGCGAGGAGGCGGGCTGGAAGTTCATGGACGCGCTGCACCAGAACGTCGCGCAGTACGTCCACTCGGGCTCGGCGCCCTGCGTGCAGGCCGCCAAGGGCGAGCGCCTGATCGGCATCGGCCTCGACACGCGCGGCGCCTCGGAGAAGACCAAGGGCGCGCCGCTCGAGCTGATCCTGCCCAAGGAAGGGCTGGGCTCGGAGATCGAGGTCACGGCGATCGTCAAAGGCACCAAGAACCTCGACGCCGCCAAGAAGCTCGCCGACTGGGCCGTCAGCAAGAAGGCCAACGAGCTCTACGCCAAGACCTATCCCATCGTGGCGATGCCGGGCGTCGCCAACCTGCCGCCCAACTATCCGGCCGACATCGAGAAGGCGATGGTCAAGAACGACGTCGAATGGATGGCGAAGAACCGCGACCGCATCCTGGCGGAGTGGACCAAGCGCTACGACGGCAAGTCCGCGCCCAAGAAATGAGCTATCTGGAGGTCCGCAACCTCCAAAAGCGCTTCGGCGACATCACCGCCCTCGGCGACATCTCGCTCGATGTCGCCGAGGGCGAGTTCGTCTGCTTCCTGGGGCCGTCGGGTTGCGGCAAGACCACCTTGCTGCGCGCCATTGCCGGCCTCGATCCGCAGACCGCCGGCACGATCCAGCAGAAGGGCCTCGACGTCTCGCGCCTGCCGCCGGCCGAGCGCGACTTCGGCATCGTCTTCCAGTCCTATGCGCTCTTTCCCAACCTGACGGTGGCCGACAATGTCGGCTACGGCCTGGTGAGCCGCCGCCAGGCCAGGGCTGCCATCGCCAAGCGCGTCGCCGAGCTTTTGGCCCTGGTCGGCCTGCCCGATGCCGGACCGCGCTATCCGGCGCAGCTCTCGGGTGGCCAGCAGCAGCGCGTGGCGCTGGCCCGCGCGCTTGCCACCGCGCCCGGCCTGCTGCTGCTCGACGAGCCCTTGTCGGCGCTCGATGCCCGTGTGCGCCTCAGGCTGCGCCACGAGATCAAGGCGCTGCAGCGCACGCTCGGCGTCACCACCATCATGGTGACGCACGATCAGGAAGAGGCGCTCACTATGGCCGACCGCATCGTGGTGATGAACGCCGGCGCCATCGAGCAGGTCGGCACGCCGCAGGACATCTACCGAAAGCCCGCCACCGCCTTCGTCGCCGACTTCGTCGGCTCGATGAACTTCCTCTCAGGCACCCTCGAGGCGCCCGAGCGCGTGAAGGTCGGGGCACTCGCGCTCGCTTGTCCGCCACAGCCTGGGCTTGCCACCGGCACCAAGGTGAGGTTCTGTATCCGGCCCGAGGATGTTCGTGTGCGCGACCTGCCAGCCGATTCCATCAACCTCCTGTCGGCCGAGGTCGCCGAGCTCGATTTCATCGGTGCCTTCTGCCGTGCCACGCTCAAAGCAGGCGAGGTGTCTCTACTCGCCGACTTCTCCTCCAATCTGATCCGCGACCTCGGCGTCGAGCAGGGCCGCAAGCTCGACATCGCCCTGCCGCCCGACCGGGTCAGGGTGTTCGCGGCGTGAGCCTGGTCCTGCCTGCGCCGCGCGTGCGGCTGTCGCGCGACGATTTCCTGATGCGCCTCGGCGTGGTCGCGTTGGTCGTCGTGCTGCTGCTGATGGTCGGCCTGCCGCTGTGGACCTTGCTCGCCAAGGGCTTCGAGGACCGCGACGGCCATTTCGTCGGGCTGGCCAATTACGCGGCCTACTTCTCGACGCCGGCGCTATTCATCTCGGCGCTCAACAGCTTCCAGGTCGCCGCCGTCTGCACCGTGATCGTGGTGCCGCTCGCCTTCCTCTACGCCTATGCGCTGACCCGCGCGGTGCTGCCGCTGCGCTGGCTGTTCCAGGGCATCGCGCTGATTCCGATCTTCGCACCCTCGCTGCTGCCCGGCCTGGCGCTGATCTACCTGTTCGGCAACCAGGGCTTCTTCAAGGCCTGGCTGGGCGGCGGCCAGATCTACGGCTTCGAGGGCATCGTCATCGCCCAGGTCTTCTATTGCTTCCCGCACGCCACGCTGATCCTGGTGACCGCGCTCGCCACCGCCGACGCCCGCCTCTACGAGGCCGCCGATGCGCTGGGCGCCTCGAAGCTGCGCGTGTTCTTCACCGTCACCTTGCCGGGCGCCAAGTACGGCGTGATCAGCGCGGCGCTGGTGGTGTTCACCCTGGTGATCACCGACTTCGGCGTCGCCAAGGTGATCGGCGGCAATTTCAACGTGCTGGCGACCGACGTCTACAAGCAGGTGATCGGCCAGCAGAACTTCTCGATGGGCGCAGTGGTCGGCATGGTGCTGCTGGCGCCGGCGGCGCTCGCCTTCGGCATCGACCAGCTGGTGCAGCGCAAGCAGGTGGCGCTGCTGACGGCGCGCGCCGTACCGCTGGTGCCCAAGCCCAAGGCCGGGCGCGATCTCTTCTTCACCCTGTTCTGCATCGCCGTCTCGATCGGCATCCTGGCCATCCTCGGCATGGCGGCGTGGGGCTCGCTGATCAAGTACTGGCCGTACAATCTCAGCCTGACCTGGGCCAACTACAAGTTCGAGACCTTCGATGCCAACGGCTGGGACTCCTACTACAACTCACTGGCGATGGCCGCAGGTGCTGCGATCTTCGGCACCGCGCTCACCTTCGTCGGCGCCTGGCTGACCGAGAAGACGCGGGCCTTCTATCTCCTGCGCGACCTGGTGCGCTTCCTCGCCTTCCTGCCGATGGCGGTGCCGGGCCTGGTGCTGGGGCTGGGCTACATCTTCTTCTTCAACGCGCCCAGCAATCCGCTGAACTTCCTCTACGCCACCATGGCGATCCTGGTGATCAACACGGTGGCGCATTTCTACACGGTGGGTCATCTGACGGCGATCACGGCGCTGAAGCAGATCGATCCCGAGTTCGAGGCGGTCTCGGCCTCGCTCAAGGTGCCGATCTGGCGCACCTTCATGCGCGTCACCGCGCCGATCTGCCTGCCGTCGATCCTCGACATCGCGATCTATCTCTTCGTTAACGGCATGACCACGGTCTCGTCGGTGATCTTCCTCTATTCGCCCGACACCAAGCTTGCCTCGGTGGCGGCGCTCAACATCGAGGAAGCGGGCACGACGGCCGCCGCCGCGGCGCTCTGCATCGTGATCGTGTTGACCTCGGCCGCGGTCAAGGCGCTGCATCTGCTCGCTGACCGCTTCCTGCTCGGCCGCCTGCAGGCCTGGCGGAGGCGCTAAAGCCTATTTGCGCCAGATGCCCAGCAGGAAGCGCGGCTGCTTGTGACGGTTATCGCCGGCCTGCTTCTGGACCTCCGACAGATCCTCGCCGTGGTGGAGCATCCACTTGTCGAGCACGCGCTTGGCCACCCAGCCCAGCGCGAGGAATGAGCCGAAGTAGAGGATGGCGGTATAGAGCGCCCGCATGCTCTAGCCCTTGAGATCGAGGAACGTCTTGAAGGCCTGCCAGAAGCCTAACGGATCTTGGACATGGGGAGAATGGCCATCCCTTCTTCACAATGTCGAGCGTGGTGTTGTGGCTCGCCATCGCGCCGTGAGACTATCACGCCAGGCGGCGAAGACCGCGTGCGATCCTGTTTGGGGGAGAAACACTCATGGCGTCCTCGGTGAACACCGGCGCGCGGCTCGACCGGCTGCCGATTTCCTCGTTCCACTACCGCATCTTCTGGCTGATCGGCGCCGGCATGTTCTTCGACGGCTACGACCTCTATGTCGGCGCCTCGGTGATGGGCGCGGTGGTGCAGTCGAAATTCGCCGTACTGGCCCAGGTGCCGCAGTTCATCTCCTGGACCTTCGTCGGCATGACCCTGGGGTCGGTGATCGCGGGCTTCCTGGGCGACAAGTTCGGCCGCCGCTTCACTTATCAGTTCAACCTGATCGTGTTCGGGCTCGCCTCGTTCGCCGCCGCGGCCGCGCCCTCCATGGACTGGCTGATCGCCGCGCGCTTCGTCATGGGCCTGGGCCTGGGCGCCGAGATCGTGGTCGGCTACTCGACCATGACCGAGTTCGTACCACCGGCCTCGCGCGGCCGCTGGATGGCGTTCATGGCCTTCATCGTCGTGGCCGGCTTCCCGGCGACCTCGATCATCAGCACCTTCGTCATCCCGGCTTTCGGCTGGCGGCCGATGTTCGCCATCGCCGGCGTCGGCGCGCTGGTCGTCTGGTACTTGCGCAAGAACCTGCCCGAGAGCCCACGCTGGCTCGAGACCAACGGCCGCGCGGCCGAAGCCGAGGCGCTGATGCAAGCGATCGAGCGCGAAGCCTCCGGCGGCGGGCCGTTGCCGCCACCCGCGCCGGCCAAGCCTTTGCCCGTCGTTACCTTCGCCTCGCTGTTCAGCGCCAGCCTGCTGCCGCGGCTGGTGGTGGGCTCGGTGGTGCTGATCACCATCAACACGCTGATCTTTGGCTTCGTGAACTGGCTGCCGACCTTCTTCGGCCAGCAGGGCATCTCCATCCACCGCTCGCTCGCCTACACCATGGTGCTGGCCGGCGGCTCGCTGGTCGGCGCCGCGCTCGGCGCCTGGGCGGCCGACCAGTTCGGCCGCAAGCCAACCATCATCGGCGCGTCGGTGTTGAGCATCGTGGCCGGTGCGATTTATCCGTACATGAAGGAGCCGTCGCTGCTGCTCGGCGTCGGTTTCGTGCTGATCGTCGGCATCTACGTCCTGACCGCGCTGCTCTACGGCATCTACACCTCCGAGCTGTTCCCGACCGAGGTGCGGCTGCGCGCCAATGGCCTGTGCAACATGCTGGGCCGCGGCGCCACCGTGATCTCGCCGTTCATCGTGCTGGCGCTGTTCAAGAGCTACGGCGTGCAGGGCGTGCTCGGCCTGATGATCGGGCTACTGTTGGTCCAGATCGTCGTCGTGGCGATCTGGGGCATCGAAACCAACCGCCGTGGTCTGGAGGAGCTGCAGGTGGCAACGGCCTAGTGGCGTGGCCCGGCGCTTGCATCGGTGCCGGTGACGGAGTTGGAGTGGGTCCCATGATGAACTTGATGACCAATCTCCTGGGATTGGGCGGCCATCTCGGAGGCTGGCGTCACAAGGACGCCTGGTCCGACAACGTCATGAACCTCGACCACGCGATCCAGACGGCGCAGACCGCCGAACGCGGCCTGTTCGACCTGTTGTTCCTGGCCGACGGCAACGCCGTGCGCCAGATGGACAAGCCGGCGCTGTTCGCCGCCAACAGCCCGTCGGATCGCCCCGCCGTGTTCGAGCCGGTCACGCTGATGACCGCGGTGGCGCAGTTCACCAAGTATATCGGCCTACTGTCGACCGCGACCACGACCTACGACCAGCCCTATTCACTCGCCCGCCGCTACGCCTCGCTCGACCATCTCAGCAAGGGGCGGGCCTGCTGGAACATCGTCACCACGTCCTATCCCGACGATTCGCTCAACTTCAGCCGCACCGAGCATGTCGCCAAGGACGAGCGTTACGAGCGGGCCAACGAGTTCGTCGAGATCTGCAAGGGGTTATGGGACAGCTGGGCCGACGACGCCTTCGTCCAGAACAAGGCGACCGGCCAGTTCCTCGATCCTGCGCGCGTGTACAAGGGCAAGCACTTCCAGGTCAAGGGACCGCTCAACGTCGCGCGCATGCCGCAGGGCTATCCCGTGCTGTTCACCGCCGGCCAATCCGAGGACGGCCGCGAGCTTGCGGCCAGGCATGCCGACTGCCTGTTTGCCGTCACCAACACGATCGAGACCGGCAAGAAATTCTATGCCGATGTGAAGGGCCGCCTCGACAAGTACGGCCGCAAGCCCGATTCGCTGCGCATCATCCCGGGCTGCGCCGTCTATGTCGGCCGCACCGCAGCCGAGGCCGACGAGTTCTACGAGGAGCTGCAGGCGCTGATCGCCCCCGAGCTCGGCGTGCCCTACCTCTCCAAGCTTTGCGAGACGGACATGTCGAAATATCCGCTCGACGGGCCAATGCCCGACCTCGGCAAGGAAGTGCTGGGTATCGCGAGCTTCCGCAACGAGATCGTCGACATGGCCAAGCGCGACAGGCTCACCGTGCGCCAGACCTACGAGCGCGTGCTGCCGTCGATGGGCCATGTCACCATGAAGGGCAGCATCAAGCAGGTGTGTGACGAGATCGAGGCCTGGACCACCGAAAACGCCTGCGACGGCTTCAACATCAACACGCCGGTCATGCCACGCAGCCTCAACGACTTCGTCGAGCTGGTGATCCCCGAGCTGCAGCGCCGCGGCCTGTTCCGCAAAGCCTACGAAGGCGGCACGCTGCGCGAACGCATGGGCCTGCCGATGCCGGTCAATCCCCACTTCGCCAAGTCCCGCATCGCCGCCGAGTGAGCGTGCTAACAAGGCGCCATGGCTGACGTCGTCATCATCGGGGGCGGCGTGATGGGGTCGTCCATCGCGTACCACCTCAAGTCCGATCCGCATTTCATCGGCAGCGTCGCCGTCATCGAGCGCGATCCGACCTACGCCCGCGCTTCGTCGGCCCTGTCGGCGAGCTCGATCCGCCAGCAGTTCTCGACGCCGCTCAATATCCATCTGTCGCGCTTCGGCATCGGCTTCCTGCGGTCAGCCGCCAAGACGCTGGAGGTCGATCTCGGCCTCAAGGAACCCGGTTATCTCTTCCTCGCCTCGTCGGCCGGCGAGGCGGTGTTGCGCGCCAACTATGCCATCCAGAAAGGCGAGGGCTGCTCGGTCGAGCTGCTCGATCCGGCGGCTCTGGTGCGGCGCTTTCCGGCGATGTCGGCCGTGGGTGTGGCGCTTGCCTCGCACGGCACGGCCAACGAGGGCTGGTTCGACGGACCTGCCCTGATGCAGGCCTTCCGTCGCAAGGCGCGCGAGCTCGGCGCCGAATACGTCGCCGACGAAGTCGTGGGATTGGCGCCTGACGCCGTCACCTTGAGCTCCGGGGGCCGGGTCGAGGCGCGAACCATCGTGATTGCGGCGGGTCCGTGGTCGGGCGAGGTCGCGGCGCTGGCGGGTATTGCGCTCCCCGTCGAGCCGCGCCGCCGCTCTGTCTTCGTGTTCGATTGCCGCGAACGCCTGCCGCCACTGCCGCTCACCATCGATCCCTCGGGCGTGTGGTTCCGGCCGGAAGGCCGCTTCTATCTTGCCGGCACCACGCCGGCCGAGGGCAATGACCCGCCCGGCGCGCTGCTCGAAGTCCAGCACCAGGAATGGGACGACATGGTGTGGCCGGTGCTGGCCGAGCGCGTGCCGGCCTTCGAGGCGGCCAAAGTGGGGCGGAGCTGGGCAGGCTACTACGAGTACAACACCTTCGACCAGAACGGCATCGTCGGCCGCCATCCGGAACACGAGAGCCTGATCTTCGCCACCGGCTTTAGCGGCCACGGCATCCAGCAATCGCCGGCCGTGGGTCGTGCCGTGGCTGAGTTGATCGCTTACGGCAGCTACCGGACCCTAGATCTATTGCCGTTCAGTTATGAACGGATTTCTGCCGGCCGCCCTATCCGTGAGCTGAACGTGGTGTGATACGCTCGCGCTAACGAGGGAGCGTTCCGTGCCCGATCAAGCCTTGGTCAATTCCGACCTCCAGTCCGCCCTGGCGGAGGCGCGCCAGGCTTACATCGACCGCAACCCCAAAAGCTTCGCCCGCCACCACGAAGCCTGCCAGGCGATGCCGGGCGGCAACACTCGCACGACGCTGCACAACAACCCGTTCCCGCTCACCGTGGTGCGCGGCGAGGGCTGCCGGCTGTGGGACGCCGACGGGCACGAATACATCGACGTGCTGGGCGAATACACCGCCGGCATCTACGGCCACTCCCATCCGGTGATTCGCGCCGCCATCGACAAGGCGCTGAACCACGGCTGGAACTATGCCGGCCGCAACCCGCACGAGGCCAAGCTCGCCCAGCTGATCGTCGACCGCATGCCGTCGATCGACCTGGTGCGCTTCACCAACTCGGGCACCGAGGGCAACGTCATGGCGCTGGCCGGCGCCCGTGTCTTCGCCCAGCGCAAGGGCCGCAAGAAGGCCACCAAGGTCATGGTGTTCCACGGCGGCTACCACGGCGGCGTGCTCTATTTCGTCACCGGCGGCAGCCCGGTGAACATGCCCTACCACTACGTGGTGGCGCCCTATAACGACGTCGAAGGCACGCGGGCGCTGCTGCACGAGCACGGCGAGGAGATCTTCGCTGTCCTGGTCGAGCCCATGCAGGGCAGCCACGGCTGCCTGCCGGGCGATCCCGACTTCCTCCACATGCTGCGCAAGGAGACCTGGGCGCGCGACATCACCCTGATCTTCGACGAGGTCATGACCTCGCGGCTGTCGCCCGGCGGCCTGCAAAAGAAGCTGGGCGTCATCCCCGACATGACCACGCTCGGCAAGTATATCGGCGGCGGCATGTCGTTCGGCGCCTTCGGCGGCCGGCGCGACATCATGGAGCTGTTCGACCCGACCAAGCCCGATTCCTTGCCCCACGCCGGCACCTTCAACAACAACGTGCTGACCATGGCGGCGGGCGTGGCTGGCTACGGCGAGGTCTATACGCCCGCCGCGGCCGACGCGCTGAACGCCCGCGGCGAGAAGATCCGGGCACGGCTGAACGAGATCTGCCGCAAGGCCGGCGTCGCCTTCCAGTTCTCCGGCATCGGCTCGATGATGACGGCGCATGCCACGACACGGCCGATCAAGAGCGCGGCCGACATCGCCGCCGGCAGCCAGGACGCCAAGGAGCTGTTCTTTTTCGACATGTCGGCCGCCGGCATCTGGATCGCCCGCCGCGGCTTCGTGGCGCTCAACATCATGATCGGCGATGCCGAAGGTGACCGCTTCGTGGCGGCGGTCGAGGAGTTTGTCGCGGCCCGCCAGGCTCTTTTACGGCCGCAATGAGTACCTAGATAGGCGGCATGAACGACGTCTCTAACCCCTTCCCGCAGCCCGTCTCCGGCACGGTGACGCCGCGCTTCGGCGACGTGGCGACCTTCATGCGCCTGCCGCTGTTCCGGAACCCGGCGGATGTCGAGATCGGCATGGTGGGCGTGCCGTGGGACGGCGGCACCACCAACCGGCCGGGCGCCCGCCACGGCCCGCGCCAGATGCGCGACCTGTCAACCATGATGCGGCGCATCCACCACGTCACACGGGTGGCGCCCTATGAGCTCGCCAAATGCGGCGATCTCGGCGACGCCTCGGTCAACCCGGCGAGCCTGGACGATTCGCTCGAGCGCATCGAGCGCTTCTATTCCAAGCTGCACGCCGCGGGCGTGACGCCGCTGTCGGCCGGCGGCGACCATCTGATCACGCTGCCGATCATGCGCGGCATCCGCAAAGGCCTGCCGCCGCTCGGCATGGTGCATTTCGACGCCCATTCCGATACCTGGGACACCTATTTCGGCGGCTACAAGTACACCCACGGCACGCCGTTCCGCCGCGCCGTCGAGGAAGGGCTGCTCGATCCCAAGCGGGTGGTCCAGATCGGCATCCGCGGCTCGCTCTACAAGCGCGACGACAACGACTGGGCGGTCGAGCAGGGCATGCGGGTGATCACCATCGAGGAGTATTTCGACCTCGGCGTCGAGAAGGTGATCTCCGAGGCCCGCCGCGTGGTCGGCGACCAGCCGACCTACGTCAGCTTCGACGTCGACGGCCTCGATCCGGCCTATGCGCCGGGCACCGGCACGCCCGAGATCGGCGGTTACACCCCGCACGAGGCGCAGCGCATGCTGCGCGGCCTCAGGGGCCTGAACCTGGTCGGTGGCGACGTGGTCGAGGTCTCGCCGCCCTTCGACATGAGCGGCAACACCGCGCTGGTCGGCGTCACCATGATGTGGGAAATCCTCTGCCTGCTGGCCGAATCGGTGGCCAAGCGGAAGGGCCGTCTTTAGCAGCGACGAGCCCGGATGTGCAGGAAGAGCGGCAGGCGCTGCCAGCGGCGAGTGGCTTCCGACTTGATCGCGTAATTGGGCACCGCCGGCTCGCGTAGCGCCTCGACCAGCAGTCCCGCCTCCTCGAGCGCCAGGGAGTAGCTTTCAATCGATCGGTGCTGGCTGTGGAACGTCATGGCGAGCCCGTCGCGCTCGACGACGTCGGTGTAAGGGAAGGCGCGCAGATAGTCGCCGGCAATGACGTAAGGTGCGTCAGCCGCCTTGCCTTCGAAGCGGCCGGCGGAGTTCAGCGGATGGACGATCGCCGCGCACAGCTTGCCGTCTGGCTCCAGGATCCGCGCGATTTCCCGAACCGCGACGGGCATGGCATCGACGTCCTGCAGCGACATGAACGCAACCGCGAGGTCGGCACTCCCATCCTCGAGCGGCAATGCCGCCGCATCAGCGAGGCGAATGTCCATCGAGGGATCCGCTTCGCGCGCAGCAGCGGCGAGGGACGGCGAGGCGTCGATCGCGATGACCTTGTGACCAAGGCTTTTCAGGTCCCGCGCGAGGCGTCCTTCACCGCAGCCAATGTCTACCGTGCGCCGTCCCGGCGGCGGCAGGAGGGGGAGAAATTGGTCGCGATGATGTCGCCAGTAGCTGTCGTGCCCGGGTGTGCGGGCCCATCTGATCCATGGATTGGCCTCGCTTTCCCAGCGATCGCGAAGAGTCATGACAATCCGTCCCGTTCGGAGGGGCGGCTTTCTAGCTTGTCGAGGCCCGGCTGACTAGCCTCAGGCCCCGGTGCGGCCGCCGCTTCGCCAGAACTGCTTCAGCTGCTGTTCGTCGCCGGCGAACAGGTTGCGGTCACAGTGGGTGATGCCGGGAATGGCGCGCGGCGCGGCGCCGTAGGCGGCCTTGTCGGCGCTCTCGTCGGCCACGTACTGCCAGAGCTTCCAGCCGCGGTTCGCCCAAGCAAACGGCACCTCGGGCTGCTCGCGCGGGTCGGCGACCCACAGGTCGCACTGCGCCAGGACCGAGTTACCGGTGACCGGTACAGGCTTGATGCCGCGCCGCGCGCGTTCGCCATTGGCCCAGTTGGCGTGGGTATAGACCATCGGCAGCCGTCCCGTGGCGCGATAGACGACCTGCACGAATTCCTCGGCCTGGCGGAGCTGCATCGAATTGGCGGGCTTGTAGTCGTTTAACTCGTAGTCGAGGGCCAGCACGGTGGCGGGGCCCGGCCGGGCGGCGGCCAGGAACGTTTCCGCCTGCCGCGCTCCCGAATATTGTCGGGTGCCGAAATGGTAGGCGCCCCACAACAATCCCGCCTGCTCGGCGTCGCGCCGGCGCGACGCGTAGGACGGGTCGATCCAGTCACCGCCTTCGCTCGACTTGTGGAAGACGGCAAGGATACCGGCGCTGCGTACGGCGCTGAAATCGCTGACCGTGACGTTGTGGCTGATGTCGATGACGCCATCGACCCCGTCTGTCGACGGCCGCCATGTCCCGTTGGGACCGAAGGCTGTGAAGGAGGGGACCGGTTCGGGTGGAGGAGGCGGCTTTCCTCCGCATCCGGCAAGCGCCGATCCGCTGAGTCCCGCCAAACCACTCACCACACCGCGGCGAGAAATCATCGCACCGACATCCGATTGCTCCCGTGACGCGAGTTTACCACGTCTTGACGCGCGACGCGCGTGGAAAGCCCCGGGGAGACTCGGGTGAGACGAGGAGACGCGGGCTCTTTACGCCGCCAGCTCAAGGATCTCGTGCACTTCGGCCGGTCCGGGAATGGGCCGCGGGTTGCGCGGCACCCAGGGCGTGCCCATGGCCTGCTTGGCGATGCGCTCGAAGTGCTCGCGGCCGACCTTCACCTCGGAGAGGCTGCGCGGCATGCCGAGCCCGCGGATGAATTCGTCAAGCATGTCGCCGGCGTCCTGGCCGGGCTTGCCCATGGCCGCCGCGACCAGGGCCTGGCGCTCGGCGTTGGCCTGTTTGTTCCAGCGCATCACCGAGGGCAGCATGATGCACGAGGTGTGGCCGTGCGGGATGTCGAACACCGCGCCCAGCACGTAGCCGATGCCGTGACTCGCCCCCATCGGCACGCCCGCCACCAGCGGCGCCATCGAGAGCCACGAGCCGAGCTGGCAGTCGAGGCGGGCCTCCATGTCGTCGGGATTGGCCTTCACCCGCGGCAGGCCGCGCGCCAGCAGGGAGAGCCCGTGCAGCGCCGAGGCGTCGCCATAGGGGCTCGCCTCCTTCGAGCAGATGCCTTCCACGCAATGATCGACGGCGCGGATACCGGTCGACAGCCAGAGCCACATCGGCGTGTGCCGCGTCACCGCGGGATCGAGCACGACCGCCTTGGGCACGATGTCGGGATGGCGGAACAGCTCCTTGACCTTGGTGCGCTCGTCGGTGACGCCCGAGATCGGCGAGAACTCGCCGGCTGACAGCGTGGTCGGGATCGAGATCTGCCGTACCTTCGAGGACTGCACCGGGTTGGGCGCGCGCACCTTGTCGAGCGAGGCGGCATCGCGGATGTCGTTGCCGAGGCAGAGCTGGACCGCCTTGGCGCCGTCGGTGATCGAGCCGCCGCCCAGGGTGACGATCAGGTCGGCGCGGGCCTCGCGTGCCTGCTCGGCGGCGGCGATCACCGCGCCGCGCGGCGTATGCGGCGGCATCTTGTCGAAGGTGCCGACGCAGTGGTTGCCCAGCGCGCGGCGCACCTTTTCGATCTCGTCGGTTTCACGATTGAGTGTGCCGCTCACCATCAGGAACACGCGCTCGGCGCCATTGCGCCTCACCAGGTCGGCCACCGTGGCGGCGGCGGGCTTGCCGAACTGCACCTCGTCCATGCGGCTGAAGATCGCTTGCCCGGCGCGCACCATGCGTTCCCTCCATTGGCTCTTTGGCCATTGGGTTGCTAGCTTAGACCCCATGACAGGCACACGCGACGGCGCGATCGAACGCGCGGAGAAATATTTCGACACCGGCGGCTTCCTGGCCGATCTGCAGCGGCGGGTGGCGATTCCGACCACCAGCCAGGAGCAGGATTCGATGCCCGCGCTCAAGGAGTACGTGGCGGGCGAGATGAGCCAGTCGCTGTCCAAGCTGGGCTACGACTGCACCGTGCTGCCCAACCCGCGGGCCGAGTACGGGCCGTTCCTGATCGCCCGCCGGGTCGAGGATCCCGCCAAGCCCACGGTGCTGACCTACGGCCACGGCGACGTGATCCGTGGCCAGGAGGATCAATGGCGGCAGGGCCTGTCGCCGTGGAAGATCGTGATCGAGGGCGAGAAGATGTATGGCCGCGGCACGGCCGACAACAAGGGCCAGCACACCATCAACATCGCTGCGCTGCAGTGCGTGCTCGAGGAGCGCGGCGCGCTGGGCTTCAACTCGACCATCCTGATCGAGACCGGCGAGGAGACCGGCTCGCCCGGGCTGGCCGATTTCTGTAAGGCCAACAAGGCGGCGCTCAAGGCCGACGCGCTGATCGGGTCGGACGGCCCGCGGCTCGACCACCGCCGGCCCTGCATCTTCGGCGGCACGCGCGGCACCATGAATTTCAACCTCAAGCTCAGCTACCGCGAAGGCGGCCACCATTCGGGCAACTGGGGCGGGCTTTTGGCCAATCCCGGCATCGTCATGGCGCATGCACTGGCGACCATCACCGACGAGCGCGGCCAGATCAAAGTGCCGGAATGGCGGCCCAAGACGCTGACCAACTCGGTGCGCGCGGCGCTCGCTGACGCCCATATCAATGCCGGCGAGAATGCGCCCCGGATCCACGAGGACTGGGGCGAGAAGGGCCTGACGCCGGTCGAGCGCGTCTTTGGTTGGAATTCATTTGAAGTTCTGGCCTTCAAAACAGGCAATCCCGACCGGCCGGTCAACGCCATCCCGCCCAACGCCATCGCCTACTGCCAACTGCGCTTCGTGGTCGGCACCGATCCCAACCAGATCCTGCCGGCGCTGCGGCGCCACCTGGAGAAGCACGGCTTCGGCGATATCGAGGTCGAGCCGGCGCGCGACATCATCATGCATGCCACCCGACTGGACCCGGACAATCCGTGGGCCAAGTTCGCCGCCCGCTCGATCGAGAAGACCGGCGGACAGAAGCCCAACATGCTGCCCAATCTCGGCGGCTCGCTGCCCAACGAGGTGTTCACCGACATCCTGGGCATGCCGACGGTGTGGGTGCCGCATTCCTACGCCGCCTGCAGCCAGCACGCGCCGAACGAGCATCTGCTGGCGCCGGTGGCGCGTGATGGCTTGCGGCTGATGACCGGCCTCTTCTGGGACCTGGGCGCCGAGGGTCGCCCGCGCTAGCGCTGATGCTGACCGCCGACGAGGCCGCCGAGCTCATCGAAGCCATCGCGTCCGGCCAGGACCGGGCGGCTTTCGCGACCCTGTTTCGGCACTATGCGCCGCGCGTGAAGGCGTTCCTCATGCGCGGTGGCGCAGATGCAGAGTCCGCGCAGGAAATCGCCCAGGAAGCGATGATCATGGTGTGGCGCAAGGCGGCGAGCTTCGACCGCAGCCGCGCCTCGGCGGCGACATGGATTTATACGATCGCCCGCAACAAACGGATTGATCTCTTACGTCGCACTGGCCGGCCGGCTATCGAGGCGGAGGATTGGCTCACAATTTTCGCCCAGGACGAGGGTTCTGCCGACAAATCCGTCGCCGCTGGACAAACGTACACGAGGGTGAAGGAACTCATGGAAGGCCTGTCGGCCGACCAGCTCACCGTCATCCGCAAGGCCTTCTTTGAGGACAAGACCCATACGGCCATCGCCGAGGAATTGCGGCTGCCGTTGGGCACAGTGAAGTCGCGCATCAGGCTCGCCCTGGGCCGCCTGCGCGAGGCGTTGGAGAAGGACGAAGAGGAGAAATGAGCCGCCATCCGGCCCCTGACGAGCTCTTGCTCGACTACGCCGCGGGCGTCCTGCCCGAAGGGCCGGCGCTGGCCGTGTCGTTGCATGTCGCGCTCGATCCGGCGGCGCGCCTGGCTGTCGATCGGCTGCGGGCGGTCGGCGGCGCGCTTCTGGAAGAGGAGGAGGCTGGTCTCGAGCTGGGCGACGCCGCGCTGGCGGACGTCATGGCGCGCCTCGATGGCGTTGCCGTCGAGGCCAAGGCCCCGCCGCCGGCCCGCCGGCCTGGCTTCGAATGGGCGCCGGCCTCGCTGCTGCCCTATCTCGGCAGCAAGGACTGGAAGCGCGCCTTCGGCGGCTTCGAGCAGATCGAGATCGGCTTGCATGGCGACACGCACAGGGTTGCGCTGCTTCGCCTGCAGCCCGGCAAGGGCCTGCCGGTGCACCGCCACGTCGCCAACGAATTCACGGTCGTCCTGCAGGGCGGTTACACCGACAACACCGGCAACTACGCCGTCGGCGACTTCGCGGTCGGGCCGGGCGCGCGGCAACACGAGCCGATCGCCGATCCCGGCGAGCCCTGTATCGCGCTGATCGTGGTCGAGAAACCGATTGTGCTGACTGGCGCGTGGGGGCGCTGGCTCAACCCTTTATTGCGTTGGGGTTGGATGTGACCCGCTGGTAGAGCGATTTCCGATCTGGCGGAACCGCAAGCGGTTCCGCCAAGATCGGAAATGCGCGCACGGGCATTAGGTGTGCCAGCAGGCACATTCCGTTCGGCTGGTTCCAGCCGAACGGAATGTGCTTTAGGCT
>Ga0306921_10002933_pt1 | contig 17188 bp, 19 predicted proteins | sample sta12Cox44000080_FD_203760 | JGI IMG/M metagenome (GOLD analysis project Ga0306921, IMG submission 203760) | Lab enrichment of tropical soil microbial communities from Luquillo Experimental Forest, Puerto Rico - statoxic.12C.oxic.44.000.080 (v2)... | ecosystem: Environmental > Terrestrial >... | reverse complement strand
CCTACCGCGAGCAGCTGCGCAAGCAGGTGCAGGAGTATTGCGGCAGCGTGCCGCAGTTCGATCCGAATGCGCCGACCACGCCGCAACCCGTCGAGCCCAAGCCGATACCTGAGCCGAAGGTCAATCCGGCGGCGGCCACCTCGCGGTAATCGCGCGGCGGAGTCCGTTGCCGCGTCGGTCGCGTCGGTCTTGCCCCGTGGCGGCAGGCCGGCCGCGAAAGTCCTATAGTGATGCCCGCGGCCGTTCGGCCGTCCAGTGGATCGACACCATGCGCACAGGTTTTGTCGGGCTCGGCGCCATGGGCATGCACATGGCGCGCAATCTGCAGCGCGCCGGCCTGCTCGCGGCCGTGTGGAACCGCAGCAGCGGGAAGGCGCAGACACTCGCCGCGGAACTCAAGGTCGCCGCGCCAGCGACGCTGGCGGAGCTGGCTGCGGAATGCGAGGCGATCGTCTCGTGCGTCTCGGCGGATGCGGACGTGCTCGATGTGGCGCGCGCGCTCGTGCCGGGGCTGCGCAAGGACGCGCTGATGCTCGACTGCTCCACCGTGGGTGCCACAACCGCGCGCCAGGCGGCGGAGCTGATCGCAGCGCGCGGTGCGGAGTTTCTCGACTGCCCGGTAAGTGGCGGGGTCGAGGGAGCACGCGAGGGCACGCTGGCCATCATGGCCGGGGGATCAGCGGCGGCCTTCGAGCGCGCGCAGCCGGTTCTCCGGGTGCTCGGACGCACCATCGCTCACTTCGGCCCGGTGGGCGCAGGTCAGGCCGCCAAGGCAACCAACCAGATCATGTGCGCGGGCATCATCGAGGCGGTCGCTGAAGCCATGGCGTTTGCGCGGGCCGAGGGACTGCCGCTCGACAAGCTGATCGACACCCTCGGCAAGGGCGCCGGCTCGAGCTGGTATTTCGTGCACCGTGCGCCGAACATGGCACGCGGCAGCTACCCGGCAGGCTTTCGCGTGCGGCTGCACGCCAAGGACCTCGGTATCTGTCACGACATGGCGGCGCGCTTCGGCGTCGAGCTGCCGGTGGTGGAGCGCATGCTCAAGGAATACGCGGAGCTCGAGGCACGCGGCTACGGCGATGAGGACATCTCCGCGACCTTCCGCCTGAAGGAGGAGCTGTTCGAGCGCACCAACATCATGCGGGCACCCAACCGCGGCAACGCATGAAGACCGACCCCGGACCGAGCGACGCTCTCTACCTGCCGGATTTCTGCACCTCGCGCGCCACGCTCGCCACGGTGCTGATCGTCGAGCTCACGGCGCTCGTCCTGACGCTCGCGCGCCAGAGCGCGACCATCGACTTCTGGACGGACCTGGCCCGCACCTCCATGTTCCTGCTGTGGATCGGGCTTGCGGGCTCGGCATTGCTGTGCGTGCTGCGCGCGCGGCTGGTCCATATGACGGTGGCGGCAGGTTCCACCGCCGTGCTCGGGCTCATCAGCGCGGTGATCGCCGCGGTGTCGCTGTGTGCCTGGCTCTTCGGGCGTACGCCGCTGGTGGTCGAATCCGGGAGTGCGGGACTCTTCCCCACCACGCCCGGGGGGTTCGTGCTGCGCAACGTCGGCATTGGGCTCATCGTCACCGGGCTCGCGCTGCGCTACTTCTACGTGGCGCACGAGTGGCGCCGCAGCGTCGAGCTGCGCGCCGCCGCGCGCGTGCTTGCGCTGCAGGCACGCATCCGGCCGCACTTCCTGTTCAACAGCATGAACACCATCGCTGCGCTGACGCGCAGCAATCCGCCGCGTGCGGAGGCTGCGGTGCAGGACCTCGCGGACCTGTTCCGCGCCTCGCTCGCCGACAAGGGCGACACCATCACGCTGGCGGAGGAGCTCGAGGTGGCGCGCACCTATCAGCGCATGGAGCAGCTGCGCCTCGGCGCGCGCCTGCAGGTGGACTGGAAGACCGACTCACTCCCGGTCAACGCGCTCGTGCCCGGCCTCATGATCCAGCCGCTGCTCGAGAATGCGATTTACCACGGCATCGAGCCGCGCGCCGAGGGCGGCACGGTCACCATCAGCGGCGAAGTCTCGGGCGAGCTCATCACCATCGTGGTGCGCAACCCGCTCGACCCGGTCCCGGGTCACCGCGAGGGCAACCGCCTGGCGCTCGCCAACATCCGCGAGCGGCTCAGCCTGCTATACGGCGAGCGCGCACTCATGAAGTCGGGGCGCTTCGACGCAGAGTACATCGTGACCTTGCGCTTCCCGCTCATCGAGAGGCCGGCACGCCTCGCGGCCGCGGGGTGAGGCCGTGCCCGAGGCCGGTCTCAGGCTGAAAGTGCTCATCGTTGATGACGAGCCGCCGGCGCGGGAGCGGCTGCGCGCGCTGCTCGCCGAGCTCGGCGAGGCAGAAGTGATCGGCGAAGCCGCGACTGCTGCGGAGGCGCTCAGCCACACCCACGACCTGGCTCCCGATGTGGTGCTGCTCGATGTGCGCATGCCGGGCATGAGCGGACTCGAGGCGGCACGGCATCTGAACGTGCTCGATGAGCCACCGGCGGTGATCTTCACCACCGCCTACGATCAGTACGCGGTCGAGGCCTTCGAGGCGCACGCAGTCGGCTATCTGCTGAAACCGGTGCGCAAGGAGCAGCTCGCCGCCGCGCTCGCCCGCGCGGGCCGCCTGACGCGCGCCCAGCTGCAGACACTCGCCGCGGCCGGCGCACGCCGCAGCCATATCGCCGCGCGCCGGCGCGATGGGTTGCGGCTGATTCCGGTGGAGGAGGTGCAGTACTTTCTCGCCGATCAGAAGTACACGACCGTCCACCACATCGGCGGCGAGGATCTGATCGAGGATTCACTGCGCCTGCTCGAGGGGGAATTCGGCGCCTCGTTCGTGCGCATCCACCGCAATGCCCTGGTTGGGGTTAAATTTCTCGAGCGCATCGAGCGCACCGCCGAGGGCCAGTACTTCGTGCGTCTGCGCGGCTGCGAGGCGCCGCTGCAGGTGAGCCGGCGGATGGCGGGGGAGCTGAAGGAACGGTTCAGGATCTGACCTGAGGGTGACGCGCCAAGCGCAGAATAAGGCTCTTGAGCAACGCTCCTCAGCAGGGGTTAAGATTGCGTCGGCTGGTGCCCAGAACGAAAAACCCCGTGACAGCCCGTGATTGCCAAGGCAGCAGCGAACTCCGCGCGTCGATCGCGCCGAGGTAGCAGCGTCCAGGATCGGGCACCTCGGAGATCTCCATGTCGAGTGGAAGCTCCAACACTCCATCCGGCGGCGCACGCGGTCACTCCCGCTGGGTGCGCAGCACACACTGGATCGTGGCCGCCAGTGTCCTGGCGCTCGCGGTCAGCGGCTTCACGATTCTCATGGCTCACCCGCGTCTCTACTGGGGCGCGGTTGGCAATGATCTGACGCCTGCGCTGATCGAGTTACCTGTCAGCCGTAACTACCGGCACGGGGGATGGGAGCTCAGCACACCGTCATTTCCCGACGGTGGACCTGCGGCGAGCGTCGTCCGGACCTACGACATCCTGAACGAGAACAGCTGGGCGCGCAGCCTGCACTTCCTCGCGGCCTGGTTCCTGGTGCTCACCGGGCTGATCTATCTCGTTATCGGCATCTTCTCCGGACACCTGCGGCGCGATCTCATGCCGCGTCGCGGCGAGTTGACCGGGCGGATGCTGCGGGACGACCTCACCGCGCACCTGCGCGGCCACATGCCCGCGGCGCCAGGCGGACCCCCTTACGGGCTGCTGCAGAAGTGCACCTACTGCGCCGTCGTGTTCGTGGCTCTGCCGCTCATGGCTCTGACGGGCTGGGCCATGTCTCCGGCAATGAACGCGGCGTACCCCTTCCTGTCGGGGATGTTCGGCGGAACCCAGTCCGCGCGCACGGTTCACTTCGGCGTTTTCGTCGCCCTGATTCTGTTTGTGCTCATTCACCTGGCCATGGTGAGCCTGTCCGGATTCGGACGGCAGATGCGCGCCATGACCGTCGGGAAGTAAACATGAAAAGCGAACACGTGATCACCAGCCGCCGCACGATCATCACGGGACTCGCATCGTGCGGCGGACTGCTGCTCGGTGGGTGCTCCAACACGCAACCGCCGACCTACGGCAACGTGCTGCGCATGGCGGATAACCTCACTTACCGGGCGCAGCGCCTGCTGCTGCCGCGAAGTGCGCTGGCCCGGGAATACGATCGCCGCGAAATCACCTCGATTCCCGCCATTGGCACCACCGACCCGGCCGATTCGCACCAAGGCGCATACAACGAAACAAATGGAGTGCGCTATCAACAGTTGCGGAACGGTCAGTTCGCCGACTGGCGCCTGCGGATCGAGGGCAGTGTGAGCAGGCCGGCCAGCTATTCGCTGAGCGATCTGCAGCGCTTCCCGGCGCGCACGCAGATTACCAAGCACACCTGCGAGGAAGGCTGGTCGGCGATCGCCGAATGGACCGGGGTGCCTCTGCACCGCGTGCTCGAAGCCGCTGGCATCAGATCGAGCGCCCGTTTCGTGAACTTCTACGCGTTCGACGACGCGGCCGAGAGTATCGACATGCTCGACGCTCTGCACCCACAGACGATTCTGGCTTACGGCATGAATGGCCGCGACGTCCCGATCGCCCACGGTGCACCGCTGCGCCTGCGCGTGGAAAGGCAGCTCGGCTACAAAAGCCTGAAGTTCCTGGACCGCATCCTCGTCACCGACAGCTTTGCAGATATGGGCAAGCTCAGCGAGCCACGGAACGGTTGGGCCTGGTACGTCGGGATCTGATATCGGGGAAGGTCACGGGCGCGCGCGTGCTGCGCGCGGCGGCCTGAGTCAGCGTCAGAGGATGTAGCGGCTCAGGTCCTCATCCTGCACCAGTCTCCCGAGGTGAGCATCGACGTACTTGGCGTCGATGGTCACGGTGCCTTTGCCGTCGCCCGCCTTCTCGGCCGCCTCGTACGACACGCGCTCCAGCAACCGCTCGATGACCGTGTGCAGGCGGCGCGCGCCGATATTCTCGGTGCGCTCATTCACCTGGAAGGCGATCTCGGCGATGCGCCGCACGCCGTCCGTCACGAACTCCACCTGCACGCCCTCGGTAGCCATCAGCGCCTTGTACTGCGCGGTGAGCGAGGCGTCGGGCTCGGTGAGAATGCGCACGAAGTCGCCGACCTTGAGCGAGTCGAGCTCTACGCGGATCGGCAGACGCCCCTGCAGCTCGGGAATGAGGTCCGAGGGTTTCGACAGGCTGAAGGCGCCGGAAGCGATGAACAGGACGTGATCGGTCTTGACGGGTCCGTACTTGGTAGCGACGGTCGAGCCTTCCACCAGCGGCAGCAGGTCACGCTGCACGCCCTCGCGCGACACGTCGGCCCCGAGCGTCTCCTGGCGCCGCGTCACCTTGTCGATCTCGTCGATGAACACGATGCCATTCTGCTCGGCGTTGGCGAGCGCCTGGATCTTGAGCTCATCCTCGTTGATGAGCTTGCCTGCCTCCTCGTCGATGAGCAGCTTGAGCGCCTCGCGCACCTTCACCTTGCGCGTGCGCGTCCTGTTACCGCCGAGGTTCTGGAACATCGACTGCAGCTGCTGCTGCATCTCTTCCATGCCGGGCGGCGCCATGATCTCGACCCCCGCAGGCATGGCGCGCAGCTCGATCTCGATCTCGCGCTCATCGAGCTCGTGCTCGCGCAGCATCTTGCGGAATTTCTGCCGCGTGTCGCTGTCTCGGGCCGGCGCCGGTTCGTCGGTGGAGAAACCCATCATGCGCGGCTTCGGCAACAGCGTATCGAGCACCCGCTCTTCGGCGGCATCGAGCGCCCGCTCGCGCACCTTGGCCATCTCCTGCTCGCGCGTCATCTTCACGGCGACATCCGCCAGCTCCTTGACGATCGAGTCGACGTCGCGGCCGACGTAGCCGACCTCGGTGAATTTGGTGGCCTCCACCTTCACGAATGGGGCGTTGGCGAGCTTCGCCAGCCGGCGCGCGATCTCGGTCTTGCCGACGCCGGTGGGACCGATCATCAGGATGTTCTTGGGTGTGATTTCCTGGCGCAGGGGCTCGCTCACCTGCATGCGCCGCCAGCGGTTGCGCAGCGCAATCGCCACGGCGCGCTTGGCCGCGTCCTGGCCGACGATGTGCTTGTCGAGCTCCTGAACGATCTGCCGCGGGGTGAGCGATGACATGAAGCTTAGGCTCCTGCGCTTTTGCGCAGTTCCTCTATGACGACGTTGCGGTTGGTGTAGATACAGATGTCGGCGGCGATGTTGAGCGAGCGCTCGACGATGCTGCGAGCATCGAGCTCGGAGCCTTGCAGCAGCGCTCGCGCGGCGGCGAGCGCGTACTGCCCGCCGGAGCCGATGGCAGCCACGTCGTAGTCGGGCTCGATCACATCGCCGTTGCCGGAGATGACGAAGAGCTTCTCCGGATCCCCGACCAGCAGCAGCGCCTCGAGGCGCCGCAGATAGCGATCCGAGCGCCAGTCCTTGGCGAGCTCGATGGCGGCACGGGTTACGTTGCCGTATTTCTCGAGCTTGCCCTCGAAGCGCTCGAACAGCGTGAAGGCATCGGCCGTGCCGCCGGCGAAGCCAGCGAGCACCTTGCCGTCGGCGAGACGGCGCACCTTGCGCGCGTTGCCCTTCATGACGGTAGTGCCGAGGGTCACCTGGCCATCACCGCCGAGGGCGATGGCGCCGTTGCGCCGCACGCCGAGGATGGTCGTGCCGTGTGGATCGAAGTGGGGGCGGTCATTCATGGGGTTCCCCAGGCTTGGCTCGTGGTCCGCCGCGGGCCTGGCCGGCGGATCTCACAGCGGGCAGACCCAGGCAGTCCGCCAGCGCGTGTGCTTAAGCCTTGCGACGCGCCCGCGGGTGGGTAGCGTCGTAGATGCGGGCAAGATGCTGGAAGTCAAGGTGCGTGTAGATCTGCGTGGTGGAGATATCGGCGTGCCCGAGCAGCTCCTGCACCCCGCGCAGCTCCCCACCCGACTCGAGCAGATGTGAGGCGAAGGAGTGGCGGAAGAGGTGCGGGTGCACATGCACCCCGAGCCCCTGCCGGCGCGCCCACAGCGCCACGCGGATCTGCACCGCACGCGCTCCGAGCCGCACGCCATTACGGCCCACGAACAAAGCATTCTCACCCGGGCGCGCGACCGCGGCCCGCTGCTGCAGCCAGCTGCGCAGCGCGCGCAATGCCATGCGCCCAACCGGAACAATGCGCGCCTTGCGGCCCTTGCCGAGCACGTGCACCACGCCATCCTTGAGATCGAGGCTCGAGACATCGAGGCCCACGAGCTCGGCGAGGCGCAACCCCGAGGAATAGAGGAGCTCCATCATCGCGCGATCGCGCGAATCGAGACGATCGCCGCCGGCCGGCATCTGCAGCAGTCGCGCCATCTGGTCCGCATCGAGTGTCTGGGGCAGCCGGCGAGTGGCCTTGGGCGCGCGCACCTCTGTGGCCGGGTTGCCGGTGATGCGCGCGCGGCGCCGCTCCGCAGGCTCGGTTGCTTGCGCTGTGTGCGCCGGCCCGGCCACCCTGGCTGTGCGCGCGCTTTCGGAGGCCGCCTCGCGCAGCAGGAAGTTGTAGAAACTGCGTAGCGCCGACAGCCGGCGCTGGATGCTGCGCGGGGCGAGACCCGAGCCGTGCGAGTGGGCGGCGAAGCGGCGCACGTGCTGGGAATCGAGCGCGCTCCAGTCGTCGATTCCCTCGCGGTCGCAGAACTTCACCAGTGCGGCGAGATCGCGCGCGTAGCTCTGGTCGGTGTGCGCCGAGAGCCGCCGCTCGCTGCTCAGGTAGCGCCGGAAGCGCGCGATCCACTCGAGCGCGACGGGAGTCACAAGCCCAGGGCCTCAGCCGCTGCGCTCACCGCGCAATGCGTCGCTCACCAGCTCCGCGAGGCGTGCGAGGAACTCGGTGCTCATCCCCGGATGAAAGCGGTCGCGGTCCGGGCTGCCGAGCGCGAGGAGCCCGAGTGATCCTTTCTCCCCAAGCGGTACCAGCGCCACCGACCCAAGCTCGAGTCCCTCCGGCCCGAACAGGAACTCGCGCTGCGAATCGCGCGCCTGGCCACAGCGCGGCTTGCCGCTGGCAAACAGCGACTCAAAGGACTTCAGGTTCGGATCATCCGCCGGTACCTGCCGCACGAAGCGCGGCAGCAACGGATCGGCGGACGCGGCGCCGATCAGCACCAGCGCAGCGTGAAAGGCATCAAAGTCCTCCCGCAGCCCCGCATCGATGCGCGCCAGCGCTTCGGCGCGCGGCACGACCCGCAGCAGGCGCCGGGTGAAGCGATGCAGCCGCTCGGAGATGGCGTCGTTCGCCCGCGCCACCCGTACCAGCTCCGCGAGCTTTCCCTCGAGCTGCGCCTGCTTCTCGCGCAGCACCTCGATCTGCCGCTCGACCAGCGAGATGGTCGAGCCGCCGCGCGCATGCGGCAGCTTGAGCCGCGCGAGCACGGCCTGGTGGCGCTCGAAGAACTCGGGATGACGCTGCAGATAGCCGGCGATGCTTTCTTCTTCGCTGTCCGCCGCGGCAAGCCCGCGAGCTTCTCGTGTCGTCATAGTGCTCTAGACCTCGACATGCCCCTGAAATGATATGTGTGCCGGACCGGTGAGCCAGATGTGCTCCCCCTTGCCCGCCCAGTTTACCCGCAACGCGCCGCCACGCACCTCCACACGTACCTGTGGCTCGAGCCAACCGCGGCGCCCCGCCACGGCGACCGCCGCGCAGGCGCCGGTGCCACAGCTGCGCGTCTCGCCGACGCCGCGCTCGTACACCCGCAGCCGCACCTCATCGCGCGCCACGATCTCGAGAAACCCGGCGTTGACCCGCTTCGGGAAGCGCGCGTGGCGCTCGATCAAAGGCCCAAGTTGGGCCACCGGCACGCGCTCGACCGATGGCACGCTCAACACCGCGTGCGGGTTGCCCAGCGACACGACGCCGATCTCCAGCGTCTGTCCACCGAGCTCGAGCGCGTAGCTGTCGGCCTCTGCCGGGGCGTCGAAGGGGAGCGAGCGCGGGTTGAAATCCGGTACGCCGAGATCGACCGACACTTGACCATCCGCCGCAAAGCGCGCGTGGATCAGCCCGGCCGGACTCTCGAGCGTCAGTGCAGCATCGCGAGCCAGTCCCCGCCGCTGCAGCAGCGCGGCGATGCAGCGCGCCCCGTTACCGCATTGCTCGACCTCATCCCCATCGGCGTTGAATATGCGGTAGTACGCCGCGTTCTCCGGCCGCCGGGGAGGGGCGAGCAACAGCGCCTGGTCGAACCCGATACCGGTGCGCCGATCTGCGAGCGCACGCAGGCGCTGCGGATCGAGCAGGGAATCGGGGACCGGCGCGTCGAAGAGCACGAAGTCGTTGCCGACGCCGTGCATCTTCGTGAATTCCACGCGCATTAGCGGACAGCATAGCAAACGCGGCGCGCGCGGACCGTGTGTCTGCGCCGGACCGGCGCGGCTCCGGGGCCGGCGCTAGCGCAACGCCGCGCGCTCCTTGAACAGGCAACGGTCCATCACGGTGAAGATCCCGGCCTGCAGCGCGCGCGCGGCGGAGGGCTCATCGACGACACTGACCTGCAGCCAGAGCGCCGGCAGCTGCAGGCGGATGCAATCGCCGACGATGCCGCCGACGTGCTGCGCGCGGCGGAAGACCTCCACGATGTCAATCCGCTCGTCAGGCGCGAGCACCTCAGGCAACTGATCAAGGGAGCCCACCGCGGGCTCGCCGAGGACGGACTCGGCAAACGGATTCACCGGGATGATCCGGTAGCCGAAACGCTGCAGCGCTCTCGCCACGCCGTGACTCGGGCGCGTGCGGTCGGGCGACAGCCCCACTACCGCGATGATGCGGGCGGTGCGCAGCAGCCTCGCGATCTCCTCCGCTGGCGGATTCACGAACATGGCGGCTCCGTGGCCTTGGCCGAGCGCCCCGTCTAGTCTAGGAGCCCCGAGTTACCGGACGAGGACAGTGAGCGAGACGGAGCACACGGTACGCATCGAGCCGCATGGCCGCACCCTGCAGGTGCGTGCGGACCAGCCGGTGCTCGAGGCGGCGCTCGCCGCCGGGCTCAACCTGCCGCACAGCTGCAAGTCCGGCCACTGCAGTTCCTGCCGCGCGCGGCTCATCGCAGGCGAGATCCGTTATCCGAGCGGCCGGCCGCCGGGCGTCACGCCCGAGGAGGAGCAGAGCGGACAGATCCTGCTGTGCCAGGCGCGGGCACAGTCAGATCTCACGGTCGAGGCACGCCTCATCGCGGGCGTCGGCGACGTCGAGATCAAGACTCTTCCCTGCCGCATCGCAAGCCTGACGCCACTCGCTCCCGATGTGATGCAGGTGCTGCTGCGTTTGCCCTCGGTCGAGCGGCTGCGCTTTCATGCCGGGCAATACCTCGATGTGCTGCTACCGGGCGGCAAGCGGCGCAGCTTCTCCATCGCAAGTCCGCCTCACGACAGCGCGCTCATCGAGCTGCACGTGCGGCGGGTGAGCGGCGGCGGCTTTACCGAGCGGCTGTTCGGGGCGGGCGGCACCACCGACACGCGGCTCACGATCGGATCGCTGCTGCGGATCGAAGGGCCGATCGGACAGTTCAGCTATCGCGCCGGACGAGGTCCGATGCTCATGGTCGCCGGGGGCACCGGCTTTGCGCCGCTCAAATCGATGTTGCGGCACGTGCTGGAGACCGGCCTCCAGCGCGACATTCATTTCTACTGGGGCGCGCGCCACGAGCACGATGTGTACGAGCAGGAGCGCATGCTCGAGTGGGTGCAGCGCCATCCGCGGCTGTCATTCGCCGCAGTGTTGTCGGAAGCCACCGCGAAGGAGGCCGCACACCGGCGAGTGGGCTTCGTGCACGAGGCGGTGCTCACCGATCATCCGGACCTCAGCGCCTTCGAGGTGTACGCCGCAGGTCCGCCGGCAATGATCGAGGCGATCCGCGCGAGCTTTCCGCGCCACGGGCTCGTTCCCGGGCGGTTGTATTTCGACTCGTTCGATTACGCGCCGGACTCTTCGCGGCGCTAGTCAGGCCGGGCGCTCAGGCCATGCCGCCAAACTTCTCGGCATAGTCCGCCAGCGCTGCGCCGATCACCTGTGCGGCACTCTCGTAGCCGTAGCGACCGGCGACGCTGATGTTCGGCGGCTCACCGGGAACGAGCTTGTAGGTGGAGAAGTAATGCTCGATGCGCTCGAGCAGCGCTGGCGGCAGATCGTCGATCTCCTGCGCCTCACCCCAGACATAATCGCCGTCGAGCACCGCGATGATTTTGTCGTCCGCCTCACCGCGATCGACGATCTTGAGGCCGCCCACCACGCGGGCGCGCAGCAGCACCTCGGAGTGGTTGATCGGGCGCTCGCTGATGACACAGATGTCGAGCGGATCGCCATCGCCGCGCTCGCAGCCCGGCGCGAGCCGCCGCACGCGCTCACCGCAGTAGGTCTGGGGAATGAATCCGTAGAGCGAGGGCGGCTGCGAGGAGGTGCGCTGCGGTCGATCGACGCGCAGATAGCCTGAAGCCTTGTCCACCTCGTACTTCATGAGATCGAAAGGCGTGATCTCGATGTAGGCATTGACGATGCGCGGCACGTTCGGCCCCGCCTCCAGGCCGTGCCACGGATGCGGCCGCCAGCGCGAGTAGGAGCTCGAAGGAGGCACCCTGCGGATTGTAGCGCCGGGCTGCTATCCTTACGAAGCCGTCAAGAACGAGGCACACCGAACCGCTCAGGTTCACGAGGAGCGTCGCATGACCCGCGCGGCGATCACCGGCTGGGGGAAGTGCCTGCCACCGGCGGTGCTGAGCAACCACGACCTGTCCACCATTCTCGATACGAGCGATGAGTGGATCGTCAGCCGCACCGGGATCCGCGAGCGGCGCATCTCGCACGTTGGCCTGGAAGAGCTCGCCTACGTCGCCTCCGCGCGGGCACTTGCCGCGGCCGGGATGGCCGGGGGCGAGATCGAGCTGATCGTCTTCGGCAGCTGCAGTTACGACGACCAGGTGCCGAACATGGCCTCGGGCATCCAGCTGCGCATCGGCGCGCAGTCTGCCGCCGCTTTCGACATCAACACGGCGTGTACCAGTTTCCTCTACGGGCTCTCGACTGCCAGCGCGCTCATCCGCACGGGCGCGGTACGCAACGCGCTGGTGATTGGAGCGGAGCTGATCTCACCGTTCATGGACTGGAGCAACCGCGACGTGGCGGTGTTGTTCGGCGATGGCGCCGCCGCGGTGGTGCTGCAGGGGACGACCGAGGAGGAAGGCCTTCTCGCGGAGAAACTTGGCTGCTACGCGGACGCGCGCGAGACGCTGCGCGTACAGGGCATGGGGGGACGCTACGCCAACCGGGGTGTTCTCTACGGCGTGACGCGCTGGCAGTTCGAAGGGCAGGAGATCTTCAAGCGCGCGGTGCAGGGCATGGCCGGCGCCTGCGAGGAGGCACTCGCCAGAGCCGGATTCGGCGCCGCCGATGTCGATCTGCTGGTACCGCACCAGGCCAACCTGCGCATCATCGAGGCCGTCGGGCGCCGGGCCCACGTGCCGATGGAGCGCGTCTACGTCAATGTCCAGCGCTACGGCAACATGTCGGCGGCCACGGTGCCCGTGGCCCTGTGCGAAGCGCTCGAAGAGGGGCGGGTTCGTCCCGGAGCACTGCTGCTCATGCCAGGCTTCGGTGGCGGCCTGAGCTACTGCGCTCACCTCGTCCGCTTCGGACAACGCACGACTCCGCTCGGGGTGAGCGAGGTGCAGCTGCCACCGAATGATCGTCCGGCGCTCGCCATCCTGCGCGAGTGCCTCGCGCGTAAAACCCATGCCGTTTCCGCCTCAACGGCCGAGCCCTTCGCGTACGTCTGAGCGCTGTTAACTGCGGCTGAAGCCTGACCGGCTGGCGGCCGGCGCGGATCTCAACGTTTGGCCGCCTTGGCCGCGTGGCGCTTGTCCTTGGCGCGATCCTTGGGACGGGACTTCCCGAAGGAGCCCCGGTAGATCTTGCCGCGGCGTGTTCTCTGATCGCCTTTACCCATGCGAGCCTCCCCGGATTTCTGCCACGAAAAAAGCCGGCCGCCGCTGCCCGGCAGGGCAGCAGTGGGCCGGCCTCAGACTCTGCGAAAGCTTACCAGCGCTTAGGTGCGCCGCCGCCGCGGTTGCCCCCGGCGCTGCGCTCCTGAGCTTCGTTCACCCGCAGCGGGCGCCCGCCGAGCTCCTTGCCATTCAGGTTCTGAATGGCACGTGAGGCATCGGCACGCGACATCTCGACGAAACCGAAGCCGCGCGGGCGGCCGGTGTCACGATCGGTGATGATGCTCACGGATTCGACCGTGCCGTGCTGCGCGAACAGCTCGCGGAGCTCAGCGTCGGTCGCGGAAAAGGGCAGGTTGCCCACGTAGATTCTCGTCATGCAATCAAACTCCTGAAACGAACGGTATCAGCAGGAGCGCATGCCGAAAATCACGGATTGCTCGGCGTACACACTGCCACCTGGTCGGGAACGATTCGGCTTTTCAGACTCGGAAGCCAACTCGCTTTCTGTTTTGCGGGCGGCAGGCGGCAGGAAAGGGAAAGGTCACGAACCGGCGCGGACGATACCGCATGCGACCGGCGGGGCACAAGCAGGCGGCGGCGCTTTTGCGGCAGCGGCCGCAGCGGCGGGCGCGACGCCCGCCGTGGCGGGCGGCTCGCAGGCACGATCGAGGCACACTGTCAGCAGCGCCACACCCAGTCCGGCGGCCACTGCCCGGAACGGCCGGCTGAAGATAAACATCGTGGCTCCCTCCGCGTCGCAGGCCGAGATCGCGGCCTCAGGGCAGGGACGGTACTCCCGGCAGTTATCCTGAAAAACAGGCTAATCGCGAAATTATTGTTCTGATTTCGCATACAATCTGCCGATGGACCAGCTCGCATGCATGCGCAGTTTCGCGCGCGTGGCGGACCTGCACTCCTTTACCAAGGCCGCCGAGGCGCTCGGTCTCTCGCGCGCGGTGGTCAGCACTCACGTTGCCGAGCTCGAGCAGCACCTGCGCTGCCAGCTGCTTCATCGCACGACCCGCCGCGTCGGCCTCACCGCGGATGGCGCCGAATACCTCACGCGCTGTCAGCGAATCCTCTCCGAGCTCGAGGCCGCGGATGAATCCGTGCGCCGCACCCGGCTCGCGGTACAGGGGCGGCTGCGCGTCGATGTGCCGGTCGAGTTCGGCCGCGCACTGCTGATTCCGGCGCTCCCGCAGTTCACCGCGCGCTACCCGGACCTGCAGCTCGAGGTCCAGTTCAACGACCGCGTGGTCGATCTGATCGCCGAGGAGATCGACCTGGTGGTGCGCGTGGGGGCCGTGCGCGAGCCGCATCTCATCGCGCGCCGCATCGTGAGTACGCGGCTCCTGACCTGTGGCTCGCCGGAGTATCTGCGAACTCACGGTGTTCCCGCGTTGCCCGAGGATCTGCGCCGTCACAAGCTTGTGGGTTATCTCCCGACCGGTACCCGCCGGCCGCACCGGTGGCTGTTCCAGCGGGGCGCGCAGCGCATCCGGCTAGGGCTGCCTTTCAACATTGCGTTCAACTCCGCGGAGGCGGAGATCCGCGCGGCGATCCGCGGTGCGGGACTGGTGCAGGCCATGGACCTGATCGTCGCAGAGGCGCTCGCGCTCGGCCGGCTGCAGGTGGTGCTGCCGGACTGGTCGGCACCGGGCAAACCGCTCTCCGTGGTATGCCGTACCGCGCTGCGCGACTCGCCCAAGATCCGGGTGTTTGCGGAGTTCGCCGCCGAGCTGCTGCGCCGTTACCGCCAGCGCGTGGACGCGCTGCTCGACTCACCGGGGTGAGTTGGAGCGCCCTGCCAGCTGATCGAGTGCGCGGATCTGCCGTACCGTGGAGTCGGAGTCCGGCAGCACCTGGTTGGCCTGGCGCACAAATGCAGGTACCTGCGCCGGGGCGAGCGGCGGACTGATCAGATACCCCTGTGCGAAGTCGCAGCCGAGCCGTCGCAGCAGATTCCAGGCGGCCGCATCCTCCACGCCCTCGGCGACCACTTTCAACCCCATGCTGTGACCGAGCTCGATGGTGGAAGTGACGATGGTCACCGCGCCGGGGTCGCCGGGCGACATGAATGAGCGATCGATCTTGAGCTCATCCACGGGCAGCACCGAGAGCTGCGACAGCGAAGAGTGCCCGGTGCCGAAGTCATCGATGGCGAAGCGAATCCCCGCAATGCGCAGCCACTGCATGTTGCGCACCGCCATCTGCGGATCGCGCATCACCGCGCTCTCGGTGATCTCCAGCAGCAGCGAGGTGGAGTCGACCTGGCAGCGGCGCAGCAGCCGCAGGATCTCATCGCTCAGGTCCGGATCCAGAATGTCCGGTGCCGACAGGTTGACCGCGAGATCGAGCTCCAGGCCCTGGCGTCGCCAGTCACCCATCTGGCGGATCGCGGCACCGAGCACCCAGTTGGTGAGCGCGCGCGAGCCACCGGTGCTCTCGGCGAGCGGCACGAACTCCGCCGGCGAGACCGCGCCGAGCTCAGGATGGGTCCAGCGCACCAGGGCTTCCAGGCTTCTCACCGAGCGACTCGCCATCGCGACCTTGGGCTGGTAGACGAGGCTCAGCTGGTCCTGGTCGATGGCGCGGCGCAGATCGGTGACGAGCGCCAGGCGGCGGCGGTGCTCCTGGTCCTGTCCCGGCCGGTAGAGCGCCACGCGGGTGCGTGACTCGTCGGCGTCCTCGAGCGCCACCTGCACTCGCTGCAGCAGCTCATCCGCGCTCGCGCCGTGTGCCGGAAACAGGCACACCCCGCAGGCGAGTCGCAGATCGAGACTCACCCCGGCGAGGTGAAAGCCACCGCGAATGACCGCGGCGAGCTGATCCGCGTAGAGCGGTGCGCGCTCGGCGCTGCAGCCTGGTGCGATGACGAGAAACTGCATCTCCCCGAGCCGGGCGACGGTCTCGGTGGCGGCGATGTTCTGTTGCAACCGCCGCGCGGCCTCGCGCAGGACCTCATCTCCCACCTGCAGTCCGAGCGAAGCGTTGATGTCACGTACGTTGCGCAGCTCGATGAGTATCAGCGCTGCGCCGGGCTCACGCGCCCCGCCGCTGATGAGGCTCTCGAGCGTGCGCTTGGCGAGTGCGCGGTTCGGCAACGAGGTGAGCGGATCGTGGTAAGCGTGGTAAGTGATGTCCGCCTCACGTGCCGCGATGTTGCTCTGCATGGCGTTGAAGGTCGCAGCCAGGCTGCGGAACTCCTGGCCGCCGCCCGCCACATCGACCGCGGTTCCGTATTGCCCGCGCTCGATGCGCTGTGCAGCCACCACCAGCTCACCGATGGGACGCGTGGCACTGCGTCCCAGCACCGCGCCGATCACCGCGGCGAGCAGCAGCGCGACGCCATCGATGAGCAGCATGGCATCGCGCAGCTCCCGGTAGGGCGCCAGCACATCCTCGAGAGGCTTCAACAGGATCACATCGACCGAGTCGCCGCGCACATCCAGACGCCGCGCAAAGCTCAGGAAGTCCGCCGCACCCAACCGGTTGATGTGCGGCAGGTCGCTGGCCGCCGGAAAAGCCGTCGCTGCGCCAAGCGGCAAGGTCGCGGCGACGCGGGTGAGTCCCGCCGCGCCATGCGTGACGATGGCGACCTCGGAGCCCACCAGGTCGCGGATGCGCGCGGCGAGTGCCTGATCGGCCACGAAGCCCATCGCCACCCAGGCGATGGTCTCCGGAGTGCGCACCGGAGCCAGGAAAAACTGATACGAGTGCGCGCCGAATACGCGAAAGTTCGGCTGCTCCCGCGACCCGCCGGCGTCCTCGAGAAGTCCGGCGAGCGAGCCCTCGGCATCGGCGGCGGCTGCCGCCGTCGAGGCGAGCACGCGGCCGTGAGTGTCGAGCACCAGCACCAGGTCCGCGCCGATGCGCTGCGCGTGGTTGCGCGCCGCGGAGAGGATGGTGGGCGTGTGGCCGCTGGCTACCGCCTCGCGAAATCCGAAGTCCGCAGCCAGCACGGCCACACCGTTCGCCAGCTGGCCGGCGCGGAAGCCGATCAGGTGCTCGGCGAGGGTCCCTCCCGAACGCAGCTCCTCGGCCGCCCGCACCTCGACGGTCTGCCGCGTGCTGATGAGCACTGCGGCAAGCGTCACAGTTTGCGTGACGATCACCAGACCGATGATCAGCACGAGAAGCCGGTTGCGGAAACTGCCCATGAATCTCGCTCGAATAGGCCGCCATCGTAAGAGAGCCACAGTGATTACCGCGAGGATTCGAGTGCGGGA